>Ga0209173_100491_pt1 | contig 18949 bp, 21 predicted proteins | sample SynthPrep_16_END_FD_187206 | JGI IMG/M metagenome (GOLD analysis project Ga0209173, IMG submission 187206) | Synthetic microbial communities from Ohio, USA - SynthPrep_16_END_DS12_MetaG (SPAdes) (version 2) | ecosystem: Engineered > Bioreactor > Aerobic > Activated sludge | place: USA: Ohio... | reverse complement strand
CCAGGGTCGGCAGGCGTTTCTCGGCGAACTGGAATTCGGTCCAGCCGCCGACCACGCGCACCCATTGCGGCGTCGGCGTGCGGTCAGCCTGGTCCTTGAGCATGCGCAGGGCATCGGCCAGCGACGGTACGCCTTCCCAGCGCAGCTCCAGGTTGTAGTTGAGGCCGCCACGAATCAGGTGCAGGTGCGAGTCGTTGAGGCCGGGAATCACCGTGCGCTTTTGCAGGTCGATCACGCGCGTGGCATCGCCGCGCAGGGCCATGGCCTCAGCGTCACTGCCGACGGCGACGAAGCGCCCGTCCTTGATGGCCACGGCGCTGGCCTGGGGTTTTTCGCGGTCGACCGTGTGCAGGCGACCGTTGTAGAGAATGAGATCGGCACTCATGTTGCCTCCCGATGGACTGGTGGATGAGTCGCTGGCCATGGCCGCAAAGGGCAGGGCTGACCACAATGCCCCGGCCGCGCCAAGGACGCTGCTGGTGGCGAGAAAGTGGCGGCGTTTCGGGTCGGAGGGGTCCTGGCTCATGATCGATCCTCATCTACGGTTGGGTTCAGCCAGGCGTCGAACAGCCGCGTGGCCATGGGCATGAACAGGTACACCACGAGCAGGACGATGCTCAGGGTGATCACGACGTTGCTCGGCAGGTAAGCGCCGAGCCAGGGAATATGGTGGAACAGCGGTTGCCAGAGCAGCGGCACCAGCAGGCTCAGAGGCAGGATCACCAGAAAGGTGACGCAGGCCTGTTTCCAGCGGGGCGGCGGCGCCTGCGCGCTTTCCGGCATGAACCAAAATTCCTTGCCCTGGGCGATCTCCAACTGGTCACCTGCGCGCAGCAGCGGTTCGACCTCGGCGATCAGCTGGCGCCTTTGCTCCGACTCGATCCAGCCCTGCAGCTGCTGCAGGCTGGCGAAACGCAGCACGCAGGTGAATTGCGCCACGCAGGGCTGGCGGCTGCGTACCACGTCCACGCCGAGGTGGCCGGGGCATTGGCTGGCGGTGGCGATGATGCGTCGTAACCAAGCCTCGTAATGTGGCACGTGGCTGGGGCGAACCTGATGGCGCACCACCAGGGTGACGGTTTCCGCTTGCGTCTCACTCATGCTGGAGACTCTGCTCGAGGCCTTGGTCTTGTCGATCCAGCGGCGCGCACCGATGCGCGCTGCTGGTCGAGTCGAGGGCGTTTCCGCCGTCATGAGATCAGATGGGCGCCGCTACAGGGGCCAGGGTCGGGCCGTGCTCGACACGCTCAGGCGCCTTGTGGACCATGGTGTAGGCGTAGTCCACGCCCATGCCGTAGGCGCCGGAGTGCTCCTTGACCAAGGCCATGACGGCGTCGTAGGTGTCGCGATTCTTCCAGTCGCGTTGCCACTCCAGCAGCACCTGTTGCCAGGTCATCGGCACCACGCCGGCCTGGATCATGCGCTGCATGGAGTAGTCGTGGGCAGCCTGCGAGGTGCCGCCGGAGGCGTCGGCGACCATGTAAATCTCGTAGCCGGCGTCGTGCATGGCGGAAAGGGCGAAGGTGGTGTTGCACACCTCGGTCCACAGGCCGGAAACGATGACCTTGTTGCGGCCGTTCTTCTTCAGCGCGTCACGGACTTTCTGGTCGTCCCAGGAGTTCATCGAGGTGCGCTCGAGCAGCGGCGCGTCGGGGAATACGGCGAGCAGTTCGGGGTAGGTGTGGCCGGAGAAGCTCTCGGTCTCGACCGTGGTGATGATGGTCGGCACGTTGAAGATCTTGGCCGCCTTGGCCAGGCCCACGGTGTTGTTCTTCAGGGTTTGCCGATCGATGCTCTGCACGCCGAAGGCCATTTGCGGCTGTTGGTCGATGAAGATCAACTGGCTGTTGTGCGGGGTCAGGACTTCGGTTTTTGGATTGCTCATAGCGGTTACCTGTTGGTGGGGCGGTGGACGATGCACGCATCCCGTCGGTCGTTACCGTCGGGTAGGCGGAAGGACTATTGCAGAGCGGCCGCCACCTGGATTGGATGTAACTGCGATTCTGGTATCGGGCTGTGGCGCTCAGGCCAGGTGTTCGCGCAACGCCGCGCCAGCCTGCTGCATGGCAGTGCGTACCGCAGGCACCGCGGCGATCACGTTGAGCAGGCCGTAGTCGTGCATCATGCCGTTGTAGCGCACTGCGCTGACCGCGACGCCGGCGGCGCCCAGGCGACGGGCGTAGGCTTCGCCTTCGTCGCGCAGCACGTCCATCTCAGCGCTCTGCACCATGGCCGGTGGCAGGCCTTGTAGCTGTTCCAGGCTGGCGCGCAGCGGCGAGGCGTGGATCTCGTTACGCTGCTTCGGGTCGGTGGTGTAGTTGTCCCAGAACCACTCCATCATGCCGCGGGTGAGAAAATGTCCCTCGGCGAACTGGTTGTAGGAGGCGTTGTTGAAGCTGGCGTCGGTCACCGGCCACAGCAGCAGCTGAAAACGCAGCTGCGGCGTACCAGCCTCTTTCGCCTTGATGGCGACCACGGCGGCCATATTGCCGCCGACACTGTTGCCGGCCACGGCCAGGCGCGAGCCGTCGACACCGATCTGGCTACCGTTGTCAGCCACCCACTTCGTGGCGGCATAGGCCTGGTTAATCGCAGTCGGGTATTTCGCTTCGGGCGAGGGGGTGTAGTCGACGTAGACTGCCGCGGCGCCGGAATGCACCACCAGGTCGCGGATCAGCCGTGCGTGGGTGGGATAGTCGCCCAGCACCCAGCCGCCACCGTGGAAGAACATGAAGCCCGGCAGGTTGCCCTGGCTGCCCGCCGGACGCACCACCACCAGCTTGAGCGTCTGGCCGGCAGCCTCGATGCTGTGTTCACGGGTTTCCACGGCTGAAAGATCGACCTCGACCGAGGCTTGCGCGCCCACCAGTACGGCGCGGGCTTCCGCAGGCGATAGCCGTTCCAGGGGCGTGCCACCACCGGCGGCCAGGGCTTCGAGAAAGGCTTGCGTGTTGCGTTCGACGCCGGGACTGCCGGCGCCCAGGTTGGGGGAAGGCTGCATGGCGATTCACCTCATGATGGCTGAAGGAGCTGTAGCGCTACTGCGTCGCGCATCTTCTGCCCTTGCGGTCGATCCGGCTTGTACCGGCCTGCCGTTTTGGCATCAGGCTGCTGCCGGGCTGCTAGAGTGAGAGCGGAGTCGCTGGCGTCCGCACGAGGTGGGCATGACAGGGGAAAGTCGCAAGCTGGGCCTGGGGTCGCTGACTGCGCTGGTGGTGGGCTCGATGGTCGGTGGCGGGATCTTCTCGCTGCCGCAGAACATCGCCGCGCGCGCCGATGTCGGCGCGGTGCTGATCGGCTGGGGCATCACCGCGGTGGGCATGCTGGCGCTGGCCTTCGTGTTCCAGGGCCTGGCCAACCGCAAGCCGCAGCTCGATGGCGGGGTGTACGTCTACGCCAAGGCGGGCCTCGGCGATTACATGGGTTTTTCCTCGGCCTGGGGTTACTGGATCAGTGCCTGGCTGGGCAATGTCGGCTACTTCGTCCTGCTGTTCTCGACCCTGGGTTACTTCTTCCCGGCCTTCGGCCAGGGCAACACGCCGCTGGCCATCGCCTGCGCCTCGGTGTTGCTGTGGTGCGTACACGCCCTGGTGCTGCGCGGCATCAAGGAGGCGGCGTTGATCAACCTGATCACCACCGTGGCCAAGCTGGTACCGATCCTGCTGTTCATCGTCATCGTCGGCCTGGCCTTCGACCGCGACATCTTCACCCGCGACATCTGGGGGCGCAGCAATCCGCAATTCGGCGGTGTGCTGGAGCAGGTGCGCAACATGATGCTGGTCACCGTGTTCGTGTTCATCGGCATCGAAGGGGCGAGCGTGTACTCGTCGCGTGCCGAGCGCCGCCGCGATGTGGGCAAGGCCACGGTGATCGGCTTTCTCGGCGTGCTGGCGCTGCTGATGCTGGTCAACCTGCTGTCGCTGGGGGTGATGAGCCAGCCCGAGCTGGCGGCGCTGCAGAACCCGTCCATGGCCGGAGTGCTGGAACACGTGGTAGGGCGTTGGGGGGCGGTGCTGATCAGCATCGGCCTGGCGGTGTCGCTGCTTGGTGCGCTGCTGTCCTGGGCGCTGCTGTGCGCCGAAATCCTCTTCGTCTCTGCCAAGGACGGTACCATGCCGGCCTTCCTGCGCCGGGAGAACGCCAATCAGGTGCCGGTCAACGCGCTGTGGCTGACCAACGGCATGATCCAGCTGTTCCTGCTGATCACCCTGTTTTCCCAGGGCACCTACCTGTCGCTGATCTACCTGGCCTCGTCGATGATTCTGGTGCCCTACCTGTGGTCGGCGGTCTATGCGCTGCTGCTGGCGCTGCGCGGCGAAACCTATGAAGACCAGGCCGGGCTGCGCCGCAAGGATCTTGTGATCGGCTTGTTGGCGGTGGGCTATGCAATCTGGTTGTTGTATGCCGGCGGAGTGAAATACCTGTTGCTGTCGGCGCTGCTCTACGCGCCGGGCGTGCTGCTGTTCGCCAAGGCCAAGAGCGAAAGCGGTCAGCGGCTGTTCACGCGCTACGAATGGCCGATCTTCGCCGCCGTATTGCTGACCGCCGTGCTGGCCGGCTATGGCCTGTATGCCGGTCACCTGACACTGTAGGGCTGGACAAAGCGGCCAGCGCGCGGATAATCCGCCTCATCGCCCTCTGACTCTGGCCTCGCGACCCCTATGCGCAAATCCCTGCGTACCGCCCTGATCTGGATACTGATGCTGGCCCTGCCGGCACAGGCCATGGCGGCGCTCGGCATGCAGTTGTGCGAGCAGGTGCATCGCAGCGGCGCTCTGCAGATGAGCTCGACTCAGCAGGTCGAGCACGGCATGCACCACGACATGGCGGCCGACAGCGCACATGGCGCGCATCAGGACGCCGCCCCGGTGGCCAGCAGCAATGCTCCCAGCGATGGCAGCCTCTGCACCCTGTGCGCCTTCTGCGTCGGTGTCGCCGCGCCCAGCCAGCCGTTTCTGAACGACTCTGCCCTGCAAACCGTCGAGCCGGCTACAGCCTGGCCCGACCGCCTTATCGTCGGCGTGGCCGACACGCCCGAACGCCCCCCGCGTCTTTCTCTCGCCTGAGCCCCTTAGGTAGCGCCGTCCTGCGGCGCCTGTAGCTCACGCGGCCGCCTGGCCGCCGTACGCGAGAACACATCATGACTTTGCATTCCCTTGCCGGAAGGCTGCTGGGCATCGCTGCCCTGGCGCTGCCCGGCATCCTGATGGCGGCCCAGCCCGATCCGCTGGACGCCAACGCCGCTGTGCCGGCGCAGGATTACCGTTCCCCTCTGCAAGACTATCGTGCCCAGGCCGACGAGCCGTTGCAGGACTGGCGCGCGGCCAACGACCTGGTCGGCCGTATCGGCGGCTGGCGTACCTACAGCATGGAAGGCTGGGAGCAGCCGTCCGAGCAGGGCGCCGAGCCCGTCGAGGGAGGTGGCCATGACCATCATTAAACCCGCCGTACTGCTCTGCGCCGCGCTGCTGCTGGCCGGCTGCGCCGGCTTCAGCCAGGACGGCGGCTTCGACCCGGTGCAGCAAAGCGCCGAGCGCCAGCTGGACAAGCAACTGCTGTGGGCGCGCGACGAGGCCGGCCGTGGGCAGATCGAGGCGCGCGTCGCCGAGTTGCTGGCCGAACCCCTGAGCCTGGATGCCGCGGTGCAGCTGGCGCTGCTCAACAACCGTGGTCTGCAGGCGTCCTTCGACGAGCTGGGCATCGGCGAGGCCGAGCGCGTGCAGGCCGGGCGCCTGCCCAATCCCGGCTTCTCCTATGGCCGTCTGGAAAAGGGCAGCGAGGTCGAATACGAGCGCGGCCTGCACCTGAATCTGGCGCGGCTGATCGCCCTGCCGCTGACCTCGCGCCTGGAAGGTCGGCGCTTCGAGCAGTTGCAGCGGCAGACCAGCCTGGCGGTGTTCGACCTGGCCAGCGAGACGCGCAAGGCCTGGTACCAGGCTGTGGCCGCCGAGGAGAGCCTGGTCTACGCACGGCAGGTGCTGGACGCCGCCGAAGCCGGCGCCGATCTGGCCCGGCGCATGGCCGCAGTGGGCAACTTCAGCAAGCTGCAGCAGGCCGAGCAGCAGAACTTCTACGCCGAAGCCGGCATCGGCCTGTTGCAGGCCGAACAGGCGCGAGTACGTAGCCGCGAGCAGCTGACCCGTCTGCTCGGCCTGTGGGGTGAGCAGCTCGACTATCGCCTGCCCGAACGTCTGCCGGCGCTGCCGAAAAACGCGGACGAGTTGCCGGACGTGGAGCGCCTGGCCATGAACCAGCGCCAGGACATCCAGGCCGTGCGCCTGGATGCCGAGCGCCTGGCGCAGAACCTCGGTCTGACCCGCACCACGCGTTTCATCAACGTGCTGGAGCTGGGTGTGGTCAACAACCGTTCCAACGAGGAGCCGACCCAGCGCGGCTACGAGATCAGCGTCGAGCTGCCGCTGTTCGACTGGAGCGGTGCCAAGGTGGCGCGGGCCGAGGCGCAGTATCGCCAGGCGCTCAACCGCGCCGCCGAGACGGCGATCAACGCCCGCTCGCAGGTGCGCGAGGCCTACCACGCCTACCGCAACGCCTTCGAGCTGGCGCAGCACTACCGCACCGAGGTGCTGCCGCTGCGCCAGCGCATCGCCGAGGAAAACCTGCTGCGCTACAACGGCATGTTCATCAGCACCTTCGACCTGCTCGCCGATGCGCGCCGCCAGGTGCAGGCGGTGGATGGCTACCTGCAGGCGCAGCGCGCCTTCTGGCTGGCGCGCGCCGACCTCGACATGGCCCTGTTGGGCGCCCCCAATCCCTCGCTCGGCGCGGCGCCTGCCGCTGCTGCCGAGCCGGCCGCTGCCGGCCACTGAACAAGGAATTTCCCAGATGGTTTCACGACGCGATTTCTTTCTCGGGGCCGGCGCCATCGGCGCTGCGGTGGCCACTTCGGCGGTCAGCCGGGTGGCCATGGCGGCCCTGCCCGAACCGGTGCTGCAGGCCAGCGCCGACACCCAACCGCCGCTGCAGCCGAACAGCGGGCGGCCCTACAACCCGGTGGTCACCCTTAACGGCTGGACCCTGCCGTGGCGCATGAACAACGGCGTCAAGGAGTTCCACCTGGTCGCCGAGCCGGTGGTGCGCGAGCTGGCGCCCGGCTACAAGGCCCACCTGTGGGGCTACAACGGCCAGTCGCCGGGACCGACCATCGAGGTAGTGGAGGGCGACCGGGTGCGCATCTTCGTCACCAACAAGCTGCCCGAGCACACCAGCATCCACTGGCACGGCCAGCGTCTGCCCAACGGCATGGACGGCGTCGCGGGCCTGACCCAGTCGGCGATTCCGGTGGGCAAGACCTTCGTCTACGAGTTCGTCGCCCGCCGCCCAGGCACCTTCATGTACCACCCGCACGCCGACGAGATGGTGCAGATGGCCATGGGCATGATGGGGTTCTGGGTCACTCACCCCAGAGAGCATCACCCATTGATCACCGAGGTGGACCGCGACTACTGCTTCCTGCTCAGCGCCTACGACATCGAGCCGGGCGCCTACACGCCGAAGATCATGCAGATGCTCGATTTCAACCTGTGGACCTTCAACAGCCGCGTGTTCCCTGGCATCGACCCGCTGGTGGCGCGCCAGGGCGAGCGCGTGCGCCTGCGCGTCGGCAACCTGACCATGACCAACCACCCGATCCACCTGCACGGTCACGAGTTCGAGGTCACCGGCACCGACGGCGGGCCGACCCCGGTCGGCTCGCGCTGGCCGGAGGTGACCGCCGACGTGGCGGTGGGGCAGATGCGCCAGCTCGAGTTCATTGCCGACGAGGAGGGCGACTGGGCGCTGCACTGCCACAAGAGCCACCACACCATGAACGCCATGGGCCACGACGTGCCGACCCTGGTCGGCGTCGATCACCGCGACATGACCCGCAAGATCGCCAAACTGGTGCCGGACTACATGGTGATGGGCGAGCGCGGCATGGCCGACATGGCGGAGATGCAGATGCCGCTACCCGACAACACCGTGCCGATGATGACCGGCGACGGCCCGTTCGGCTCGGTGGAGATGGGCGGCATGTTCACCATGCTCAAGGTGCGCAAGGAGCAGGCCGCCGGCGACTACCGCGACCCGGGCTGGTTCGAGCACCCAGCCGGCACGGTGGCCCATGAGTGGAAGGGCGCACTGGCCAACCCGAGCCGCTCGCACGACGGCGGCGGCCAGTCGATGCCGCTCAAGCAGCCGCTCGAGGCGCCGGTGGAAGTGCAGGTACGCAAGCCGGGTGGCCATGCCGGGCATTGACGGGGCGGGCTGCCACGCGGCCCGCTCCCCACAGCAAGCGAGGATTCACAGATGAAAACAGCACAGTTACTGGTTCTGACCCTGATCGGGCTGCTCGGCAGCCCTGCAGCGCTGGCCCACAGCCAGGCGCACGAGGGGTATCAGGCCGCCGCAACGATCAGGGAGCAGAAGCCCTGGGGCATCGCCGGCGATGACGTTGAGGTCGACCGCACCATCGAGATCCGCATGACCGACCAGATGCGCTTCACTCCGGATCGGCTGCAGATCAGGCAGGGCGAGACCATCCGTTTTGTCCACCACAACGACGGCAAGCTGCTCCACGAGTTCGTCATCGGCACCCGCGAAACCCTGGATGAACATGCCGAGGCGATGCTGCGTTTTCCCGGTATGCAGCACGACGAGCCTTACATGGCTCACGTTGCGCCGGGGCAGAGCGGCGAGATGATCTGGACCTTCAACCGCGCCGGCGAATTCGATTTCGCCTGCCTGATCGCCGGCCACTACCAGGCCGGCATGGTTGGCACCATCCAGGTGCTGGCCGACTGACCTACGAGAGGAAACACGCATGAAGAAGCAACTGATGATCGCGGCGCTGGCCGCCCTGTTCAGTCTGCCGTTGCAGGCCGCCGACCCCGCGCCGCTGAGCCAGGGCGAGGTGCGCAAGGTGGACGCCGCCGCGCAGAAGATCACCCTGCGCCACGGCCCCATCGCCAGTATCGGCATGCCGCCGATGACCATGGTCTTCGAGGTCGAGAAGCCGGAACTACTGGAAGGGGTTTCAGCAGGAGAGAAGGTGAAGTTTCAAGTGCAGCAGCGGGGTAACCGTTACATCGTTACCGAACTGCAGGTAGTGGAGTAGCCAGGAGAGCCGGCCCAGGCATTGCGCCTGGGCTGGCGAACACTCAGTTCAGGCCGTCGGTCAGGGCCTTGGCAGGTACCAGCTTGACCACTTTCTTGGCAGCGATTTCGATGGCTTTGCCGGTCTGCGGGTTACGGCCGGTGCGTGCCGGGCGCTCGCTCACTTTCAGCTTGCCGATGCCTGGCAGGGTGATCTCACCGTCGTTTTCCAGTGCGTCGCCGACAATTTCGCCCAGCTGATCGATCAGGGTGCGGACAGTGGCTTTGGGCAGGGATACGGCCTCGGCCAGGTCGCTGATCAGTTGGTCTTTGGTGATTGCCATGATGTAACTCCGTTTGCAGGTGAGAGGTTCGATGCTGCCGATATGGATCTGCGCAGTCGAAAACGTGGGAACGCTAACATAAAAGACATGATTCGGCAGTGCCGCAACGGGCACTGCCGATAGGGCTTAGTGTCGCATCAGTCCTGGTGGTTCCAGTGTGCTAGCAAAAAACGCAGCCTGCCGCTGATGCCGGGTTCGCTGGCGCTGTCGAACGGCACCTCGATCTCCAGGCTTCCATCGTTCTGGAGGTTGCCATCGAGTTTATGGTCGGCGCTGTGCACCCCCTGGTTCTGCCAGGCGTGGCTCACCTGCCAGCCGCTGTCGGCGCCAGGCGGGGTTATTTCCAGCACCAGGCTGTTGCGGAACAGGTAGCTGCCCTCGAAATGCTGGTTGACCCATAGCTTGCGCTCCACCTCGTAGTCCGGCACTCGCACGTTAAAGGTCAAGGTATAGGCCAGCCCCTTGCGCCTGCTGTTCACGCGCGCCCGATCAGCCAGAAACAGGCTGCCAAGAAACAGCTTGCCGTTCTCCTGCGGTGCCTTGAGCCAGTGCTGGTGGGCGAGACAGGCCACCGAATCCTCTTCGGCAGTACGCCGGCTCAGGTACCAGAGCTTGCCACGGGGGGCGGCGAGCACTTCGAACTGGTACAGGGCGTTGACCGTTTGCCCCTGGCTCTCAGACTTGCGCAGCTCCTTGGGCAGGGTGATGGCGTCGACTTCAGCCCAGATGTCCACACGTACATCGCCGAACAGAAAGCGCGTGAGATTCTGGTAAGCCTCCTCGCTGTTGACGATGCCGAAGTAGCCGGAATGCGCTCGATAGGTAAAGGCCTTGGCGCAGGGCGCTGTCGGTTTGCCGCTAGCGTCCAGGCCGCAGAGGGTCGCGTTGTCGATGCGCACCAGGCCGTCGCTGCCGTGGCCGGCGAAAGTGCGCGACAGGCCCAGGCCAGCTTCGTAGTCCATACGGTTGGTGCCAACCATGCAGAAGAAGCGTTTGGATGCAAAGCGTGCCTCGGGTAGCCAGTCGACGCGCTCGGTGAGCTTGTAGGCAGCTTCCAAATCCAGAAAGGTCGCCAGGCGCTGGCGGTTGAAATTGCTGATATCGCTCAGGCTCAGCCAGCTCGGCGGGTTGATGCCAAGCGGGTCGATGCCGTTATGCGGAGTAGCGTAGGTGAACACCTTGTCCACCAGCTGAGCCGCGCCGCCCGGGTCCAGCTTGGGATTTTGCAGCAGGCCGCGGCAGACCAGGCCACCCATCGAATGGGCCACCAGATAGCAGCGAAAGTCGGTCTTGCTAATGCCGTTCTTGGGGTTGGCGCAGATCAGCTCGCGCACCTTGAGTATCAGCTCGCCAAGCTTGCTGGCGAATACCTCCAGGCTCGGTGTGCTGCCGATGCCCAGCAGCCGTGAGGCCTCGTCGTAGTAGCGATAGATGATGATCGAACGGCTGCCCAGACGATTGTCGGTATTGGCGGCCCATTCCGGGTCGAGAATGTCGTAGCCGTCTTCGTACACGTCCTGATAGTCGAATTCTGTGGCCAGGCGGATCACTGGCGACTCGAAGACGAATTTGCGTGGCTGGCGGGTCTTTTCCGCTACCGCGCGGTAGACGGTAGAACCGAGGTTGAAACCGCAGAACGGGTCGGCGCTGGTCTGGTCGATCTCACCCGGGGTCATGGCGTAGCCACGCACGTAGATGATCGGATGGAAGGGGCTATGCGAATTGGCCATGGTTGCTCCTGAGGTGGCGTGCGCGTGCCTCGGGAATGCTCATCATGGCCGAACTGCGGGATGCGACGAGTGGCGCGGGTAATAGTGGAGAAGGTTAGCTCAGCGCCAGAGGTTTTCCGGATTTTTGCACCGCCAGACGGCGACTTGGCAAGGCTCGACTAAGCTACTGATACTTGCCTAATGCTGGAGTGCCATCATGTTGCGCGCATTTGCCGATCTGGGGTTCCGCTGGAAGATTGCCCTGCCCATTCTGTTGCTGGCCGCCTTGCTGGTAGCGATGGGAACCTTGGGTGTGCGCGGTATCACTCAGGTCGCCGAATCCAGTACCACGCTGACCAATCGCCATCTGCCGGCCATCAGCCTGCTGCTCAACGCCGACCGCGATCTTTATCAGGCCTTCGTCGCTGAGCGTAGCCTGCTTGATGAGGGTGCCGAGGATCACGTCGCCGCGCTCAAGAAAACTCACGCCGAGAACCTGCAGCAGGCCTACGACCGTGTGCACAAGTTCGCCGACATGCAGCCCGGCAGCGAGGCGCTGGCGCTGGTGGCCGAGTTCGATCGTGGCTTCGAGCGCTGGAAGGCCACCTCGCAGCGAGTGCTGGAGCTGGCCTCCAGTGATCCGGAAGGCGCCAGTCGGCTTAGCTTTGGCGACAGCGAGGCGCAGTTCGAAGAGGCGCGCACTGCCATCGACAAGCTCGGTGAATTGGAAGACAACGCCGCCAATGCCGTTGGCACCGATGCCATTGCCCGCGGCGAAGCGCTGGTCTGGCAGCAGGGGCTGATCATCGCCATCGGCCTGCTAGTGTGCCTGGTCCTGGTGGTGGGCTTCCCGCTGTTGGTGACCCGTCCGCTGCATAACCTGCTTTATCGCATCGAACAGATCGCCGACGGTGATGGCGACCTGCGGGTGCGCCTGGACGTGCTCTCCAGGGACGAATTGGGCAAGCTCAGCCACGCCTTCAACCGCTTTCTCGACAAACTGCAGCCGTTGATCAAGGAAGTCGGCAGGGTCACTGGTGAGGTGGCCGACTCGGCACAGAGTCTCGCAGGCATGGCGGCCGCCAATGATCGATTGATAAGCAGCGAGCACGCGGCGGTCGATCAGGTCAGCACTGCGGCCACAGAAATGAGCGTGGCCGTGCATGAGGTAGCGCGCAATGCGCAGAATGCTGCCGATGCTGCGCGCCATGCCGAGGTCCAGTCGCTAGAAGGCGCCCAGGTGGTCGGTGCGACCATTCATTCGATTCGCCAACTGGCCCAGGAAGTGGAGAGCGCATCCGACACCATCCAGACCCTGGAGCAGGAAACCGCCAACATCGGTGCGGTACTGGCGGTGATCAAGGGCATCGCTGAACAGACCAACCTGCTGGCGCTCAACGCGGCCATCGAGGCAGCGCGGGCAGGGAAGCAGGGCCGCGGTTTTGCCGTGGTCGCCGATGAGGTGCGAGCGCTGGCAGCACGTACCCAGGAGTCGACCAAGGACATCCAGCAGATGATCGAGCGTCTACAGGCTGGTGTGCAGAATGCGGTCAAGGCCACGCACTCAGGCAGCGCACGGGCGCGGCAGAGCGTGGAGCAGGCTGCCGGTGTGGACCAGGCTTTGAGCGTGACCGGTGATTCGGTGCAGCGCATCAACGACATGGCTGCGCAGATCGCCACCGCCTGCGAGGAACAGAGCAGTGTTACCGAGGAAATCGCGCGCAATATCAGCGACATTCGCGACCTCTCCAACGAAGCGGCGCAGACCTCCGAACAGAGCACGCGGGCCAGCCAACACCTGTCCGAGCTGTCCCACGGGCTGGCCCAGTTGGTGGGACGTTTCCGGGTGTGACGTCAGTGTCTCGCGTATCTAAGTGTTTGAAGCAGTTGTAAGTTTACGTTTAGCCGTTACAATGGCGCGGCTCGTCGCAATGGCGAGCAGCGTTATGGTGGCCCTGCCGGTCCCCTCGCAACGATTACCCGTCAACCTGGTCAGGCCCGGAAGGGAGCAGCCACAGCGGGAATATTGTGTGCCGGGGTGTGGCTGGTGGGGTCCACCTCCAGTGACTCAAGTCATTGATTCTGAACGGTTTTTCACTCCAATCCACGCAGTGGTACAAGGAGTGATACATCCGTGTCTTCTGTCCCGTCTTACCTTCTCCTGTCGCGCCATTCGGTCTTCTATTTCCGTATCGTGGTGCCTGAAGTCATTCGCCCTTTGTTCCCTCAACGGGAGATACGCAGGTCGCTCCAGACGCGCTGCCGTAGGGAGGCGTTGATCCGTGGGCGTGAGCTTCTGCTGCAGGCCCAGCGACTGTTCACAGAGGCATTCCAGGGGCGTCGGCCATCGTTGGACCTCCTGAGGGGCGCCTGGGAGGCGGGTGGGAAGCGCGTTGCTAGCTGGGCCTCCTGGCTGCGCCAGCAGCAGTTGGTTAGTACCTTCGAGGCCGTGATAGCTACTCCTCGGGAGCAGCCGAGCAGGGGGCCGCAGAAGGTCAGCACGGTCCCCATTCGTGACGAGCCGCCGCTGGCCCCGTTGTTCTCCAAGGTCGTCGACGAGTACCTGCGCCAGCAAGCTCGGGAAGGTGTCTCTACCAAGACCCTCGACGACAAGCGGGCAATGGCTTCCCTGTTCGTCCGCGTCATCGGAGACCATCCGATAAACCTCATTACCCGCAAGGAGACACAGCAGTTCCGGGAGACAGCGCTGAAGCTGCCGCCCCGGATACACCAGCTCTCCGTCACGTCCCTGGAGCAGGCCATTGCCGAGGCCAAGACCACCATCAGTCAGACCACGTTCAACAACTACGTGAAGAACCTGACGACGTTCTTCGCCTATGCCATCCGGGAGGGGTACTGCGATAAGAACCCGCTCTACAGGCTTGGCATCAAGCGCAGGGGGAAGGTGAACCAGGAGCGTTCGGCGTTCACTGAGGCCGACCTGAAGGCCTTGTTCGACAGGAGCAGGTACGCGCCTGCAAATGGGCCGAAGCCGAACCAGTATTGGCTACCCCTGTTGGGGCTCTATACGGGCGCACGGCTGAATGAGCTGTGTCAGCTGTACCTGGACGATATCGTGGTCGTTAATGGTGTGGACTGTCTTCACATACGGAAGGGCCGACCGGACCAGAAGCTCAAGAACGATGGCTCTGAGCGTTTGGTCCCGATTCACTCTCGCCTGAAGGCCCTTGGGTTCATGGAGTATGTCGCCAGGCAGCGTGAGGATGGAGATGCGCGGCTATTTCCGGAGCTGACCCTTCACAAGAAGCATGGCTACAGCGCTGCCCCCTCCAAGTGGTTCGCTCGGGTCAGGGCGCAACTGGGCTTTGAGGGGAAGAAAGACTTCCACAGCTTCCGGCATACATTCGCAGACCACTTGAAGCAGAAGGGGGTGTCTGAAGCGCTGGTCGGCGGTGTTCTGGGGCATCAGACAGGCGGGATAACATTCGGTCGTTACGGGAAAGACTTCAGGCCGGAGGTGCTGGTGCCCGTGGTGGAAATGGTAACTCTGAAAGCACCCTAAACAGGGGCCGCTCCCTGGCCCCCTTATCGTCAGGTGGTGTGACAGACGTAAGAGCAGTAGTAGCAGCCATTGGCGGTGGGGTACATGCGGCGAGCCGCAACCACAGCGGTTTGGCAACCGGCGTGATAACCAAGGTCTGTACGATTAACAGGGAGGTACTGGCAGGTGGCCTTATGCACCTCATGGTCACCATTTGCCTGCTGACGCTGGTTGACGTAGTAACGTTCCATGATGGTCTCCTCAGCGCTTTTTGTTGCTCTGCGAAACCACCGAGCCAGCCAAGGCCTTGGTGGTGTCACTGGAGCGAGGGTTGCGGAGTGCCTGCGAAGCTTTGCTCTCCATGTCAGCTCCGGTCTCTTTCCCAGTGGTCGCTTGCGCAAGTGCGGAGCCGGCAAGGCTCTTTGCGATTGCAGAAGCATTGGGGTCGCGGAGTGTTTCGGATGCCAACGTAGCGATGCTGGCCGATGTATCTTTGTCGTTCTTCGCCATGATGGTATTACCTCAAATAGGCGATTGCGGTAGTCGGCCAGCTCGGGGAACCATTCGGCAGCTGCGCGTTGACGGAACAACTGTCGCAATTGCTTAATTGGCCCCCCGTCAGGGCCGGTTCGTGTAACTACTGCTGAGCTCCCGGTGGGGCGGGTAACTGCGCTGTCGTCTCCACAACTTCAGGCGCAGTTGCTCGCTGACTTCCTTTCACTCGACCTCGCAATGAGGTCTGCAGCACGGGTAGAACACAATATCTTGTGGTGTTCTGTTCCGTGAGCATCAAGATAATGTGCCCGGATAGGCGCTGCAACGCCACGGTGAAGAACAGCCTGTGGATAACGTGTGCGCTAGATGTGGTTGTTTTTTGATCTCCCTTTAGAATCTTGTACTTAGATGACGATTACCGTTCGTCGGGTTCCGTTGTATTGGTGACTGCTTTTAGTTGATTTCTCTGCAGACCCCGTCAATCAGGCGATAGCGCTGCCCCTGCTTCAGCGCGGTTCATGGTTCCGTCAATTTTCCAACCCTGTGTAGCTCTCTTTGGTGAGCCTTGGGTGGGGTATCTCCAGGTCGATACGTGCCAGAGGCTTGAAGCCGGTTTTCATGGTCAGGCGTCCGTCGTGATAGAGGTTGACCAGGAGCTGCTGCCCCTTCTCCAGGACGACGATTTTCGAGCGTCCATCGGGTGCCAGTACCTCGTCGAACAGGACGCCCTTGAACTTGTGCCGCACGGCCCAGTGACCATCGCGCTTGAACAGGTACTGCATGACCATAAGGTCTTTCTGTACCTGCATGGTGTTGACGCCTTCCAGCTTGCGGGCGAACTCGACGACGCCGATACGGGAGCGTTGGCCGACAGCCTGGCCGACTTCAGCAGCCGGGAGGAGGCGTTGGTTGTCGGCCTGCAGGGCGGCTTTCTCCTGGGTCAGGCGTTCCAGCTTGCGCTGCATGATGCCCATGGCCTTCAGTACCAGCTCGTCTTCGTCCATTTCGCCGGTCGCTACCTTCTCCTCGCCCAGGACATAGGCGCCGTCCTTGCGGATGGCTGGCAGGACTACCCGCGTGACCCAGTCCTGGAAGGCTTTGGCCTCGGGCTTGTCGGAGCGCATGACCAGTTTGTAGAGGCCGGATTCGCTGACGACACGCTGGCTGCGCTTACCAGTCTGTATTCGACACAGAGAGCTTTCGCCGTCGTCCAGCCGGAGGATGGCGTTGCCATGAGCGTTCATAGGAAGGCCCAAGGCGTACAGCACGTCAGCGGCCACGAACCACGGCTGGCCGTCCAGCTCGATGACGCGCAAGTCCATGAGGCCGAAGTTGAATTTCTGTACCTGGCTCATGCCTTCACCTCGTTCAGCTCGACCAGGGCTTCCCGGATGCGTGCTCGATGCTCCCGCATGTCCTCGATGTTCTTGTCCAGGACGTGGAGGGCGTCACGCATGGCTTGCTTGGCCTGCTCCAGGCGCTCCTCGATGGTGGGTTACTGGTTCATTGCTTGTCCCCCTGCAGGAGCGCTAAGCCGCGCTTGGTCAGGTCGGCCAGAAAACAGCAGGGGGGAAGACACGCCCGAGCGAACCTTCAGGAGAGGGCTCTGCAGGGGCGTGATAGTGGGTTAGACCACGGTTATTTCTACAGCCGAAATCCGCTTCCGGTGTGGCTTCTGGAACTCTGCTGCCTTGGCGGCGAGTGCGTCGACACGTTCATTCTCGACGTGGCCGCTGTGACCTTTGATCCAGTGGGCGGTGACGCTGTGAAGACCTAGCAGGGTGTCGAGCACCTTCCAGAGGTCGATATTCTCGACGGGCTTCTTATCTGACTTCCGCCAGTCATTGGCCTTCCACTTCGTCATCCAGGAGTTGATGCCTTGGACGACGTAGTTGCTGTCGGTATAGAGGTCGACCACAGCAGGCTTCTTGATGATCTTCAAGGCCTCGATGGCGGCAGTCAGTTCAGCTCTCTGGTTGGTCGGGTGGTGGCCGTCGTTCAGTGGGCCAGCGGCTTCCAGGGTCACGCCTTCCGCGTTGCGGACTAGGACTGCCCAGCCAGCTCTGGCGGTGAGGGTGCCGTTGTTGAGGCAGGAGCCGTCGGTGAAGGCGGTGTAGGTACGTGCGGTCATGTGATTTGTTCCTTGATAGTGAATTTAAGGTGCAACCTTCCCGGCATCCTCAGTGGAGGGCGCCTGGTGGTTGGTGGGGGTAGGGTGGACAGGGCGGAGCGGACCAATTCCCGACAGAGTTATAGGTGGTTCACTGGTCCGCTTAGGAGGCAGTTTTCAATGCAGCCTTGGGAGCGTTATGTCAGGGGCGGTCGTGGAAGACGGCAGTAGCGCAGCTGCTGTCGGCTTTCCGAAGAGACCGACCAAGAAAGAAGACCAAGGAGGACGGACAGGGATGGGGTGTCCTTAGTCCATCCTCAATTCATTGATGGCTGGTCAGGCTTTCCAGGTCCAGACAGCCGCTGCGCGACTGCCCTGCCCACGCCTGCCCTGAGTATGGCTACCGTCTGAGGTCAAATGCATAGCCGGTCAAGTTCGGCATCGGGCTTGAAGGCTGGGGCATCATTTGCTGCTGGTCGTTGGGCCAGATGGCCAAGACGCCATTGAAGCTGTTCTGCAACGTTGGCATTCCGTTTACATCGAACCTCAACTGGCTCTTTAGACGCCTGGGGGAAGGCGACGTAGATCAGCTCGCCAATTACCTTCTTCCACGACGTTTCGGGGAACAGCTGTGCAAAGTAAGCAGCATATTCCTCAGCCCGGTCATGAAGCTGTCCCGCCAGTATGGCCAGCATGTCATTGGCCGCAACGGGGGCTTGTCGAGGAAGCCATTCGGGGATGATCAGCGCTTCTTTGCCTTGGGAGGCTGCTGCTTCCTTGAACTGGTTCTTCAGGTACTGATACTGGTTATCCGTCATGTTGAGAACCCACGAACCTCTCTCGCTGTCTAGGCGAAGACCATAGAACTCACGGAGGATCGGCCACATCTCAGAGCGACGTACCCCACCTGCTCGGGTGCTAAGTTTCACCAGCTCGGTAATGGCATCGGCGCGTGTCATCGTTGACTGATGGTCAAAGGCAACTGGACTGTCGTCATCGGTCTTCTGCGCTTCTTGCTTGATCTTACGTATTTGGCGTCGGGAGAGTCCGGTCTGCTCGACGATGGCGCGCTCGGAGGCTTTGGTCTGCAGCAGTTGGATTACCTGCTGTCTCTGGTTGTCGGTCGCTGTCACTGCTGCTGTCTCCCTGCTTCCAGGATGGACCTGGCACTTGGCCGTCTGACGATGGGGCCGAGGGCGAGCCAACGCGGCTCCTCCCGGTCGCTACGGGCCAAGTCCAGGAGGTCGTCATCCTCCCAGGACAAGCCCGCTGTCAGGGCCAGCTCGATGGCTTCAGCCAGGCGCGTGTCGCGGCACTTCTTCTTCGCCAGTGCGCGGGCCAGAGCGGTCAGTCGGTCAAGGTGGTCGGGGCGCAGGTGCAGGTTCAACCGAACCAGTTTGGTGTTGATGGTGTTCATTGGATCGAAGTCCTTGGTGATAGAGCGAACGCAAGCGCCTCGCCTGGAGTGCTCCGGGCAGGGTGTCTGGTCGTCGCGGGGGTGTGGTTGGGGAGTGGCTGCAGCGCTTCGCTTTCCCCTGGTCCTGGGGGTGAAGCTGATGGGCTCATGCGCCGCTGCACACTAGGTATGGCCGCAAATAGTTCCCCGCCTCCAGCAGTGCTGCGCTCTGTTTACACAAGGGGGGGCTGTACTAGCCGGGGGAGAGTTCTGCAGGGGCTGTGGCTGGTTGTCCAATGG
>Ga0209173_100489_pt1 | contig 19018 bp, 13 predicted proteins | sample SynthPrep_16_END_FD_187206 | JGI IMG/M metagenome (GOLD analysis project Ga0209173, IMG submission 187206) | Synthetic microbial communities from Ohio, USA - SynthPrep_16_END_DS12_MetaG (SPAdes) (version 2) | ecosystem: Engineered > Bioreactor > Aerobic > Activated sludge | place: USA: Ohio... | reverse complement strand
TCTTTATCTGCGACGAGTGCGTCGACCTGTGCAATGACATCATCCGTGAGGAGGTGCAGGAAGCCCAGGCCGAAAGCAGCGCGCATAAATTGCCTTCGCCTAAAGAAATCAGCGGCATCCTTGATCAGTATGTGATTGGTCAAGAGCGTGCAAAGAAGGTTCTGGCCGTAGCGGTGTACAACCACTACAAGCGTCTGAACCAGCGTGACAAGAAAAGTGACGACGTCGAGCTCGGCAAAAGCAACATCTTGCTGATCGGCCCTACAGGCTCGGGTAAAACCCTGCTTGCAGAGACCCTGGCTCGCCTGCTGAACGTTCCCTTCACCATCGCCGACGCAACCACTCTTACCGAGGCCGGTTACGTAGGTGAAGACGTCGAGAACATCATTCAGAAGCTGCTGCAGAAATGCGACTACGACGTGGAGAAGGCCCAGATGGGCATTGTCTACATCGATGAAATCGACAAGATTTCGCGCAAATCCGACAACCCGTCGATCACCCGGGACGTTTCCGGTGAAGGCGTGCAGCAAGCGCTGTTGAAACTGATCGAAGGCACGGTTGCTTCCGTACCGCCACAAGGCGGCCGCAAGCACCCGCAGCAGGAATTCCTTCAGGTTGATACGCGCAACATCCTGTTCATCTGTGGCGGTGCGTTCTCCGGCCTGGAAAAGGTTATTCAAAACCGTTCCACCCGTGGCGGCATTGGCTTCAGTGCAGAAGTACGCAGCAAGGAAGAAGGCAAGAAAGTCGGTGAATCCCTGCGTGAAGTCGAGCCTGACGATTTGGTCAAGTTCGGTCTGATCCCGGAATTCGTTGGCCGTCTGCCGGTCCTGGCGACGCTGGACGAGCTGGATGAGGCTGCGTTGATGCAGATCCTCACCGAGCCGAAAAACGCCCTGACCAAGCAATACGCCAAGCTGTTCGAGATGGAAGGTGTGGACCTCGAGTTCCGTGCTGACGCGCTCAAATCGGTGGCCAAGCGGGCACTGGAGCGCAAGACCGGCGCCCGTGGTTTGCGCTCGATCCTCGAAGGCGTACTGCTCGACACCATGTACGAAATCCCCTCGCAGTCCGAGGTGAGTAAAGTGGTGATCGACGAAAGCGTTATAGAAGGCAAGTCCAAGCCACTGTATATCTACGAAAACAGTGAGCCGGCTGCCAAGGCTGCGCCAGACGCGTAAGCGTTGCACCGCCGAGCTGTACAAAATAAAGGGGCCTTAAGGGGCCCCTTTGTTTTTACTGCGTTTAACTGATGCCATTACGCTTGTTTTTTTTGCAGGCAGCCCCCATCTTGGTTTCAAGCTTACTTTCATCTGTCATAGAGGCGAAATCATGAAGACAACCATCGAATTGCCTCTCCTGCCGTTGCGTGATGTCGTCGTCTATCCGCACATGGTTATCCCGCTGTTCGTGGGGCGCGAGAAGTCTATCGAAGCCCTCGAGGCCGCGATGACGGGCGACAAGCAGATCCTGCTGCTGGCCCAGAGAAATCCTGCTGACGATGATCCGGGCGAAGATGCCCTGTATCGCGTTGGTACCGTTGCAACTGTCCTGCAACTGCTCAAGCTGCCTGATGGCACCGTCAAGGTGCTGGTGGAGGGCGAGCAGCGCGGTGCGGTCGAGCGCTTCATGGAAGTGGACGGCCACCTGCGTGCCGAAGTGGCGCTGATCGACGAAGTCGACGCCCCTGAGCGCGAATCCGAAGTGTTCGTTCGCAGCCTGCTGTCCCAGTTCGAGCAATACGTGCAACTGGGCAAGAAAGTCCCCGCAGAAGTCCTCTCCTCCCTCAACAGCATTGATGAGCCAAGCCGCCTGGTCGACACCATGGCCGCGCACATGGCGCTGAAAATCGAGCAGAAGCAGGACATTCTCGAGATCATCGATTTGTCGGCCCGGGTCGAACACGTCCTGGCGCTGCTGGATGCCGAAATCGACCTGCTGCAGGTTGAGAAGCGCATTCGCGGCCGTGTCAAAAAGCAAATGGAGCGCAGCCAGCGCGAGTACTACCTGAATGAGCAGATGAAGGCCATTCAGAAAGAGCTGGGCGACAGCGAGGAAGGCCACAACGAAATCGAGGAGCTGAAAAAGCGCATCGATGCCGCCGGCCTGCCGAAAGACGCGTTGACCAAGGCCACTGCCGAGCTGAACAAGCTCAAGCAAATGTCGCCGATGTCGGCCGAAGCCACCGTGGTTCGTTCGTATATCGACTGGCTGGTGCAGGTGCCGTGGAAGGCCCAGACCAAAGTGCGCCTGGACCTGGCCCGCGCCGAAGATATTCTCGATGCCGATCACTACGGCCTCGAAGAAGTCAAGGAACGCATCCTCGAATACCTCGCCGTGCAAAAGCGCGTGAAGAAGATTCGTGGTCCGGTGTTGTGCCTGGTCGGTCCTCCTGGTGTGGGTAAAACCTCGCTGGCGGAGTCGATTGCCCACGCCACCAACCGCAAATTTGTGCGCATGGCCCTGGGCGGTGTGCGTGATGAAGCGGAAATCCGTGGTCATCGCCGGACTTACATCGGTTCGATGCCAGGAAGATTGATTCAAAAGATGACAAAGGTGGGTGTGCGCAACCCGCTGTTCCTGCTCGATGAAATCGACAAGATGGGCAGCGACATGCGTGGCGACCCGGCGTCTGCTTTGCTGGAAGTGCTCGACCCCGAGCAGAACCACAATTTCAACGACCATTACCTGGAAGTCGACTACGACCTGTCCGACGTAATGTTCCTGTGCACCTCCAACTCGATGAATATTCCGCCAGCCTTGCTGGACCGGATGGAGGTGATTCGTCTGCCGGGTTACACCGAAGACGAGAAGATCAACATCGCCGTCAAATACCTCTCGCCCAAGCAGATTGCGGCCAACGGCCTGAAAAAAGGCGAGATCGAATTTGATGCCGACGCGATCCGCGACATCATTCGTTTCTACACCCGCGAGGCCGGTGTACGGGGCCTTGAGCGTCAACTGGCGAAGATCTGCCGTAAGGCCGTGAAGGAACATGCGCTGGAAAAACGCTTCTCGGTGAAGGTCACCGCGGACCTGCTGGAACACTTCCTGGGCGTGCGCAAATTCCGCTACGGCCTGGCTGAGCAGCAGGACCAGGTAGGCCAGGTCACTGGCCTGGCGTGGACCCAGGTGGGCGGCGAATTGCTGACCATCGAGGCCGCCGTGATCCCGGGCAAAGGGCAACTGATCAAGACCGGTTCCCTGGGTGACGTGATGGTTGAATCCATCACCGCCGCGCAGACCGTGGTGCGCAGCCGCGCCAAGAGCCTGGGGATCCCCCTGGACTTCCACGAGAAGCACGACACCCACATCCACATGCCGGAAGGGGCAACGCCTAAAGACGGTCCTAGCGCAGGCGTAGGCATGTGCACGGCACTGGTATCAGCCCTGACCGGCATTCCGGTGCGCGCCGATGTCGCCATGACCGGGGAAATCACCCTGCGTGGCCAGGTACTGGCCATTGGTGGCCTCAAAGAGAAATTGCTGGCTGCACACCGCGGTGGTATCAAGACTGTGATCATTCCTGAAGAGAATGTTCGCGACTTGAAGGAGATTCCTGACAACATCAAGCAGGATCTGCAGATTAAACCGGTTAAATGGATTGACGAGGTCCTGCAAATTGCGCTGCAATACGCGCCGGAGCCCTTGCCGGATGTGGCTCCGGAGATAGTTGCAAAGGATGAAAAACGCGAGACTGACTCTAAGGAAAGAATTAGCACGCATTAATACGTTTAAGCCTGGGGGCTTCCTTGACAGCTTTTTAGAGCCCTTGTTATAAAGCGGCTCTTAAGTGTCTGTAGGCCATTCAGCACTGGTTTTTGCTTTCACCAAAAAACTTAGAATCATACTCAATAGATATAAGGGGACTTAGAGTGAACAAGTCGGAACTGATTGATGCTATCGCTGCATCTGCTGATATCCCGAAAGCCGCTGCTGGCCGTGCGCTGGACGCAGTAATCGAATCCGTCACTGGCGCTCTCAAGGCCGGCGACTCTGTGGTACTGGTTGGTTTCGGTACTTTCTCTGTGACCGATCGTCCAGCTCGCACTGGCCGTAACCCACAGACTGGCAAGGCTCTGCAAATCGCCGCTGCCAAAAAACCAGGTTTCAAAGCCGGTAAAGCCCTGAAAGAAGCCGTTAACTAAGCTTCGCTCAAGCCTTACCCATCCGGGTCGGACGCAGGTCTGACCTGGCAGCGGAGCGGCAGCTGACCCGAGTATCCATCGGGTCGCCACGCCGGGGGTGTGGGTTCAAACCCCCGTCCGCTCCGCCAGTTACGAGAAGGCGCATCCTCGGATGCGCCTTTCTTCTATCCGGACTCTACCCACGCTCCACGGTTGCCTAATTTTGAAGTTCAACCGTTTCTGGGGGACGCATGCTGCAGAATATCAGGGACAATTCACAAGGCTGGATTGCCAAGACCATTATCGGGATCATCGTCGCATTGATGGCGTTCACCGGTATCGAGGCTATTTTTCAGGCTTCGACCAACAACAAGCAGGACGTGGCCAAGGTCAACGGTGAAGAAATCACCCAAAGCGAACTGGGCCAGGCCGTCGACATGCAACGTCGCCAGCTGATGCAACAGCTGGGCAAGGACTTCGATGCTTCCTTGCTGGACGAAAAGCTGCTGCGCGACGCCGCACTCAAGGGCCTGATCGATCGCAAGCTGCTGCTGCAAGGCGCGGCCGATTCGAAATTCGCTTTCTCCGAAGCTGCGCTGGATCAAGTGATCCTGCAGACGCCGGAATTCCAGGTGGATGGCCAGTTCAACGCTGAGCGTTTCGACCAGGTGATCCGTCAGCTGGGCTACAGCCGTATGCAATTCCGTCAGATGCTGAGCCAGGAAATGCTGATCGGCCAGGTGCGTGCTGGTATTGCCGGCAGCGGTTTTGTGACTGATGCCGAAGTGCTCGCGTTCGCCCGCCTGGAAAAACAGACCCGCGATTTCGCCACCGTCAGCGTCAAGGCCGACCCTGCAGCAGTGAAGATCACTGACGACGAGGCCAAGGCTTACTACGACCAGCACGCCAAGGAGTTCATGACCCCGGACCAGGTGGTCATCGACTATCTGGAGCTGAAGAAGGCTTCCTTCTTCGACCAGGTCGCGGTCAAGGACGATGAGCTGCAAGCCCTCTATCAGAAAGAAACCGCCAACCTCGCTGAACAGCGTCGCGCGGCGCACATCCTGATTGAAGTCAACGACAAGACCACTGACGAGCAGGCCAAGGCCAAGATCGAAGAGATCCAGGCGCGCCTGGCCAAGGGCGAGAAGTTCGAAGCCCTGGCCAAGGAGTTCTCCCAGGATCCGGGTTCTGCGAACAACGGCGGTGACCTCGGTTTCGCTGGCCCTGGCGTCTACGACCCTGCCTTCGAAACAGCGCTGTATGCACTGAACAAGGACCAGGTCTCGGCACCGGTGCGTTCCAGCTTCGGCTGGCACCTGATCAAGCTGTTGGGTGTTGAAGCACCAGAAGTGCCATCGTTCGCCAGCCTGAAAGACAAGCTGACCCGCGAGCTCAAGACCCAACAGGTTGAACAGCGTTTCGTCGATGCGACCAAGCAACTGGAAGACGCTGCATTCGAAGCTTCCGACCTGGCCCAGCCGGCGTCGGACCTGAAGCTGACCGTGCACACCTCCGCGCCGTTTGGCCGTGAAGGTGGCGAAGGCATCGCTGCCAACCGTGCCGTGGTGACCGCTGCATTCAGCCCTGAAGTACTGGATGAAGGTGCCAACAGCACCGCCATCGAGCTGGATCCGGAAACCATCGTGGTGCTGCGTGCCAAAGAGCACCTGAAGCCTACCCAGCTGCCGCTGGAAAGCGTTGCCACTGCCATCCGTGCCCAGTTGACCAAGGAGCGCGCGAGCGCTGCGGCGAAGACTCACGCGGACGAGCTGATTGCCAACCTGCGTGATGGCAAGACACCGCTGAACCAGCCGGTGGATGGCCAGGCCTGGAAAGTCACCGAAGCGGCCACCCGTGGTCAGGAAGGCGTCGAGCCAGCCGTGCTGCAAGCCCTGTTCCGCATGCCAAAGCCTGCGGCCAAGGACAAGCCGACCTTCACCAGCGTGACCCTGCCAGACGGTAGCCTGGTGATCGTGCGCTTGAACGCGGTCAATGAAGCCGCTGCACCGACCGATGACGAGAAGGCTCAGTACCGCCGCTTCCTCGCGTCCCGTGTCGGCCAGCAAGACTTCGCCGCCTATCGCAAGCAGTTGGAAACCAAGGCTGAGATCAAGAAGTTCTGATCTCGTAACAGCCTGAATAAAAAGACCCCGGCCTGAAGAGGCCGGGGTCTTTTTTTTACGTAGTATTCAGATACGTAGTTCAGGAGGCCCAACCATGAGTAAACGGATTTATATCAGCGGAGCTTCGGGCGCGGGCGTGAGTACCCTGGGGGCCGCATTGGCCGACAGGCTTCACGTGCCGCATGTCGATGTCGATGACTACTACTGGTACCCCACAGACCCTCCCTTCGAGAAGTCACGCCCGCCTGAAGAGCGGGTCGCACTGTTGACTCAAGCATTGGCGGAGTCCCCGTGGGTGCTGTCCGGGTCAATGGATGGCTGGGGCTGCGAGGTGATTCAGCACGCCGATCTGGTGGTGTTCGTCGATACGCCAACGGCACTGTGTCTCGAGCGCTTGAAATCCCGTGAATCGCAACGGTTCGGCGCACGGATTTTGCCGGGTGGCGATATGCATGAGAACCACCGGAAATTTCTGATCTGGGCTGAAAGCTATGAGACCGGCACCCGGGCGGGTCGTAGCCGGCCCCGGCATGAGCTGTGGCTCAAGCAACTGACTACACCCGCCATTCGGTTGAACGGGGAAATCGCGGTCTCGCAGATGCTGACAATGGTCATGGCCGCGATTTCCAATTTGACGCAACAGCGATCAGCCACTGATTGAGTCAGCGCGCAAACTTGAACTTGCCCCAACTCAAGCCAATCATCGCGGCCAGGGACGATGCCGTCAGCACACTCAACTTTGCGGCCGACAGCAGCGTCGGATCGGAGAAGGCCAGCGACGAGATGAAGATCGACATGGTAAAACCGATCCCCGCCAGCAGGCCCACCAGGGCGATGCCGTTCCAGGTCACGCCCTCCGGCAATTGGCAGATGTTCAGTTTGACCAGCACCACGCTCGCCAGCATCACACCGAGCGGCTTGCCGAGCACCAGGGCCAGGATGACCCCCATGAACACGCCGTGGGGCAGTGGATCGTCCAGGTTGAACCCTTGCAGGCTCACTCCGGCGTTGGCCAGGGCAAACAGTGGCATGACGCCAAAGGCCACCCAGGGGTGCAAGCCCGCTTGAATACGTTGCACCGGCGGCAGCATTTCCCGCTGGGCCTGTCTCAATTGCTTCAACGGTTTGGCGACTTGATGGGCACTTTCAGCCGATTGTGAAAGCCGCTCCATCAGCTCGTTGAACGTGCGCCCGATGGTGTCCAGAGGGCGTTCCCGGGTGGGCCTGGACGTGACGGGTGTCATCAGGCCCAGCACCACGCCGGCAAGCGTAGGATGCACGCCGGTCTTGAGCAGCCCAAACCAGACAATCGCCCCCGGCAACAGGTACACCACCGCCTTGCCAATTCCCATCCGCTGAAAAATCAGCACCAGCGCCAGCCCGCAGGCCGCGATCACCAGGCCCATGTAGTCCAGGCTGGCGGTATAGAAAATCGCGATGATCAGGATGGCGACGATGTCATCAATGATCGCCAGCGCCAGCAGCAGGATGCGCACGCCGGCGGGGATGGATTTACCCAACAGCGCCAGCACACCCACGGCAAATGCAATGTCGGTGGCAGTGGGCACTGCCCAGCCACTGGCCGCTACGGTGCCATGGTTGAGCAGGGTGTAAATCAGTGCCGGCATCAGCACGCCACCCAGCGCAGCGCCGAGGGGCAGGGTGGCCAGTTTCAGGTTGGCGAGTGCGCCGTCCCTGATCTCCTGGCGAATCTCGGCGCCCACCACCAGGAAGAAGATGGTCATCAGCCCATCGTTCACCAGGAAGTGCAACGAGCGCGAGACCGTGAAGTCTCCCAGCCCGATAGTGAGTGGGGTGTTCCAGAAGTGTTCGTAGGAATCTGCGACGGGGCTGTTGGCCCAGACCAGCGCGACGATCGCTGCCAGCAGCAACACGATACCGCTGACTGCTTCGATCCTTGAAAACCGCTCCAATGCGGACAGGGCGCCTTCGACCAGAACCTGGGGGCGCGGAATAGCAGGGTGTTTATCAGGCACGACAAGTCTCCATTGGCGGCCCGACCAATGCTTATCCTTTAACCTGCGCTGTGCCGTATGCAGCAGCGCACCCGGTGCGATCATAAGAGTTAAGAAACATCACGTCACGTTTCGTTTAAACATCGGTTAAACGCAGCGTCGCGATCAGCGCCAGTACGACCAACGCGGCGACCGCCCATGGAAACGATGTCACTCCCCACCCTTGCAACAACATGCCGCCGAGTAGTCCGCCACCGGCGATGCCCAGGTTCCACACCGTCACCAGCATCGACTGTGCGGCATCGGCTGAATCCCCGGCCGACTTGGCCAGCGCCGTTTGCAGCAATGCCGGCAAACCTCCAAACGCCAGCCCCCATAAGGCCACCGTGGTGTAGATCACCGTCGCTGAGGTGATCCAGAACGCCAGCGCCAGGGCCGACAGCGCGAACATTGCGCAGCTGATTACCAATAAGGCGCGCAGCCGCTGATCAATCAGCGCGCCGACGATCCAGATACCCAGCAGCGCCGCCAGGCCAAACACCAGCAGCACCTGGTCGATGTCCGCTGCAATCCCGGCAGGTACCAGGAACGGCGCGATATAGGTGTAGAGAATGTTATGAGCCAGCACGTAGGTGAAAGTCACAAACAGCACCGGACGAATCCCTGGCAGTGCCAGCACCTGGCGCAGGCCCAGGCGTTTTTCCGCCTGTTGCCCGGCAAAGTCCGGGACCTGCCAGCGCACCCAGGCCAGCAGCACAACCGTCAGGCCGGACATGATCGCGAAGCTCAGGCGCCAGCCCACCGTGGTGCCCAGGAATGTCCCGGCCGGTACACCCAGTGACAGCGCCAATGGCGCGCCGAGCATGGCCACGGCAATGGCCCTGCCTTGCAGGTGCGGCGCAACCATGCGGCTGGCATAACCGGCCAGCAGCGCCCAGAGCAATCCCGCGAACACCCCGGCGAAGAACCTGGCCACCAGGGTCAGCAGGTAATCGCTGGAAAACGCCGTCACACTGTTGACCAAGGCAAACCCGCCGATGGCAATCATCAGCAATGGCCGCCGGCGCCAGCCCCGGGTGGCGATGGTCAGGGGAATCGCGGCCAACAGCGAGCCCAGGGCGTACAGGGTCACCAACTGGCCCACCAACGCTTCGGACACCCCGAGGCCGGCGCCCATTTGCGGGAGCAAGCCCGCCGGCATGGCTTCGGTGAGGATGGTGATGAAGCCGGCGGTAGCCAATGCCAACAGACCGCCCAGAGGCAGTCGTTCACGGCTCACCGCGCGGGTCGTGGAAGATAGGGCGCTGTCACTCATGTTTTACGGGCTCCGGTTTTCAGACGAAAGGGCAGGGAGCCAGAGTAGGGTGCTGCACGGTGGAGAAAAACAGGCTAAGGTTCCGAACTTATCGGACGCCAATGTCCGCAATCCTCGGGAGCGAGTCGATGGACAGCCTGGGCAGTATTTCAGTGTTTGTGCAGGTGGCCGAAACCCGCAGCTTTACCGAGGCCGGGCGCATGCTGGGGGTGTCGTCCTCGGCGATTGGCAAAAGCATCGCGCGCATCGAAGAGCGCCTGGGGGTGCGGCTGTTCCATCGCAGCACCCGCAGTATCACGTTGACCAGCGAGGGCGCGCTGTTTCTCGAACGCTCCCGGCGCATCCTGGCGGAAGTCGAAGCCGCCGAACAGGAACTGAGCCAGGCATCCGCCACCCCCAGAGGCAAGTTGCGCGTCAGCCTGCCGCAAGTGCGCGGCTTGTTGATGCCGGTACTGACGGATTTCATGCGCGCCTATCCCGAGATCGAACTGGACGTGGACTTCTCCGACCGCATGGTGGATGTGATCGAGGAGGGTTTCGACGCGGTGATCCGCACCGGCAAACCCGAGGACTCACGCTTGATGGCGCGCCACCTCGGGTATTACCGCCTGGTGCTGGTGGCGTCCCCGGAGTACCTGCGCCTGCACGGTACGCCGCGCCAGCCCCGGGATTTGAGCGACCACGCCTGCCTGCGCCACAAATTCTGCGCCACCGGCAAACTGGAAACCTGGCCACTGCGCCCGGAGCCGGGCCTGCCGGAGCCGACCCTGCGTGCGCCGCTGGTCTCCACCACCATCGAATCACTGATGCACGTGGCCCATGAAGGCCTGGGGATTGCCTGCCTGCCAGACTTCATGGTCCGCGAATCGGTGGAGCAGGGCCGGCTGCAACGGGTGCTGGACTATTACCTGGAGCACAGCGGCAGCTTCTGGATGCTCTGGCCATCAAGTCGCCATGCCTCGGCGAAATTGCGCGTGTTTATCGACCATATGGGCGAGCGGCTTTTTCCTGCGGACACCGTCCCGTAAGGCTGTGACGTTTTACTGACAGGAATTCGCGCGCCGAGGCCACGTTCTGTTGCACAATACCGCCCTGACTGTTTTCCTCAGGATTTTCGATGTCGACATCATTTCACTTGCGTAGCCTCGGGTTGGCGCTGGTGCTGGCGGGCGCTGCGGGCTGCTCGTCACCCAAGACCGCTATTTATGAACATGAGAACTTCGACGACTCCGGCACGTTTTCCCGTGATTACCCGGTCAGTGACACGGCGGCCTGCGAAGCGGCGCGGCGTGCGCTGTTGAGCCAGGGTTACATCATCACCAGCAGCGATCCAAAGCTGGTGGCGGGTAACAAGAGCTTCCAGCAGACCGGCGAAACTCACCTGCAGATCAGCTTCAACGTGGTGTGTGCCGACGATGGCAGCGGCAATCATCACTCGACGATGTTCGCCAACGCCTTGCAGGATCGCTACGCCTTGAAGAAGGTCAACAACTCCGCCAGCCTCGGTGTGGGTGTGTTGGGTTCGGTGTCGATGCCGATTGGCTCCACCGACGACTCCATGGTCAAGGTGGCCAGCGAGACGGTGTCTGCGCCGAAGTTTTATGAGCGTTATTTCGCCCTGGTGGACGTTTTCCTGCCCCAGGAAGTGAAAAAGGCAGCGCATATTCCAGAGAAACCCAAGGCTGACCTGGGCATCCCGGAACCTAAGGCAGCTCCGGCGGCCGATAAGGCCGATAAGGTTGAAGCGCCGAAAGAAGTGCCAAAAGAAGCGCCGGCCACACCGGCAGCCCCAGTGACGCCGGCGGCAGTGCCAGCGGCATCGGAGCCGGTGGTGCCACCGGCGGAACCTGCGCCGATTGCACCAAAGGAAGCCCCGGCACCTGCGCCAGAGGCCACCACTCCTGCGCTGCCGGCGCCGACCGAAGCGATTCCGCCTCTGCCGACGCCTGCGCAGTAACTACACCGCTACGGGGTTGGCCTTGTCGACGTTGATCCCGTAGCGGCTGATCGCCTCCGCCACCCTGGCGCGGCTGATCAGGCCGTCATCCGCCAGCGCCTTCAGGGCCGCCAGGGCAATGAAATACCGGTCCACCTCGAAGAACTCGCGCAAGGTTTCGCGGGTATCCGATTGCCCGAAGCCATCGGTGCCCAGCGCCACAAAGCGCCGGCCCGGTACAAACGGGCGAATCTGATCGGCAAAGATTTTCATGTAGTCGGTGGCGACCACCACGGGCCCGGGCTGGCCCTCAAAGCACTGCTCGACATAGCTGGTACGCGGTTCGCTTTCAGGATGCAGCAGGTTCCAGCGCTCCACGGCATGACCTTCCCGGCGCAGCTCGGTCAGGCTGGTGACACTCCACACATCGCTGGCCAGGGCAAAATCATCGCGCAGCAGGTCCGCGGCGGCGATGACTTCCCGCAGGATCGAACCGCTGCCCATCAGCTGTACCCGTGGTTGCGTGGTGTCTTCAGCCGCCTTCAACCGATACATGCCCTTGAGAATCCCGTCCTCGACGCCTTCGGGCATCGCCGGGTGCGGGTAGTTTTCGTTGAGCAGGGTGATGTAGTAGTAGATGTCCTCTTGCTCGACGTACATCCGGCGCATGCCTTCGCGAATGATCACCGCCAGCTCGAAGGCAAACGTCGGATCGTAGGAAATGCAGCACGGGATCACCGACGACAGCACATGGCTGTGGCCATCGTCATGCTGCAGGCCTTCGCCCATCAGTGTGGTGCGCCCGGCGGTCGCCCCCAGCAGGAAGCCCCGCGCCCGTGCATCACCTGCGGCCCAGGCCAGGTCGCCCACTCGCTGGAAGCCGAACATCGAATAGAAGATGTAGAACGGCACGGTCATCAACCCGTGGTTGGCGTAGGACGTACTCGCTGCGATCCACGAGGAAATGGCGCCGGATTCATTCAGGCCTTCCTGCATGATCTGTCCGTCCTTGCTCTCCTTGTAGTAGGACAGCTGGCCCGCATCCTGTGGGGTGTAGAGCTGGCCGACAGCGGAGTGAATGCCGATCTGGCGGAACAGGCTTTCCATGCCAAAGGTGCGGGACTCGTCCGGCACGATGGGCACGATCAGTTTGCTCAGGTTCGGGTCCTTGAGCAGGGTGCCGAGGATGCGCACAAAGGCCATGGTGGTGGAAATCACGCGCTCGCCAGTGTCCTTGAGTTGGGTGGCAAAGGCTTCCAGTTCGGGGATCTTCAACGACTCGACCGCGCTGTGGCGAGCCGGCACGTAGCCACCCAGTGACTGGCGGCGGGCGGCGAAATAGCGGGCCTCTTCACTGTCGGCGGCCGGTTTGAGATACGGGATTTCAGCCAGTTGGTCGTCGGCCACTTCCAGCCCGAAGCGATCGCGGAAGGCTTTGACGGCTTCAGCGCCCATCTTTTTCAACTGGTGGTTGATGTTCTGGCCTTCGCCGGCCTCGCCCATGCCGAAGCCCTTGACGGTTTTCGCCAGGATCACCGTCGGCTGGCCGCTGTGACGCACGGCGGCGGCATAGGCGTTGTAGACCTTGTCCGGGTCATGGCCGCCCCGTGAGAGTTTCCAGATATCGTCGTCGGACATGTCTGCCACCAGCGCCAGCAACTCCGGGTATTTGCCGAAGAAGTGTTCCCGCACGTAGGCGCCGTTTTGTGATTTGTAGTTTTGATAGTCGCCGTCCACGCACTCCATCATGCGCTGGCGCAGCAAGCCGCTTTTATCCTTTTCCAGCAGCGCATCCCAGCCGCCGCCCCAGATTACCTTGATCACGTTCCAGCCGGCGGCGCGGTACAGGCTTTCGAATTCCTGGATCACCTTGGCATTGCCGCGCACCGGCCCATCCAGGCGTTGCAGGTTGCAGTTGACCACGAAGATCAGGTTGTCGAGTTTCTCGCGCCCGGCCAGGGAAATGGCCGCCAGGGATTCCGGCTGATCCATCTCGCCATCACCGAGGAACGCCCACACCTTGCGGCCCTGGTGCTGCTTGAGGTTGCGGAACTCCAGGTAGCGCATGAAGCGCGCCTGATACGCGGCGGTAATCGGTCCGAGGCCCATGGAAACCGTAGGAAACTGCCAGAAGTCCGGCATCAGGCGAGGGTGCGGATAGGATGACAAACCGTCGCCACCGGCTTCCCGGCGGAAGTTGTCCAGCTGCGCTTCGCTGATCCGGCCTTCGAGGTACGCCCGCCCGTAAATGCCCGGCGCGGAGTGGCCCTGGATGTACACCAGGTCGCCATCGAAGCTTTCAGTTCGGCCACGGAAGAAATGGTCGAAGCCTACGTCATACAGCACCGCAGCCGACGCATAGGTTGCGATATGCCCGCCCACGCCGGAATGTTTCCCCGCGCGCAGCACCATGGCCATGGCGTTCCAGCGAATAAACGCATTCAGCCGGCGCTCGGTGGCCAGGTTGCCGGGGTAGGGCAACTGGCGATCTACCGGGATGGTGTTGACGTACGGGGTGGTCACCCGCCCGTAGAAGTCGCCATGCCGCGCCACGTCGAAATCCAGCAACTGATCAATCAGGTAATGCGCGCGCGGGCGGCCTTCGGTGGACAGCACCGATTCGATGGACTCCAGCCATTCGCGGGTTTCCTGTGGATCGTCGTCGAGGCGTACTGCAGTGTTCGGGGTCATGTCAGGCTCCAGGGTGGACGGGTTTCAGCGTGTGGGCTCCTTGTGGGAGCTTTGCGAATGTAGTTGCAATTGCAACTACATGGCTGAATCTAGCGCGGGATGAGCTACTATTGCAACCTTCTTGAAATTCCCCGGATGGTGTTGCATGTCGTCGAAAGAGCCTGATGTCTGGTTCCGTTTTGTTCGGGCCCACAGGACGGTCATCCGTGAAATCGAACGGCGCCTGGCCGATGCCGGTCTGCCGCCGTATGCCTGGTACGACGCTTTGTGGGGCCTGGAAAGTGGCCCCGATGGCACCCGGCGCATGCACGAATTGGCCGATGTGCTGGCCATCGAACGCTACAACCTGACGCGCCTGGTCGACCGCCTGGAAAAGGACGGCCTGGTGGTGCGTTCGCGCTCCGACGGTGACGGGCGTGCTGCCTTTGTCTCAATTACCGACGCGGGCCGGGTATTGCGTAAAAAGATGTGGAAAATCTACGAAAGCAGCGTGGATGAATTGTTTTTGTCGCAGCTCGACAGCGAGCAACGCCGGGGTTTTGCCGAGGCATTGGAGCGTACCGCGGGGCTGGCGATGGAGGCGGGTGTGCAGACCCGCGGGCGACGTAAGACCTGAAGCAAAGACTCCAGGCGACGCGGATTCCGTGTGGGAGCGGGCTTGCTCGCGAAAGCGGTGTGTCAGCAACAGTAATATCAACAGGTACACCGTCTTCGCGAGCAAGCCCGCTCCCACATTTGATCTGCGATGGATTGCAGATCGTCATTTCAGGTGATATCGATTCAGGGCGTTCTCCACCTGTTCTGCTTCGATCCAGCCGTCATCCGCCAACGCCTTCAATGCCAGCACCGCTACCCAATATCGACTGGGTGCTGACGTTTCCACGGAGCCCGCACCCAATGCTACAAACCGCGCATCCACATGCCCCGCCAATTGATCGACGATAGGCTGCGGATACCCGGTGACTGCGACCACCGGCGCGCCATCCCCAGCCAGGCAATCCCTTAGATGACAACTGCGCTTCGGTGCCAACGGGTGCAGGCGATTCCAGCGTTGCGCTGCATCCGCTTCGCGGGCCAGCCGTGTATAGCTGGGGCAACTCCACAGTTGCGCCTCGACGTTCCAATCCGTCTCGAGCAACTGCGCGGCGTGCACGACTTCTTCAAACGCTCGACCCGCACCCAGCAACCGCACCCTCAATTCACTGGTGTATGAGCGCCGGACCCGGTACATGCCCCTGAGCGCATGGTCACTATCCTGCGGGCTCAGCCCTGGCCCTTCGTGTTGATCGTGCAGTGCCAGGTAGTAGAACCCCGGCTCGCCGTCGACATACAGCGCCTGCAAACCCGCCAGCACAATCGCCCGGGCTTCCTCGCCGGAGGCCGGGTCATAAGGTGTGCAGTGAGGATTGCTGGCCAGCCATAAGGGCAGTGAAGGGGAGGGCTGGGTTGCATTGTCGTTGCACAGGATGCCCCGCTGACGGGTCTCGCCGGACAGCGCGCGCAACTGCGCCGATGACGCGGCCGTGTGCAGGTACAGCATGGGTTTTTCCCCGGTATTGCGCGCGAACCAGGTGGGCCAGCTCACCACTCGGCGTGAGCGCGACTGGCCGCGAATCACCCACGCCTGCCGGCTGGACTCCAGGGTGTTGGCCATGGTCATCACGCTATACAGGGGCGAGCAGCGGGGCTGCTGCGTTGCATTCAGGGCGTCGATGCAGATCAGGGCAGAGCGTTCGGTGCTGGCAGTCATGAGCAGGGTCGCTTGGCAACGGGTGCCCATACCCTAAAGGAATTCGGCTTACGATTGCAATTGCAATGATTGCAGTTGCATCTAAAATTCATCCGGCTAAATCAAGGCAATCCTGCTACGTTTAATCCTGAAGTGCAGGAACGTCATGCCACGGACATTTTTTCGTCATGACGGCACTTTAGGCTGGTTGTGCAGGTCACTAAGCAACCCCTTTTCATAAAACAAGGAGTCAACCATGGACGATTACCAGGAAGAATTGCTCGAGTACCACGCCTTTGAACTGGACCCGCTGGATCCGGCCGATGATGCCACCGAGCTGTAAGACAGACGTCAGGCGGAATGCCGCTGACTGCGGCGAAATTCCCCTGGGGTCTGGCTGTTCCAGCGCTTGAACGCCCGTTGAAAGGCTTCCGCTGAAGCAAAACCGAGCAAATAGGCAATTTCACCGAACGCCAGTTCGGTATCGCGAATGTAGGTCATGGCCAGGTCGCGGCGAGTGTCGTTGAGAATCGCCCGGAACTGAGTCCCTTCTTCCGCCAGCTTGCGCCGCAGGGTCCAGGTCGGCAGTTTCAAGCGTGACGCCACTTCTTCCAGGTCGGGTTCCCGGCCACCATTGAGCATCGGCCCGAGCAAGCGGGTAATGCGCTCGCGCAGGCTGCGGGTGCGCGTCAACTGCTCCAGTTCCCGTTCGCACAACTGCACCAGTAATTGCCAGGTACTCGGGCAGTGTTCCGGGTTGCGCAGGGCCAGGGTTTTCTGGCTCAGGCGCAGTTGGTTGTGCTCGGCGCCAAACTGGATCGGGCAGTCCCCCAGCACGCTGTAGCGCTCGCTGTAGTCCGGTGCTTCGAATTCGATTTCGATGCGTTGCGCCTGCACCGGTTGCAGGCTCAGGCTCGACAACTGATGCAGCCACCCGGCGATGATCGAATCCACCACAAAGCGGTTGTAGGCGTTGTAGGGGCTGATGGAATAGAAGCGCAACCAGGCGCCATCCGTGTCCTCGTGAAAGCTCGACTGGCCGCGATAGTTGGAGCCGTACAAGGCTTCGAAGCGCGTCAGGGTACGGGCGGCTTCGCGCACGGTGGGCGCCTGGGCGGCGGTGACCCCGGCGAGCCCGGCCTGGCTCAGGCGGCTGAGCTGGCCCATGCGCAGGCCCAGGCTGGCGTCGCCGGTCAACTGGATGGCCGCAAAGCCCAGGCGCATATAGCGCGGGATCGACAAGCGTGCACCCGCCTCGGCCAGGCGTGCCGGGTCAAGGCCGTATTGCAGCAGCAACGGTTGCGGGTCCAGGCCATGGCTGTGGATCGCATCGGCCAAGGTGTGGACGAAGCCCACCGACAAATCCCCAAGCCGCACCGGCTTCATTGAGTTACAGCCACACGTTCAGCAGGCGCGCGCCACGGGCATTGCCGTCGGCGAACACCTGGCCGTTGCTGCTGAGGAAGCTTTGCCCGGCGCTGCCCATGTCAAAGAACTGCCCGCGCAGGAACACGCTCATGCCGGCGGTGGCCTGGCTGATGGGTTGCTGGCTGATCAGGGTCAGGCGGTGCCAGGCTTCGCCTTCGCTGAGCTCTTCGGGCTTGAGGCTGATCTCGGCTGGCGTCGACACGCTTTTGAAGCCGCGCCACGGCTTGTCCCAGGTCTCGCGGCCAATCACGAAGGCCGGCACCGCCACCAACTGGGCGCCTTGCTCGTTGAGCTTGCGGTAGTTGTCCGGGTACCAGCTGTCGCTGCCGATCAGGATGCCCAGGCGCCCGGCCGGGGTGTCGACCACGCTGACGCTGTTTTCATCGCCCGGCTCAATAAAGCCGCGCTCGTCAAAAATCGGATACAGCTGGCGTTGCGGCTGGCCCAGCGGCAAGCCATCGCGGTCGAAGACCACACTGGTGTTGTACAGCGCGCCATGGCCGATCTGCAGCTGGCCCTGGCTGACGCTCGGGTTGGGCAGGGCAATGGAGCCGGCCACCAGGGTCACGCCGAATTCCTTGGCCAGGCCACCGAACAGCACTTGATAGTCGCGGGCCATGGCCGGGGCCTTCATACGCAGGTAGGCGTCGTCGATGCGGTCGTCACCCTTGGCGCTGATCAAGGCCCGCAGGAACAGCAGCGGGTTGCTCGCCGACAACCAGTTCATCGCTTCCTTGAGGTTGGTGGCCTGGTACAGCTCGTTCTTTTCGCCGCTGACCATCAGCCAGGTGCCGATATGTTCCGGCAGTACCACGATGGTCTTGTCGTTGATCAGGCCCTGGTCACGGGCGTTTTGCAGATAGGCCGCCAGCTTGAGGTGCAGGCGTTCCAGGCTCTGGTAGTCGGCGGGGAACAGTTCCGGCTGGATGCCCAGCAGGTTGCCGCGGTCGGCGGGCACGCCCTGGTCGACGGCCAGGTTGATCCGCAGGTCGGACAGGTAATGGCCCACGGGGCGCTCCTGGGTCCAGACCAGATAGGCGGAAACGGCGGCGACCAGGGCCATGATGAGGGTGAAGCCAAGAAGTTTACGCATGGGGCAAATGACAACGGACCGTGTGCTGGGTTTGCATTTTCTCTCAAATTTCTGGGCTGGGTACGAAAAACCGTGGTTTGGCACGAAAATCTCAAAAGCCTTGAGTGCGTGTTTTCGCCGCGGGCCGGATCTTTCCAGGGTCGACAGTAACGGGTTGTGACCACAGGTGCACGCGCGCTGGTCAATGCCGTGGGATGTTACTCGTGCGCGCACCAGCTTCTGGCAGATTGTTACTTTGTGCCTCAATACCGTGCGCAAGTTCCTCGCCAGGGTTGATTCGCGCGATGGGTTCGCGGAGGGCTGGCCGCGCAACTCAGGTGTTTCAGCGCCTTACAGGCCTCTCTGTTCAACGACGCGTCGAGTTGGCAACAACCTTGCATATGCTTGTATGTACAAGTAAAGATGTGTGCGTAAGAGTCCATGAACATCCTCTTCGCACCCATCAATGTTCGCGCATTGATCGTTGAGGATTTTTTGTGACCAAGCCTACCCAATACCGTGACGTTGAAATCCGTGCCGCACGCGGCAACACGCTGACCGCCAAAAGCTGGCTGACTGAAGCGCCGCTGCGCATGTTGATGAACAACCTCGACCCGC
>Ga0209173_100488_pt1 | contig 19032 bp, 14 predicted proteins | sample SynthPrep_16_END_FD_187206 | JGI IMG/M metagenome (GOLD analysis project Ga0209173, IMG submission 187206) | Synthetic microbial communities from Ohio, USA - SynthPrep_16_END_DS12_MetaG (SPAdes) (version 2) | ecosystem: Engineered > Bioreactor > Aerobic > Activated sludge | place: USA: Ohio... | reverse complement strand
GCGGCTCCTGCATCTTCATCGAGAGGACAAAGGCGATGCGCTCCCAGATGTCTTCCGGGGCCAGCTTGAGCCCGCGCGGCAGGAGGTTGCGGAACTCGCAGAACTCGCGCATGGCGTCCAGCAGGCCCTGGCGCAAGCCATTGACATGGGTGCCGCCCTGAGCCGTGGGAATCAGGTTGACGTAGCTTTCCTGAACGCTCTCGCCGCCCTCCGGCAACCAGAGCAATGCCCAGTCCACCGCCTCGGTATTGCCCGCCAGGGCGCCGACGAAAGGCTCGTCGGGCAGGCGCTGATACTCACTGACCGAGTCCACCAGGTAGGAGCGCAGGCCGTCCTCGTAGTGCCACTCGACCTTCTCGCCGGTGCTCTTGTCCTCGAAGCTGACGCTCAGCCCCGGGCAGAGCACGGCCTTGGCCTTGAGCACGTGCTTGAGCCGGCTGATGGAAAACTTCGGCGAGTCGAAATACTTGGGATCGGCCCAGAAGCGCACGCTGGTGCCGGTGTTGCGCTTGCCGACGCTGCCGATCACCTCCAGATCACTGGCCTTGAAGCCGTCGGCGAAGCTCATGCGGTACTCGCTGCCATCGCGCTTGACGGTCACCTCGACACGGGTCGACAGCGCGTTGACCACGGAGATGCCGACCCCGTGCAGACCACCGGAAAACTGGTAGTTCTTGTTGGAAAACTTGCCGCCCGCGTGCAGCTTGGTGAGGATCAGCTCGACGCCCGGCACCCCTTCCTCGGGGTGAATGTCCACCGGCATGCCGCGGCCGTCGTCGATCACTTCCAGCGAGTTGTCTTGGTGCAGGATCACCTGGACCGAGCGGGCATGCCCGGCGAGGGCTTCGTCGACACTGTTGTCGATGACTTCCTGGGCCAGGTGATTGGGCCGCGAGGTGTCGGTGTACATGCCCGGGCGCTTGCGCACCGGATCGAGGCCGGAAAGAACCTCGATGGCTTCTGCGGTATAAGACATCTGTCGGGTACGGTCCTTATGTTCTGAACAATCAGCCCGCTACGGGCTGCAAAAAACCAGCGCACCGGCCGGGCTCCATCGCTGCAGTTCTCCTGGCGAACCCGTTCGGGTCGCCTGGGCCCGCACCTCCATCCCAGCTCAGAGTTTTCCCAGCCAGGCCTGCGGCTCGAAGCCGGCGAACGCCAGCAGCGCCGGCAGGCGCTCGGCGAAGCCCTGGAAGCCGTGGTCGCCGCCGGCCTGAATGCGCAGTGCGCAGCCCCGGTAGAACTGCGCCGCGTCACGGTAGTCGAGCGTTTCGTCGCCGGTCTGCAGCCACACCTGATAGCGTTCGGCATCTTCGGGTGGCGCCGTTTCCAGCTCCGCCAGCGCGGTCACGTGATCCTCGGTAAGCTCCCAGACTTCGCCGCTGTACAGGTTGGTCTGTGGTCCGAGATAGCCGTCGAAACGGCGGTGTGGCATCACCGCCGGATTGATCAGCAGGGCCTTCAGTCCATGGCGCTCGGCAAGGTGCGTCGCATAGTAGCCGCCAAGCGAGCTGCCGACCAGCAACGGTCGCCCAAGCTCGGCCAGACAGGTTTCGAGCTGCCCAATGGCCTGACGCGGGTGGTGATGCAGGGCGGGAACCCGCAGACGCTCGGCCTGGCCGAGTCGCTCCAGCGCCGACGACAGATGGCTCGCCTTCTGCGAGAGCGGGGAGCTGTTGAGCCCGTGGATATAGAGGATCGAAGGCGGATAACTGGACATGGATACAGTTCTTGAAAAAACCGCAAGGCTACTAGGCCCATGCTGCGCTCTGCAAGCGACCCGCCCAGGCGTCACGCCTCGCTCGCGCCACAGGTGTCGGCAGTCGCCAACCGCGATCAGTAGCCTTTCACGCTGTAGTCGATCTCGAAGTCGATACCGCTGACGCGCGACACATCGGTCTCCAGCCGCCCATCGGCGTACAGGCGCAACCAGCGATACCCCGGTGCCGCGCTATCGACCTGGAAGTCTTCGCTCCGCGGCGTGAACTGCACGCCCGTCGACGGCGTGGCCAACAGCCGAACCCCTTTGCGCGACTGATCGAACGCCTGATGGATGTGGCCCCAGAGCAGCGCACGCACGTTGTCGTGGCGGTCCAGCACCTCGAACAGCGCCTCGGGGTTGCGCAGACCGATGCGATCCATCCAGCGGCTGCCGATGGACACCGGATGGTGGTGCAGACAGACCAGATGGTGATGATCCGGCGCCTCGCTCAGCGCCCGCTCAAGCAAGTCGAGCTGGTCGCCGCGCAGCATGCCGAATACCGAACCGGCAACCAGGGTATCGAGCATCACCACACGCCAGCCGCCGATTTCCAGCACCGGCTCCATCAGCGCACTACCACGGGCAGCCTCACGCATGGCACCGAGTTCGTCATGATTGCCGGGGCACCAGCGCGCGGGGGCCTCGATACGCTCCGTCAGCTGACGGAAACGCTGATAGGACGCCACCGAGCCGTCCTGCGAAAGGTCACCGGTGGCCAGGATCAGGTCGATGCGCGGCTGCTCGGCAAAGGCCAGCTCGACGACGCGCGCCAGGCTATCGCCGGTGCTCAGGCCCAGCAGCTTGCCGTCCGCTTCGGCAAACAGATGGCTGTCGGTAAGCTGCACCAGCAGAACCGAATCTTCAACAGCAGTCACGGGCGCACCAGGCAAGGCCCTTCTCCTTGAGCTAAATCGCAACGGAATTATGGTAGGAGCCCGACGGGGGGGTAAACCTTGGGAAGTGGGCATGGGTCACAGAACCACATCGCGCACCTTAAGCAGGTCACGCAAGCCCAGCCCGGAAAAGCGCAGAGTGAACGGCGTTAGAGCACCGGTTCGAGCTCGTGGCCGCAGGCCAGGCAGTGTCCCAACCACTCACCGAGAAAGAGATTGAGCTGGTTCTTCTCATCAGGCTGGTGCATCTGCGCGTTGGGGTAGTGGTAGATGCCACGAAAGCGCCGCGCGTTTTCGGCACGAACCACTTCGGCCATGCGCGCGTCGTGATAGACGCGCACTTCCATCTTCGGCACCGGCAACCAGCTCAGACAATGCTCCTGACTCACCCGCACGGTGGTGGTATAGGGGCAGCTCTCCAGTACCTCGAGCACCAGCACGCCGAGCAGCAGGTCACCCTGGCTGATCGCAATGCGCCGCGCCTCGCAACCGCTACGCATGCCCGGCAACAGACGCATCAGTCGCAGGTAGTTGGCTTCGCAGGCCGCCTGCAGTTCGAGCAGATCGACTCGGTATCGCTCGCGCGTCTTCCTCATACCCACTCCCCCCGCACCTGCTCGCGATTCAAGGCCAGCCACTGCAGTGCAATGATGCTGGCCGCATTGTCGATTCGACCGTCGGAAACAGCGCCCAGTGCCTCTTCCAGCGACCAGACATGCACCCGGATGTCCTCGCCCTCTTCGGCCAGCCCGAACACACCGTCGGCCCCTTCGCTGTCGCAGCGGCCTATATAGAGGTGTACGCGCTCGTCGCTGCCCCCCGGCGAAGGGAAATAGCGTGTGACCGGCCACAAATCGGCCAGCTCTAGGCCGGCCTCTTCCACCGCTTCGCGACGGGCGACTTCATCCGGTGCCTCGTCCTTGTCGATCAGCCCGGCGACCAGTTCGATCAGCCAGGGGTTGTCGACCTTGCCCAGCGCCCCGACGCGAAACTGCTCGATCAGCACCACGCGATCGCGCTGCGGATCGTAGGGCAGCACGCATACGGCATCGTGGCGCACGAACAGTTCGCGGCTCAGCTCGTCCCCCATGGCACCACTGAACTGACGGTGGCGCAGGTGAACGCGCTCCAGCCGATAGAAACCGCTGAAGCATTGCTCTCGACGAAGGATCTGGACATCATCCGGACCGGGTTTGAAGGTCTCGCTCATGGGCACACTCAATATCGGTTTGATTCGCGCCTGGGCCGGCGGCGAATGACTGCAACCGTCACATCGTGAGCGGCTTCGCGATCATCCTAGCGCGCCATCGTCTCTGGCGCAGCCCTTTGCAGACCACCGTAACCGAAGCATACGCATCTGCCGCGTGCGCACGAACTTCACGAGCGAGCAACGATCGAAAGCGCACTGCCATGCCTGGACCAACCATGTATCCAACCGCACCCATCCGCAATCTCCTCATTATGGGCAGCCTTCTCGTGCTGCTGAACGGCTGTCAGCACTTTGTCTCGGAACCTCCTGTGAAGGTCGACCAGACGGTCACCGAGCATCGTCCTCAGGGCTGTGAGGGCGACAGCTGCCCACTGGTGAACGTCGATACCCTGACCTTTGCCGACGAACCTGAACTCAACCGCCTGATCGACGCACGGCTGCGGCGGATGACCATCAACGGCCCGGATGACCGCCTGCCCGCGTCGCTACAGGATTACCAGCAGCGCTTTCTGAGCACCGCCGAGCCGGGCTGGAGCAGCTACCTGCAGGCCAAGCTGCGCGAGCAGCACGGCGACATCCTGGTGGTCGAGTTTTCCAGCTACCTGTATGTCGGCGGGGCCCACGGCATGCCCGGGCGTGGCTTCATCAACTACGATCGCGAGCTGAACCGCGAGCTGCGCCTGGAGGACCTGCTGATTCCGGGACAGGAAGGTAACTTCTGGCGCGTCGCACGCCAGGCGCACCAGCGTTGGCTGGTGGAGAACGAACACGATCAAGACGCCGAGTTCGTGGAATTCTGGCCCTTCCAGCAGACCGCGAACGTCGCGCTGCTGAAGGACAGCGTGCTGCTCAAATATGACGTGTACAGCATTGCACCGTACTCGAGCGGCCACCCCGAGCTGTTCATTCCCCATGAAAAGCTCAGAGGTATTCTTAAAGCCGAGTACCTCTAGTACGCAAATGCTTTAAATAATCGGCTTGCGCTCTCGATGCCGATAGATCCAGTCGACGATCTCCTCGCGAGGGGAGTAACCGTCTACCGCTGCGCGCATAACCATCCTGACCTTTTCAAAGTCATCGCGCTGCAGCCCGTCCAGCAACCTGTCCATCACCTTGCAGAAATCCGCCCACGGCAAGCAGGCTTCGTTGGCAGAAAGGATCATTGGATGCTGCGTCGGCGTAATGTTGTCGCCGATCAGCAGCTCTTCGTAGAGCTTCTCACCTGGGCGCAGACCGGTGAACTCTATAGCGATTTCTCCAGCCGGGTTGCTTTCGTTACGCACCGACAAACCGGAAAGGTGGATCATTTTTTCGGCAAGCTCGACGATACGCACCGGCGCGCCCATATCCAGCACAAACACGTCCCCACCCATCCCCATCGAGCCAGCCTGCAGTACCAGTTGAGCAGCCTCGGGAATGGTCATGAAATAACGGGTGATTTTTGGATGCGTAACCGTGACAGGCCCTCCCCGACGAATCTGCTCACGAAACAGAGGAATAACGGAACCGGATGACCCAAGCACGTTACCGAATCTAACCATGGTGAAACGCGTCCGATTCACATGATTGAGCCCGGGACGTCCATACAGCACCGGAGCAGTCTCCTTACTTAAAGCTTGCAGGGCAATTTCCGCTAGGCGCTTGGTACAGCCCATAACATTGGTGGGACGAACCGCTTTGTCCGTTGATATCAATACGAAGTGCGATACCCCGGCCTGGATTGCCGATTGTGCACAGTTGAGCGTACCGACCACGTTGTTCATGACGCCTTCGGCAATGTTGTGTTCAACCATCGGCACATGCTTGTAGGCAGCTGCATGGTAGACGGTGTCCACGCTCCACGTCCGCATTACATCGAGAATCCGGTCGGCATTTCTGACCGAACCGAGGATCGGGATCAATTCCAGCTGGGATGCCTGATCGGCTGCGTGCTGCTTAAGCTCGGCATGGATGGCGTACAGGTTGTATTCACAGTGATCGAGAAGAAGCAATACAGTAGGGCCCAACTGCACGATCTGCCGACTGAGCTCCGAGCCTATGGAGCCGCCGGCACCGGTTACCAAGACCACCTTGCGGTGTATGCAGTGGGCCAGCAGGCCCTCATCCGGCGCAACGCTGTCTCGTCCAAGCAGGTCAGCGACGTCTACCTCTTGCAGATCCTCGACCTTCACCCGACCGCTTGCGAGGTCCATGAACCCAGGCACCGAACGCACGTGCAACGGATGCCGCTCAAGATCGGCTAGGATCTCGCGGCGCCGGGCCCGACTGGCGGATGGAATTGCCAGTAGAATCTCACTCGCTCCCGTGTCGCCAATCATCTGACCGATATGTTTGGGCTTGTAGACTTTAAGCCCGGCAATCACGCGGTTGGCCAAGTCGCTATCATCGTCAATGAAGGCCACGGGGCGCATCGCACGCCCCATGCGCAACGCCGCAGCCAACTGATTTCCGGCTGCGCCCGCGCCATAGATGGCTACGCGCGGCAGGCCGTCATCACGCCCGAACGGCGCGACCAGCATGCCGCTATACCAATCACCCAAGACATACTGACGCAGCAGCAGACGCAGCCCGCCAAGCAGCATCAAGCTGATCCACCAGTAATTGAATACCAGCGACCGGGGAACCAGTGCCGGCGCATCACGGTACCAGTAAATCGCCAGTGCCAGCATCAACGATGACAACGTCACTGCCTTGGCAATGGTTATCAACGCATCATTGCCCAGATAACGCATTACAGCGCGGTACATGCCAATACGAATGAACAACGGAATCGCCAGCGCCGGGGCGAGCGCAAAAAGCCAAGCGTGCCCGCCGAGCGGCTGTACTTCGTCGAACGAGCCAAGACGGACGACGAAGGCCAACCACAGTGAAATCCACACCAGCAGCACATCGGCCAACACCTGCAAGAGCCGCTTGGATCGCCGAGGCAGGCCCAAAAGATGATCACGTAGCAGCATCGATGCACTCTCTCCGAGACAATACGAAAGCAGGCGCCCAAGGCCGAGCACAGGCAACGGACATCAGAACGCTGCTCATGCTTCCGCTTTTCCGGCTTCGAACCAGAACACCAGCAGCAGCAGCGGGACATACGCCAGCGACATCGCCAGTGCGCCGTCCACCCTTCCGACAGCAACCCAAACAGCAAGTGGCATCAACCACGTCAGATTGATCGCGGCCACCGCTAAGGTGACCGGTGGATGCCGGTTCCAGCGACGTGCAGCTCGCTGATAGGCATGGGAACGATGGGCCTGTTGGACCGCTTCGCCGCGCAGAAGACGGCGAAGCAGCGTAAAAGTTGCATCGACGATGAACACACCGAGCAGTATCAGCCAACTCCAGAGCAATTGCGGCGCCGTCCAGGCTGCGCCAACCGACAGAATGGCAATTGCAATCCCCAGGAAACCGCTGCCGGCATCGCCCATGAAGATACGTGCCCGCGGAAAGTTCCAGCAGACGAAGCCGGCAACAGCCAAGCCCAGAAATGCCTCGATGTACCCTAACGGAGTCCAGAGCACGCCGGCAGCCGCATAGCACAGCAACGCCCCAGCGCAGACGCAAAGCGCCTCGACACTGGCAATGCCGTCAATACCATCCATGAAGTTATAGAGATTGAGTAACCACACCAGGAGCACAACAGCCGCAAGGTGACCGAACCAGCCGAGGTCCGCAGCGAAGCCGAACACGGAAAGTTGAGGAAGCCCACCCAGCCAGAACACCGCCCAGCCCGCCGCCAGAAAGTGCCCCAGCAAGCGCCAGCGAGCGGCGATGTGGCCGTGATCATCCGCAAAGCCCAGCACTGCGGTCACTACACCGGCGCCCCACAGCGCCAAGGCCAGGGAAGCGCTTACATATCCACACAAGGCCAGGCCTGCCAGCGCCGTTTGTGTCACAACAACTATTGAAACGCCACCGCCCCGTGGCGTAGGTATGGAATGAGAGCTCCGCGCATTCGGCACATCGATCAGGCTTCGCCGTAGCGCATAGGCTCGCAATGCAGCGGTAAGCAAAAACGACGCGAAGAACGCCAGCAGCAACACCGCCCACAGAATCACGGGCGCGCCTCGCTACGGTAGTGATCGGCCGTCATCTTCAACGCTTGATCAATACCAACCGACGGCTCCCAGCCAAGCAACTCTCGGGTTTCACTTGCATCGACCTGCAGATTTCCCGCCAGACGCTGGTAGACATGTTCCCGACCGAAGAGTCGCGCACACCTGGCGAGCCAGTGCTCGGGAAACGGCAGCAATCTTGCGCGACGCCCCAGCGCAGCTGCCAGTCGCCCCAGAAGCGCGCTGGTGGAAAGGTCCTCGCCATCGCTGACCAGCAATGTCCGATTTGCCGCAGCCGGGTGATCGATGCATACGTCGATAAGCTCCACTAGATTATCCAGCGCCAACAGACTGCGCCTATTGTCAATCCCGCCCAAAGGCAGCGGCACGCCAGCATCGAGCCACCGCATCATGCTGCGAAAATTCCCTTTTACACCCGGCCCATAAACCAGCGGCACACGAATGACGACCAGTTCCAGGCCGGTCTCATTCGCAAGACTGCGTAATTGCTCTTCCGCTTCGAGCTTGGAGAGAGCGTAAGGGTCGGCAGGGCTAGGCGCGTCGTGCGCCGTAAACGGCGATCCGCTGCTGCTGGACTCCCCATGAACCTTTATCGTACTGAGGAAAATGAACCGCGTAGCACCTGCCGCAATTGCAGCACGCGCCAGATCGAGGGTCAGCTCGACGTTAATCTTGCGAAATTCGGCAAGCGGGTCCGCGGCCGTCTCATTCATTACATGAACCCGAGCAGCGCAATGCACCACGGTATCCACACATCCCCTCAGCGAACCAACGGCGAAAATGCGATTGTGCGATGGCACCACCGGTATGACGCCGACCGGCAGCAAAGCATCCGGACGCCGGACCCATGCGAGTATGCGGCTACCGGGGCGCTTGACGACACGACGCAGGAGAGCACTGCCAACGAAGCCAGTCCCCCCTGTGACGAGAATATATCTACCCAAGCTCAACGCCTCTGCGCAAATGCAGCCATCCATGCAAAAAAATCTGCGCCACAAAGCCCGTACCCGCAACCTAAAGCGCCGCACACCCACTATGGGAGCAGCGATTTCGCAATTGGGGCATAGCGTCCAGCTTAATCGCGCGGGGTTAAATAACGAAGGGGATACCCCGCCGATGCCCAGACACAGCGTGGACTGGGAACCGATCTCAACAGTATGTCCTTCTCACCACTACGAGCCCGCGCGACCATAACGATCCTCGAATCGAACGATATCGTCCTCACCCAGGTAGGCGCCTGACTGAACCTCAATAAGCTCCAACGGCACCTTGCCTGGGTTAGATAACGAGTGTTTGATCCCCAGCGGGATATAGGTCGATTGATTCTCCGATAGAATCATCTCCCGGTCGCCGCATATAACCTTCGCAGTCCCCGAAACGACGATCCAGTGCTCCGCACGATGGTAATGCAACTGAAGGGACAAGCATTCACCTGGCAATACCGTGATGCGCTTGACCTGATAGCGCTCACCCTTGTCGACCGTGTCGTAATGGCCCCACGGACGACTTACCAGTGGATGGCTGGCGAACTCCTCGCGCCCCTCAGCCTGGAGCTTCTGAACCACCTGCTTGACCTGCTGGCACTTTTCTCGATGGGTGACCAGCACAGCGTCCTTGGTTTCCACAATGACCAGGTCTTCGACACCGACAGCCGCCACCAACCGGTGCTGGGAGCGTACCAAGGTATTGCGAGCGCCTGCGATCATCGTATCGCCCTGTACACTATTACCCTGCGCGTCCCGCTCGGAAATGTCCCAGATAGCGGCCCAACTGCCAAGATCATTCCAGCCCGCATCCAACGGAACCACAACACCCGAATGGGTGTGCTCCATCACGGCGTAGTCGATAGATTCATCATCGCAGCGCGCGAATCCCTCGGCTGCTACATGGATGAAATAGGCATCTTCTTCAGCCTGCTGCCACGCTTCACGACAGGCCTCGAGTATGTCGGGTCGCAGGCGCCTGAGCTCATCGAGCAGAACCGATGCACGGAACATGAACATTCCGCTGTTCCAGAGATAACGCCCATCCTGAACATACTGCTCAGCGACATCGGGCGCAGGTTTTTCCCTGAAGCCTTCGATCGCAAATCCCTCGGGCATTATCCGCGCGCCACACTGGATGTAGCCGAAGCCCGTCTCGGCCCGTGAGGGACGAATACCGAACGTCGCCAACCGACCGGCCTGCGCATGCTGCAGCGCAACCTTCACGGACTCACGAAAAGCAGCGTCATCCTCAATGTAATGATCGGCGGCAAGCACCAGCAATACCGGGTCCTCACCACTGCTGCTCGCCTCCAATGCGGCCAGCGCAATAGCGGGTGCCGTGTTACGAGCCAGCGGCTCGAGAATGACCCGGCGTGCCGACTGCCGCTTCAACTGCAACTGTTCGGCGACCACGAACCGGTGCTGCTCGTTGGTAACCACCAGCGGATCGCCGTGTTCGAGTCCCTGCAGCCGTGACAACGTCCTCTGCAGCATTGTCCCGCGCTGCTGGCCATCAAGAGCGAGGAACTGCTTGGGGTACTGCTGACGCGACAATGGCCACAGCCTGGAGCCGCTGCCACCTGCAAGAATTACCGGGATAAACATCGTGGATCCGTCCAAAGGAAAAAAGTAGCGTCACATGCCAGGCATTATCAATTGCCCCCCTGAGAGGCGCAACCAACCAGGGCCAAGCGCAGACCATGGAGCCTAGGCCTGATAAACTCCGCGACCGCATTTCAGCGCCGACAGGCCGCGCCGGCCAATAGGACATCCCAACCAATGAACCTGCTGCTCAATACTGAATCCATGCGCCCTCCCTTGACGGGCATCGGTAACTACACCTACCACTTGGTTCAAGAGCTGAGTCGGCGTGGAGAAATCAAGGACTTCCGCTGCTTTGATGGCCAGCACTTCCTGAGCCCCGAACAGATGCTGCAGCAATGCGACGAGGCCGCAGCGAATTACCATCAGGCCAGTCCTGTACGTAACGCTGCATCCAGCGGACTGGTATCGTTCATACGCAAGATTCCTGGCGCTTATGGCGCCCGTCAGGCAGTTCGCGACCTGCGCCTCCTTCAACAGACACGCCGCCATCGTGGATACCTCTATCACGAGCCCAACTTCATTCTCAAGAATCATCCCGGCCCCAAGGTGGCGACGATTCATGACCTTTCCTTCATTCACTACCCACAATTCCATCCGACGGAGCGCGTGGAATGGATGATGGGCGGCCTGAACGACACCATCAAGCGAGCAGACATGCTATTGACAGTCTCAGAGCTGGTGCGCTCGGAGCTGATCGAACGGCTGAATGTAGAACCTGAGCGCGTCCGGGCCATTCACCTAGGTGTGGATGCCTCCTACCACCCAAGAAGCGCTGAACAGACTCAAACCGTCATGACCCGCCATGGCCTGCGTCACGGCAGCTACCTGTTGTTCGTGGGTACGCTTGAACCACGCAAAGGCGTGGACCTGCTCATGGATGCCTGGGCTCGGCTACCAGGCGAGATGCGTCGCGAATTCCCCTTGGTCCTCGTGGGCTCGTCCGGTTGGCGCAATCAACAGATGCTTGATCGCGTCCGCGAATTGGAAAGTAGCGAAGGATTACGCTGGCTGCGGTACGTCCCCTCAGAAGAGCTGCCGCAGATTTATGCTGGAGCCGCCACCTTCGCCTATCCATCGCTTTACGAGGGTTTTGGCCTGCCTGTACTTGAAGCCATGGCCAGTGGCGTTCCTGTCGTCTGCACCGCAGGCACCTCCATGGCAGAATTCGCCGGTGAGGCGCCATTACTATTCAGTCAAGGCAGTACCGAAGCACTCAGCGACTGCCTGCAACGCCTGTTCGCAGACAGCGCTCTCCGTAACCAGCGCTCCGACATCGGCCTGCGCTTGGCCGGCTCGTTTACCTGGTCGCGCTTCGCGGCACGTACTTGCGACGCGTACCGCACTGTCGCCAGCTACTGAATACAACGAGGCCGCCCCGGAAGGCGGCCTCTTCTATTAGGCGAACTCACATCCGCCACTACTCTCACGCAACGTGACTGATCACACCATTGCTGAATTGCAGCTCATCCGCGCTCACACCCGTCAACGTGATCACGGCGGCATCAGGGGAAGCCGTAATGCTTCCATTGGTACCGGCAGTTACGGAGCTGCTAGCAAACGGCGTCGTTTCGATAACGATCTGTGCACCAGCTGCGCCCTGAACGATGAAAAACTCGGAGACATTATTGTCGCCAGCACTCGTAGCCCCTTCGTTGTAGGCGAAAGCGCCGCCGATCACCAGACTGTCGTTGCCTTGGGCACCAAAGTTCGCTATCGCGAAATCCGCAGTCGTAGGCGCCTCGGCAAACACGAAGACGTCGTTGCCTGTCGATCCTGCGGCGGCACCATCATCCAGTTCGTCGTAGTTCACGTTCGGGTTAGCGGCCAGGTAAGTCGAGAATGCAGTTTCAGCAGTGTCAACAGCGCGGTCCAATGAGCTGAACTGGTCGACAATCGGCTGAATAGCTGCAACAGCCGCATCAGCCTCCTGAGCGTCCTCAAGTAGATCCATCGCAACGATGCGTGCCTGGCTGGTCGCCAGATAGCTCGTGCCGGCAGAGCCAAGCGCCGTCACGGCGCCCTCGGTAGCAGTGACAGCCGCGTCGGCTTCGGTAATTGCCAGATCGTTGGCAGCCAACGCGGCCACCTGCTGGCCGAAGCTCAAGCCGCTGACGGCCTCCACCAGATCGGCCCTTTCCGCGCTCGCAGTAGCCGGGTCGGAGAGCGCCGCATAGAGCGTTGCGTAGTCCGTAACGGCAGCGGACGTCAATGCGTCCAGTGATGCATACGAGACAGTTGCACTACTGCCAATGGCCGCGTTGAAACCGGCTTGCGCGGCAGCCTCGTCGGCTGGATCATTTTCTTCCAACGCCAGGGATGCCTCAACAGCGGCCTCGTATTCGGTCACAGCCTGGTTTCCGCCCTGCTGCGCAACCGCAGCCGCACGGGCATTGGCATAGTTGGCCTCGGCTGTATCCAGACGGGCGGCCAGAACATTGGTAGTCTCGCCTCCGCCGATAGCAGCGCGAGCCGCAATCGCACTATCCAGCGCACCCTGTGCTTCAGTGAGACTTACCTCTCCGCTATCGTCGGCATCCCAATCCGGAAAATCGGTGGCAAGTTGCTCGCCATAGCCAGCCAGTTCAGCCTCGGCAGCAGCAATTGCATTGAACAATGCCAAGCCAGGAACGGCACCCGGCAACGAGCCGTCTTCCAGCATCTCAAGTGCTGCGCTTACCGATGCCGGATCGGAACTAACATCCGCAACGATTCGCGCGCCAGCAGCAGGAGTGTAGTTATCTCCCGCCGCTACCGTATAGGTATTGGCGACAAATATCTTGTTATCGATAGTGCGCTGATCCACCTCACCCAGACTATTGATCATCGAGGCTACAAGCGTATCGGCCGAAATCACACCATTTCCAATTTCATTAACCCAGAAAGTCAGCCCCTCTTCATCCGGGTCTCGCCCCAACACATTCCTATAAACCGTTGCAACAAACTCCTCGACAGGAAGGCCACCATAGAGTCCCTGATACTCCTCGCTAAGAGTAAAACCCAAGGCAACGGATTCGAGAGTCGACACGTCATTGCGGATGGCATCGAGCCAGAAATCCAGCCCTGCCTGATCTCCCGCGCGGCCCAAATAGCCTACATAAAGCGCTTGTACCTGCGATACGGTAGCGGTCGCCATACGAACATCTCCAATTCCAGAACGATTTATTGTGCTAAGGCATCTTAGGGCTTGGCCCACTCCAACTTGATGCCCAAAGGCATAGCCTGTTCCAAGCTGGTGAATCTTTTTTAGCTGAAAACGCTGAACAAAAAAGAGAGAAAACGATAATTGCAGTACCGTCTGTCGCACCGTAGCAGCACTTTAATATCAAAAACTACCGAATATCAGCTCCACGACTAATAGCTTTTATCCCTGACATCACATGTGCTATTGGAAATTATCAAGCACAAGCCCCTTCTCACCGCCCACCCGCAAACCGCTTAAGCTCAATCCATTTAAGTAAACGGCAACAAATAAGGCGGTCGCTAGCCATGCATTGCGAAGCCCGAGACACTGATCAGGTCATTGCCGCCACGCGCGACGATGAGGTCGTTGCCCCCGGCGCCGACGATGACGTCGTGGGCAGCGGTGCCGGTCAGTACGTCGTCACGGGCCCAGCCGACCTGGGTCAACCGATTCTGTGCCGCATCCCAGGACCAGTTGCTGACCTGCTGCCCCTTCTGCTCAGGACGGCCATACAGCACCTGGATCGCGGCAATATCCAGCTCGCCGAGTACGCCAGGTCCGCTCGCGCCACCGTTCACGTAACTCAAGGCCGTATAGCGGGAATGGTCCAGATCCGGATGCAGGATGGGCTCACCATCATGGGGGTGCTTGAGACCGAGGGCGTGACCAAGCTCGTGCAAAATCACCGGAAGGTTCATTCCGCCGCCATCGAGGTACACCCGGCCGGCGCCCGGCACCTCAACCCCGGCTAGGCGCGCATTTCCCGCCTCGACAAACCAGCCGGCCCAAGGGTAGCCCGCCTGGCCGATCACCCAGGACGGGCTCAGGTCGTAGCCTGCCACCTCGATATCACCGAGGCCGGGCGCGGCTTCGAGAAAGGTAATGCCACTCACCGCGCCCCAGGCCTCGATACCCTGCCGCAAGAGCGCCTGCTGACCGGAATCGAGCGGCCGGAAATTGCTCGCATTGTCCGGCGGATCATCGAAGGCCGTGCCCGCGAATGAATAAGTGAGGAAAACCGGTGCTCCACGAGGCGCTTCGCCTTGACCGGCATTCCATGCAGTACCGCTGAGCAGGGCGGTGTAATCGCGAACAACCATCATCAACTCCGTTTTAGTGCCGATGACGACCCCGTCGGCTAGCGCCGTTCGGTCATCGGATCCTGAGGCATACGGCCTTTTCGGCACGCCTGGCTACTGGCCGATCGCCAGTTTCCCACGAATTCTACTGGGCCGAACGGCCGATGCCGCCAGGCAAATGCGACAGGCAAATGTACCTGGGGAAAACGGGGCGGCCCCTTTTTGACCAAGGTTAGCCCGCGCGCCTCGTCCCATCCCCACTGAACACCTGCCGCGCGGCCTGCATGCCGCGCAGGTACTTCGCTTGCCGCCGTTCACATAGGTCGACCAGACTCGCCGGCACCCCGACTGCGCTGCCGAACGCTTTCAGGAAGCGGCTGGAATAGGCTATGAACGCCTCGGCATCCAGCCCCAGCCGCACCAGGATCTTCGGCTGGCGCACGTCGATGCGGCCTTTCTTCCTAGGATGCTGAGCCCTGCCGGTGTATTCGACCAGCTCCACGTAATCCGCGAAATCGAAAGATATCGCCCATGGCGCCTGGCTGGTGGCGTCGAAGGGCATCAGCGCGGTCGCCGGCTCGGCTGCTGTGAATGAAGTCGGTGCGGTGGCGGTTCTGGCGTCTGCCAGCCTTTCCTGGATCGAGGTGTAGTCCGAGTCTTCCGGTGTCTCGGCGATGCCGGCGCGGATCGGGTTGAGGTCCACATAGGCCATTGCAGCGAGCAGCGCCTGTTCATCGAGCAGCGCCTGGCTTTTGAAACGCCCCTCCCAGAAGCGCCCGGTGCACTCGTCTTCGGCGTTGGCCTGGCGGGCGATGGACTCGTTCAGTACGCGCATGAACCAGGACAGGTCGTGCAGACGTGCGCGGTAGCATTCAGCGTACTCCGCAATGCGCGCAAGCTCCGCGGCGCCCAGGGCTGCTCGCTCCGGTGACAAGTAGCGCACCACCAGCGGCGGACCGCTGAACAGGCGCGTCCAGCGCGCCAGCACGTCGTCGGTGCTCCAGCTCAGCGCGCGGGCGCGGTCTACGTGGGCGACCAGATGGTAGTGGTTGCTCATCACTGCGTAGGCCGCGATGTCGATGGCGAACACCTGCGCCAGTTCCTTCATACGTTCGGCTATCCAGCCGCGGCGATGATCGTAGTTCTGGCCGGACAGGCGGTCGTCGCCGCAAAGAAATGCTCGCCGCACGCAGCGGCAAACGCAGTGATACCAGGAAGTGTCGTCAAGGCTGACGAGGATAGAGCGAGGCTGTGTCATGTCGGCGATCCCTGCCGGGCCCGCTCGATGCGGGCAATGAATGAAGCGTAGCGCAGAAGGCTAATTCAGCAAAACAAAGTGGGTGTCCTTTTGCTTTGGTCACAGCTAGACAGTGGCAGCAACCTGTTCCAGGTAGCCGACGGCTTCGTAAGCAGCCCCGAGTTCGGCACGCTCTACCCCGATCTCTCGAGCGACACCGTCTTGAACAACTACTACCTGAACGTACTCGACCGCCCGGCCGACGCGGAAGGCTTCGCCTACTGGAGCGCGCAGATGGCAAACGGCCTTTCGGCGAGCGAAGTGCTGGTCTGGTTCGCCGAAAGCCCCGAAAACATGGCTCGCGTCAGCCCCGATATCGAAGCGGGCATCTGGCTCGTATAGCCAGCGCCGGCCGGGGCTCATTGCGAGCCCCTAGCGCCATAGCGCCTAACAGGCAGTGCGTACAAGGCAGGCGCACTTTAAGTGTCGGACATGCCGTACCATGTTGCCCGGGGCCGGGCCGACCGGCTGGCCGTGCGCCTCGACCGGGCCTGCCACTTGCCTACCTGACCGAACCCGAGCGATACAGCGTTCACCAGGGTGTCGGCATCCAGGCCTCGCGCCTTCTGGCCAACGCATCCACCGTCTTCTGATTACGCCTCAAGCAGGGCGGCACTGAGCAGGCTGGCCCAGAACCTCAACCACACCAATGTGCCAGCCATCATGCCCGGTGCGCCGTGATGGGCACGACCACCCTTTGACAAGCTGCTTCATGGCAGGCCCGCTCGGCCATGCTCGAGCTGAAGCCGGTACGAGCCGGCAGGCTCAGCATGCCCCAGCCATCATCCATGGTGCGCCTGGCAGGCGAAACATCGGCAACCATCAGCCGCGAACCGCGAGACCACGGAATGGATACGCCAGGCTGAGCGAGACGACCGAGCGGCACGAGCGATACCGAGCATTGGTATTAACGGAGGAGCATCGTGCGGCGGACAGGCTTTTTGCACCAAGCGTCCCAGCTAAACGCCGCCTTTTGTTCGGAGCGCTGCGCTACGCAAATCAAGCGGATGCTCCGTAGGAATTCGCGTTCCGGCTCACGAGAGCGGCCGAAGAAATGCTTAAAGAGCAGGGAACAAGAAAACGAAAAGAAAAAGTAACGGAAGGAGAACCAAGAAAGAGGCCTAAACTCTTTTACACCCTTTTTTCATACGTGAAAAACAAAACCCTGCCAGTAGGCAGGGTTTTGCATGGCCCAGCAGGCAAGGTGCAACCGCGCGGTTTCACCTGCCCTATGGGGATCTCGGTATACCTTAGGCGAACTGAATCAGACCGTTCTCCAAGGTAAGTGCAGAGGCATCTACACCAACCAGAGTAATAACAGAGACCGCGTTAGCGTTGGCAGTATCACCAAACGCCTGGGTTTCGATAGTTACGTCAGTGTTGGCGCCGTTCTGGGTGAAGAATACTTCCAGAACAGCGTCGTTGCCTTTCTGAATGTCAGTCGCAGTGCCGAGAACATACTTATCTCCGACAGCCAAGACATCACCGTCTGCAAAGCTGTAAATGCTAGCAGCACCATCCTTGACAGCCGCACCGGACAGAGTTGCTTCCAACTGGAAGACATCAGACTTGGCAGTAGCAAACTCGACATCACCGTCAGCTACCGAGACAACATTCAAGCCTGCATCAGTAAGCACCTTATTGGCTGCCGCTACTTTTGCTTCAAGACTAGCAAGCTCAGCAGACTCAGAACGAGCAGCGTCTACAGCGGCAACCAGCTTGTTCAAGCCGTCGACCTTGCTCGCGTAGTCGGTAACTGCTTGCTTAGCATCAGCGTATGCTTTGGCTTCGGCTGTCAGCCCAGTGGGCACACTGCCATCAACCCAGCCATCCTTAGGAGCGGCGTCTGTTTCGTTTACAGGATCGGTAAGCGCTACACCATCAGTCTGAGTCGCATCCAGCTTCTCAACAGCCAGCATACGGGCAGAAACCAGGGCTTCGGCATTTTTAACCGCAGCGCTTGCAGCCAACTGAGCAACGGCCTTGGCCTGGACATCCGCCAAATTAACGCTGTTGAGAGCTACGTCGCTATTGGTCCAAGTCTTGGTAGTAGCGTTGTAGGTAGAGGTGTAAGCATTGCCATCGACAGTTACCGAGATAGTATCGGTATCGTTAAAGCTGGCAGCAGTTACGGCATCACTTGCGGCAACAAGGGCACTAGCAGCAGAATCCGTGGCCGCTTCAGCATTAGCCTCAGCTTTTTTCGCAGCAGTAACCCCAGCCTGAGCGACCAGAACAGCGTCGACGGCAGCCTTCAGCTGAGCACCATTGGTCAGATTTTGCAGAGTAGTGGTAGTGGTGCTTACCGAAGCTTCCAGCACAGCTTTCTGAGCAGCAATCTTGGCCTTAATAACAGCCAAGTTAGCGTCTTCCAACGCGTTTTGCTGGCCGTATGCGGTAGCTGCATCGCCTGCGGTGTAAACATCAGAGGCAGCAGTACTGTCATAAGAGTTGGCAGCGACAGCAGCGCCGGTCAACACAACCCCATTTGCAACCAAAAAGTCATCTACTGCTTTTTCAGCAACGTCTACGGCCGAGTGAACATCAGCAACAGTTGCTACACCAGCAGCTTTAGCTGGGGTCTGCGCAGCCCCCCAAGCATCAACGTCCGCCGTGACAGCAGCCTGCGCATCAACTACAGCGGCGAGGCTTTCGGTGATGGTCTCGGTGCTGGTCGGCAGAGTGCCGATGGCCTTGGCAACGGAAGCGGCAGTGCCGTCTACGCCTTCCAGAATCTTAGCGCCCGCTTCGGCCTTGTAGTCAGCGCCGGCAGCGGCGGTGTAGGCATTAGCAACGTACACTTTGTTGTCGATCACCTTCTGGTCAACTGCACCGAGGCTGTTGATCATGGCAGCCAGCAGGGTCTCGGGGGTCTGAACGCCCTTCTCCAGCTCGCCAACCCAGAAGGCCAGGCCGTCGGCATCGGCCGCGCGACCGAGAACGTTTTGG
>Ga0209173_100486_pt1 | contig 19193 bp, 16 predicted proteins | sample SynthPrep_16_END_FD_187206 | JGI IMG/M metagenome (GOLD analysis project Ga0209173, IMG submission 187206) | Synthetic microbial communities from Ohio, USA - SynthPrep_16_END_DS12_MetaG (SPAdes) (version 2) | ecosystem: Engineered > Bioreactor > Aerobic > Activated sludge | place: USA: Ohio... | reverse complement strand
GACCCTGCTGCGTCCCGACGACTGGCATATTCATCTTCGCGATGGTGCTGCGTTGCCCCAAACCGTGGCCGATGTAGCGCGCACGTTTGGCCGCGCCATCATCATGCCTAACCTGGTACCTCCGGTGCGTAACGCCGCGCAAGCCGACGCCTATCGCCAGCGCATTCTCGCTGCACGACCGGCCGGCAGCCGCTTCGAACCGTTGATGGTGCTGTACCTGACCGACCGCACCCAGCCCGAAGAAATCCGCCAGGCCAAGGCCAGTGGTTTCGTGCACGCCGCCAAGCTCTACCCGGCCGGCGCGACCACCAACTCCGATTCCGGCGTCACCAGTATCGACAAGATCCTGCCGGCCATCGAAGCCATGGCCGAAGTGGGCATGCCGTTGCTGATCCACGGTGAAGTCACCAGTGGCGATGTCGATGTGTTCGATCGTGAAAAGATCTTCATCGACGAGCACATGCGCCGAGTTGTCGAGCTGTTCCCGACCCTCAAGGTGGTGTTCGAGCACATCACCACCGCCGATGCCGTGCAGTTCGTCACCGAGGCTTCGGCCAACGTCGGCGCGACCATCACCGCGCATCACCTGCTGTACAACCGCAACCACATGCTCGTGGGCGGGATTCGGCCGCACTTCTATTGCCTGCCGATTCTCAAGCGCAACACGCACCAGGTAGCGCTGCTCGATGCCGCCACCAGTGGCAGCGAGAAATTTTTCCTCGGTACCGACTCTGCACCTCACGCCCAACACGCCAAGGAAGCCGCGTGTGGTTGTGCCGGGTGTTACACCGCCTATGCGGCGATCGAGTTGTATGCCGAAGCGTTCGAACAACGCAACGCGCTGGACAAGCTTGAAGGATTCGCCAGCCTCAACGGCCCACGTTTCTATGGCCTGCCGGCGAACACCGACCGCATTACCCTGGTCCGTGAAGACTGGACCGCCCCCACCAGCCTGCCGTTTGGCGAGCTGACCGTTATCCCGCTGCGCGCCGGTGAAACACTGCGCTGGCGCCTGCTGGAGGAACACCCGTGAGTGAAGACCATTACGACGACGACCAGGAACACGGCGGCGGTGGTGGCGGTTCCCGTCACCCGATGGCCGAGCGTTTCCGTGGCTACCTGCCGGTTGTCATCGACGTAGAAACCGGCGGCTTCAATTGCGCCACTGACGCGCTGCTGGAAATCGCCGCCACGACCATCGGCATGGATGAACAGGGTTTCGTGTTCCCGGAACACACCCACTTCTTCCGCGTCGAGCCATTCGAAGGTGCCAACATCGAAGCGGCGGCCCTGGAGTTCACCGGGATCAAGCTTGATCACCCACTGCGCATGGCCGTCAGTGAAGAAGCGGCGCTGACCGACATCTTCCGTGGCGTACGCAAGGCCCTGAAGGCCAATGGCTGCAAACGCGCGATCCTGGTGGGCCACAACAGCAGCTTCGACCTGGGCTTCCTCAATGCCGCCGTGGCGCGCCTGGACATGAAGCGCAACCCGTTTCACCCGTTCTCCAGCTTCGACACTGCGACCCTGGCCGGTTTGGCCTATGGCCAGACCGTGCTGGCGAAGGCCTGCCAGGCTGCCGGTATCGACTTCGACGGTCGTGAGGCCCACTCGGCCCGCTACGACACCGAGAAGACCGCCGAGCTGTTCTGCGGCATCGTCAACCGTTGGAAACAGATGGGCGGCTGGGAAGACTTCGGCGACTGAAGCCAAATCCCGCGCATAAAAAAACCGGCCCTCTCAGGCCGGTTTTTTTTGCTTCGAACGTGGCTTACAGCTTGCCAGCGTTCTCGGTCAGGTAAGCCGCAACGCCTTCTGGCGAAGCGTTCATGCCCTTGTCGCCTTTTTTCCAGTTGGCAGGGCAGACTTCGCCGTGCTCTTCGTGGAATTGCAGGGCGTCGACCAGACGGATCAGCTCTTCCATGTTACGGCCCAGCGGCAGGTCGTTGATGATCTGCGAGCGTACAACGCCCTTGTCGTCGATCAGGAACGCGCCACGGAAAGCCACGCCGCCTTCGGACTCAACGTCGTAGGCCTTGGCGATGTCGTGCTTCATGTCGGCAGCCATGGTGTATTTGACTTTGCCGATGCCGCCATCATTGATAGCGGTGTTGCGCCAGGCGTTGTGGGTGAAATGGGAGTCGATGGAAACGGCTACCACTTCAACGTTACGCGCCTTGAAATCGTCCATGCGGTGATCCAGGGCGATCAGCTCCGATGGGCAGACGAAGGTGAAGTCCAGCGGGTAGAAGAACACCAGGCCGTATTTGCCTTTGATGGCTTCAGACAGTTTGAAGCTGTCTACGATTTCGCCATTGCCGAGGACGGCGGGTACGTCGAAATCCGGGGCTTGTTTGCCGACGAGTACGCTCATTGGGTATCTCCTGATGGTGGTGACTGAAGTAAAAGGATCCGTCCCAGTGTGCCGCAGCTAAACGACAGGCCTGTGACGTGATCACGCTTCGTGAAGACCGACCATCATACCGGAAAAAAGCCGTTCGTCAGTGAAGCCGCGTGCAAACACCAAGGCTTGAGAAACTACTTTGACAATCATTCTCGTTAACATTAAGATCCGTCGCACTTAAGCCTTAAACCGCGATGGTTCTCCCTTATGTATGTCTGCCTTTGCACTGGCGTCACCGACGGACAAATCCGCGAAGCAATCTACGAAGGTTGCTGCAGCTACAAGGAAGTACGTGAAACCACCGGCGTTGCCAGCCAATGCGGCAAATGCGCCTGCCTCGCCAAGCAAGTGGTACGGGAAACCCTGACGCAGCTGCAAACTGCCCAGGCTGCGATCCCCTACTCAGCAGAATTTACACACGCTTAATCAGCGTGTTTTAAAGAACCGGACTTAGTGTCCGGTTTTTTTATGCCCGAAATTCAAACAGTTAGCGCCAAGACGCGGAACACAAACATTCTTATTCCGATTAATTTTCATTTATTATTCAATAACTTAGGTTTGACAGTAGTAAATGCGCAGCTCAAACTCCGCCTTATATACAGCGAATACAGGGCAGGACCCCAATCATGAAAGGCGACATCACAGTCATCCAGCAACTCAACAAAATCCTTGCCAATGAACTGGTCGCGATCAATCAGTACTTCCTGCATGCGCGCATGTATGACGATTGGGGCCTGGAAAAGCTGGGCAAGCGTGAATACAAAGAATCCATCAAGGCCATGAAGGACGCTGACGCGCTGATCAAGCGCATCCTGTTCCTGGAAGGCCTGCCGAACGTGCAGGACCTGGGCAAGCTGAACATCGGCGAGCACACCCAGGAAATGATCAACTGCGACCTGAACTTCGAGCGCAAGAGCCACACCGACCTCAAGGCCGCCATTGCTCATTGCGAATCCAAGGGCGACTTCGGCAGCCGTGAACTGCTGGAAGATATCCTTGAAGACCAGGAAGAACACATCGACTGGCTGGAAACCCAAATCGGCCTGATCGACAAAGTGACTATCGAGAATTACCTGCAATCGCAGATGGGTGAATAACCCTTCAATTCCCGGCCACTAAAAAGCCCCGCTCTCTTTCGAGAAGCGGGGCTTTTTATTGCCGCGGCCTAAAACAAATCAGGCTTCGGTCTTCGCAGCTGCTTTGGCCGCTGCGTCTTTGATCAGTGCCTGCAACGAACCATCAGCCGCCATTTCGGTGATGATGTCGCTACCGCCGACCAGCTCACCGGCAACCCACAGCTGCGGGAAGGTTGGCCAGTTGGCGTACTTCGGCAGGTTGGCGCGGATTTCCGGGTTCTGCAGGATATCCACGTAGGCGAACTTCTCGCCACATTGCATGATTGCCTGGGAAGCCTTTGCGGAGAAGCCACACTGGGGAGCGTTAGGGGCGCCCTTCATGTAAAGCAGAATAGTGTTGTTGGCAATCTGCTCTTTGATCGTTTCGATGATATCCATGGAACACCTCGGCTGGAACTTTCCGACTCATGGGTCGGCACGGTGGCGCATTGTAACGCAAACCCCAGCGTGACGCTCGGACTCCCCGACAGACAATCCTTACGCCGCCGCCACCTGCACCGGCACGCCGTTCAACGCTGCGTTGCCCGACAGCTCATCCAGTTGCCGCTCATCCGTCAGGTCATTCGCGCTCGCCCCCGGCTGCCCGCTGGCGATGGTCATCTGCACGCCAGGGCGGCCGTGGCCCCAACCGTGGGGCAGGCTGACCACGCCGGGCATCATGTCGAGACTGGCCAACACTTCCACCTCGATCATGCCGATCCGCGAGCTGACCCGTACCCGCTGCCCGTCAGTCAACTGGCGATGGGCAAGGTCATCCGGATGCATCAGCAGTTGATGGCGAGGCTTGCCCTTCACCAGCCGGTGGTAGTTATGCATCCAGGAGTTGTTGCTGCGCACATGCCGGCGGCCGATCAGCAGCAACTCATTCACCTCGGGCACCGGCTGCGCGGCAAAGCGCGCCAGGTCGGCGAGGATTACCGATGGTGCGGCCTGCAGATGGCCATTGGCGGTTTTCAGGCGGCCTGCGAGGTTGGGTTTCAGCGGCCCGAGGTCCAGGCCATGAGGGTGATCGGCCAGCGCGGCAATGGACAACCTGTCGCCATAAGGCCCGGCCCGCAGCCCGAAGTCGATCATCTGCGCAGGCGGCATCGTCGGTTTGAGTGTATTACCCGTCTTCTCGGCAAACGCCCGGGCCAGGCCGACGAAGATTTCCCAGTCATGCAACGCACCCTCGGGTTTCGGCAGGATGGCGCGATTGAAACGGGTGACGTTGCGCACCGCGAACATATTGAAGGTGGTGTCGTAGTGATCGTTTTCCAGGGCCGAGGTGGACGGCAGGATCAGGTCGGCGTAACGCGTGGTCTCGTTGATATACAGGTCGATGCTGACCATGAACTCCAGGCCATCCAGCGCCTGTTCCAACTGCCGGCCGTTAGGCGTGGAGAGCACCGGATTGCCCGCCACCGTCACCAGCGCACGGATTTGCCCTTCACCCTCAGTGAGCATTTCTTCAGCCAGCGCCGACACCGGCAACTCGCCCCCGTACTCGGGTCGCCCGGAAACCCGGCTTTGCCAGCGATTGAAATGCCCGCCGGAAGTCGAGGCCACCAGGTCGACGGCCGGCGTAGTGCACAAGGCCCCGCCGACTCGATCCAGATTACCGGTCACCAGGTTGATCAACTGCACCAGCCAATGGCACAGCGTGCCGAACGCCTGGGTCGAAACGCCCATGCGGCCATAACACACCGCTGTGTCGGCCGCAGCGAAGTCCCGGGCCAACTGGCGGATCTCCTCGGCGGGCACCGCACATTGACGGCTCATGGCCTCGGCGGTGAATCCGGCCACGGCGTGGCGCACGTCATCCAGGCCGTCCACCAGCAGGTGACTGTCACGGGTCAGGTTCTCGGCAAACAGTGTATTGAGCAATCCGAACAACAACGCCGCATCACCGCCCGGGCGCACGAACAGATGCTGGTCGGCCATCGCCGCCGTCTCGCTGCGGCGCGGATCAACCACCACGACTTTGCCGCCGCGAGCCTGTATGGCCTTCAGGCGTTTCTCCACATCCGGCACGGTCATGATGCTGCCGTTGGACGCCAACGGGTTGCCGCCGAGGATCAGCATGAAATCGGTATGGTCGATGTCCGGGATCGGCAGCAACAGGCCGTGGCCGTACATGAGGTGGCTGGTGAGGTGGTGGGGTAACTGGTCCACCGAGGTGGCGGAAAAACGATTGCGGGTCTTCAGCTGGCCAAGGAAGTAGTTGCTGTGGGTCATCAGGCCATAGTTGTGCACGCTCGGATTGCCCTGGTACACCGCCACCGCATTCTGCCCGTGACGCGTCTGAATCGCGGCCAGGCGCTCGGCTACAAGTACAAAGGCGTCTTCCCACGGGATCGGCTGCCATTCGCTGCCCACCCGCAACATGGGCTGGTGCAGGCGGTCCGGGTCATTCTGGATGTCTTGCAGGGCCACGGCCTTGGGGCAGATATGGCCACGGCTGAACGTATCCAGGGGGTCGCCCTTGATCGAGGTGATCGCCAGGCTTGCGTCTTCGCCCTGGGTGGTCTCCAGTGTGAGGCCGCAGATGGCTTCGCACAGATGGCAGGCACGGTGGTGGAGAGTCTTGGTCATGGCCAGTCTCTTTTATTGTGGGCTAGGCGCTTCGGACGAAAACTATGGCCCGCCGGGGACAGCAGCGCCAGCAACGTTCGTCGCGTGAATCGAGCGGCATCAGGCCAGGCCATGAGGAAACATCAGGAAATGTTTCAGAAGCCTTCGGCAGCCCGCTGAAACCGACGCAGCCCGGCCTCAGCCCGCCCTCACGCATTGCAATGTGGCGCAGCGCCAGTGTACAAATGACCCGCTGCTGTCAGGAAACAGGCTTCAAAAGCGCCCTCCCCGCGTCCTTGAACTCCCCTAAAAACTGTAGCCCTATTGGTAAGACGCGACATTTAATTATAAGATCGCGCCTTCCCCTATTTCGTCGCCCCGTGCGGCTTTCGCCGCAGGTCTCGCCCGTTTTCAAAATAAACCAGGCTTTGAGTATCTGCGGTCTGTTGCAAAAAGGTAGTTAATGATGAGCGCAAGGCACTTTCTCTCCCTGATGGATTGCACGCCCGAAGAGCTGGTCAGCGTGCTCCGTCGAGGCATTGAGCTTAAAGACCTGCGTAACCGCGGCGTACTGTTCGAGCCTTTGAAAAACCGCGTGCTCGGGATGATTTTCGAGAAGTCGTCCACCCGCACCCGCGTGTCTTTCGAAGCCGGCATGATTCAGCTCGGCGGCCAGGCTATCTTCCTGTCACCTCGCGATACCCAACTGGGCCGTGGCGAGCCGATCAGCGATTGCGCGATCGTGATGTCGAGCATGCTGGATGCGGTGATGATCCGTACCTTCGCCCACAGCACCCTGACCGAATTTGCCGCCAACTCCCGAGTGCCCGTGATCAACGGCCTGTCCGATGACCTGCACCCCTGCCAGTTGCTGGCCGACATGCAAACCTTCCTCGAACAGCGCGGCTCGATCCAGGGCAAGACCGTGGCCTGGATCGGCGACGGCAACAACATGTGCAACAGCTATATAGAAGCGGCGATCCAGTTCGACTTCAAATTGCGCGTTGCCTGCCCTGAAGGCTACGAGCCGGATGCTCGCTTCCTGGCCGAGGCCGGCGACCGCGTGACCATCGTCCGCGACCCGCGTGAGGCGGTCATCGGCGCACACCTGGTGAGCACCGACGTGTGGACCTCCATGGGCCAGGAAGAGGAAACCGCCAAGCGCCTCAAGCTCTTCGCCCCGTTCCAGGTCACCCGCGCCCTGCTCGACCTGGCCGCGCCGGACGTGCTGTTCATGCACTGCCTGCCCGCCCACCGTGGCGAAGAAATCAGTCTCGACCTGCTGGACGATCAACGTTCAGTAGCCTGGGCCCAGGCGGAAAACCGCCTGCACGCACAAAAAGCCCTGCTCGAGTTTCTGGTTGCGCCGGCGTACCGTCCTGCATGAGCCAGCCACTACTGCTGAACCTGCGCAATCTGGCATGCGGCTATCAAGACCAACGGGTGGTGCAGAACCTCAATCTGCACCTCAACGCCGGCGACATCGGTTGCCTGCTGGGCTCCTCGGGCTGCGGCAAGACCACCACCCTGCGAGCGATTGCCGGGTTTGAGCCGGTGCATGAAGGCGAGATCAGCCTGGCAGGCGAAGTCATTTCCAGCGCCGGTTTCACACTGGCTCCGGAGAAACGTCGGATCGGCATGGTGTTCCAGGACTACGCGCTGTTTCCACACCTCAGCGTGGCCGACAACATCGCCTTCGGCATTCGCAAGCACCCGCAAAAAGAGCGTGTGGTCGCTGAATTGCTGGAACTGGTGAACCTGAAAAACCTCGGCAAGCGCTTCCCCCACGAACTCTCGGGCGGCCAGCAGCAACGCGTCGCCCTGGCTCGTGCCCTGGCGCCGGAACCGCAATTGTTGCTGCTGGACGAACCCTTCTCCAACCTCGACGGCGAACTGCGGCGCAAACTCAGCCACGAAGTACGCGATATCCTCAAGGCACGGGGCACCAGTGCGATTCTGGTGACCCACGACCAGGAAGAAGCCTTCGCAGTGAGTGACCATGTCGGTGTGTTCAAGGAAGGTCGCCTGGAGCAGTGGGATACGCCCTACAACCTCTATCACGAACCGCTGACACCCTTTGTCGCCAGCTTTATTGGCCAGGGTTACTTCATTCGCGGGCAGTTGAACACGCCGGAATCGGTTACCACCGAACTGGGGGAGTTGCGCGGCAATCGTGCCTACACCTGGCCAACCGGCGGCGCGGTGGATGTGTTGCTGCGCCCGGACGACATCGTTTATGCACCGGACAGCGCCTTGAAGGCGCGGATTGTCGGCAAGACGTTCCTCGGCGCGTCGACCCTGTATCGCTTGCAGCTGCCGACAGGCGCTCAGCTGGAGTCGATCTTCCCCAGCCACGCCGATCACCAGGTCGGTGCCGACGTGGGCATTCGCGTGGCAGCCGAGCACCTGGTGTTGTTCCAGGCCTCAGGCAGCACCGCAGCACAAATCCCTCAGGTTGAGTCAGGCGTTCGTCGCTACAGCACCGCCTCCTGACGTCAACGCATCACGCCCGGCCAATTTCCGCGAACTTGGCCTGGGTGTGTTCGGCCAGCACTGTCGCTGCCAACTCCACCTCAAGCCCCCTTCTCCCCGCACTGATAAAAATTGTCGGAAACGACTGCGCCGTCACATCGATGAAGGTGCGCAGGCGTTTCTTCTGCCCCAGCGGGCTGATGCCGCCTAGTAAGTAACCGGTGGCCCGTTGCGCCGCTGCCGGGTCTGCCATCTCGACCTTTTTTACCCCCGCCGCCTGCGCCAACGCCTTTAAATCCAAACTTCCGACGACCGGCACAACCGCCACCAGCAGCTCGGCTTTTTCACTGCTGGCCAGCAGGGTCTTGAACACCTGCGCCGGGTCCAGGCCCAATTTTTCCGCGGCCTCCAGACCATAAGACGCTGCCTTGGGGTCATGTTCGTAACTGTGAACTCGATGTTCGGCGCGAACTTTTTTCAACAGGTCCAATGCGGGCGTCATGTGGGCTCCAGGCTTGGCAAAAAGGTGAAAAAACAGACGGCCAATTCTAGGCCAACAACAAGCAAAAGGCTCTAGTCCGAAGCCCTCTGCCACGCCCTCACGCGCACCTTCCCTGCCGCCTCCCGCGCCCACGGCACGATCATTCACCACACCAATAATTACAAAATGACCGATCGTTCACTTTCGACCTTTGACAGCCGTCATTCTTGTCTATATTTTTTCGTTTACGAATACTGTAGGAATGCACCTACGGATTCACAGCAGTAAGCCGCGAACAGGATGGGGATCCTCGCCACGGTGAAAATCGCCGATTGCCCATTGCGGCAAAACGCCAGACAACAACAAAAACAGAGGTTTTCCATGACAACTGCTCTTCAACAGCCTTCACTTTCAAGTCAATGCATGGCCGAATTCCTGGGCACTGCGTTGCTGATCTTCTTCGGTACCGGATGTGTTGCTGCGCTCAAGGTCGCGGGTGCCAGCTTTGGGTTGTGGGAAATCAGTATCATCTGGGGGATCGGCGTCAGCATGGCGATCTACCTGAGCGCAGGTATTTCCGGGGCTCACCTCAATCCGGCGGTCAGTATCGCGCTGTGTATCTTTGCCGATTTCGACAAGCGCAAACTGCCGTTCTACATCATCGCCCAGGTCGCCGGCGCCTTCTGCTCGGCCGCGTTGGTTTACACGCTCTATAGCAACCTGTTTTTCGATTACGAACAAACCCACCACATGATTCGCGGCACCCAGGCCAGCCTGGAATTGGCGTCGGTGTTCTCCACCTACCCGCATCCGCTGCTGGGCACAGCCCAGGCGTTCCTGGTGGAAATGGTCATCACCGCGATCCTGATGGGCGTGATCATGGCCCTGACCGATGACAACAACGGCCTGCCCCGCGGCCCGTTGGCGCCGCTGCTGATTGGTTTGCTGATCGCCGTGATTGGCAGTGCCATGGGCCCGCTGACCGGCTTTGCGATGAACCCGGCCCGTGACTTCGGCCCCAAGCTGATGACCTTTTTCGCCGGTTGGGGTGAAATGGCTTTCACTGGCGGGCGCGACATTCCTTACTTCCTGATTCCGATCTTTGCGCCGATTGTCGGCGCCTGCCTCGGTGCTGCCGCCTATCGCGGGCTGATTGCCCGTCACCTGCCCAGCGCCGCACCTGCTACAACTGATGCAACCGAAGCGGCTGCCACCGCCAAAACCCGTACTTCCTGATGCGATAGCCTGGACCGTACTGCCCTTTTGCGGCCCAGGCTGTTTACTGACTTCCCTATTCTCCGTCCAAGGCAATCGACATGACCGACATTCAGAATAAGAACTACATCATTGCCCTCGATCAGGGCACCACCAGTTCCCGGGCGATCATCTTCGATCGTGACGCCAACGTGGTCTGCACCGCCCAGCGTGAATTCACCCAGCATTACCCGCAAGCCGGCTGGGTCGAACATGACCCGATGGAGATTTTCGCCACCCAGAGCGCGGTGATGGTCGAGGCCCTGGCACAAGCCGGCCTGCACCATGACCAGGTCGCGGCCATCGGTATCACCAACCAGCGTGAAACCACCGTGGTCTGGGACAAAATCACCGGCCGCCCGATCTACAACGCGATCGTCTGGCAATGCCGCCGCAGCACCGAGATCTGCCAGCAGCTCAAGCGCGACGGCCACGAACAATACATCAACGACACCACCGGCCTGGTCACCGACCCGTACTTCTCCGGCACCAAGCTCAAGTGGATCCTCGACAACGTCGAAGGCAGCCGCGAACGTGCGCGTAACGGCGAGCTGCTGTTCGGCACCATCGACAGCTGGCTGATCTGGAAATTTACCGGCGGCAAGACCCACGTCACCGACTACACCAACGCCTCGCGCACCATGCTCTTCAACATCCACACGCTGGAGTGGGATGCGAAGATGCTGGAGATTCTCGACGTGCCGCGCGAAATGCTGCCGGAAGTGAAGTCTTCCTCGGAAATCTATGGTCGCACCAAAAGCGGTATCGCCATCGGCGGTATCGCCGGTGACCAGCAGGCGGCGCTGTTTGGCCAAATGTGCGTAGAACCGGGCCAGGCGAAAAACACCTACGGCACCGGCTGCTTCCTGCTGATGAACACCGGCGACAAGGCGGTGAAATCCAAGCACGGCATGCTCACCACCATCGCCTGCGGCCCGCGTGGCGAAGTGGCCTACGCCCTGGAAGGCGCCGTGTTCAACGGCGGTTCCACCGTGCAATGGCTGCGTGATGAGTTGAAGATCATCGCCGATGCCACCGACACCGAATACTTCGCCGGCAAGGTCAAGGACAGCAACGGCGTGTACCTGGTGCCAGCCTTCACCGGCCTGGGCGCTCCGTACTGGGACCCGTATGCCCGTGGTGCGCTGTTCGGACTGACCCGTGGCGTACGCGTGGATCACATCATTCGTGCAGCCCTGGAGTCGATTGCCTACCAGACCCGCGACGTACTCGATGCCATGCAGCAGGATTCCGGCGAACGCCTCAAATCCCTGCGGGTAGACGGTGGCGCGGTCGCCAACAACTTCCTTATGCAGTTCCAGGCCGACATCCTCGGTACCCAGGTTGAACGCCCACAAATGCGCGAAACCACCGCGTTGGGCGCCGCCTACCTGGCCGGCCTGGCGTGCGGTTTCTGGGGCAGCCTGGACGAACTGCGTGGCAAGGCGGTAATCGAGCGTCAATTCGAACCGCAGCTGGAAGAAGCGGCGAAGGAAAAACTCTACGCCGGCTGGCAGAAAGCAGTCAGCCGCACCCGCGACTGGGAACCCCACGAAGGCGCTGAATAAGCCAAGCGCCGGACGCGCATAGGGTTGTAACTGGCAGGGAGCAGATTCCTGCGTCATCATGGGCCACTTTTTACGGCAGCCCAAAGGACGCACCATGAATCTGCCTCCCCGCCAGCAACAAATCCTCGAACTGGTTCGCGAACGCGGCTATGTGAGTATCGAGGAAATGGCGCAGCTCTTCGTTGTCACCCCGCAAACCATCCGCCGCGATATCAATCAACTGGCGGAAGCCAATCTGTTGCGCCGCTACCATGGCGGCGCAGCCTATGACTCCAGCGTTGAAAACACCGCGTACGCCATGCGTGCCGACCAGATGCGCGACGAAAAACAGCGCATCGGCGAAGCCATCGCCGCGCAAATCCCCGATCACGCCTCGCTGTTTATCAACATCGGTACCACCACCGAATCGATCGCGCGTGCGCTGCTTAACCACAGCCACCTGAAAATCATCACCAATAACCTCAACGTCGCCATGATGCTGAGTGCCAAAGACGACTTCGACGTACTCCTGACCGGCGGCAACGTGCGCCGGGATGGCGGTGTGGTAGGCCAGGCCAGCGTTGATTTCATCAACCAGTTCAAGGTCGATTTCGCCCTGGTGGGCATCAGCGGTATCGATGAAGACGGCAGCCTTCTGGACTTCGATTATCAGGAAGTACGGGTTTCCCAGGCGATCATTGCCAATGCGCGCAAGGTGATCCTGGCGGCGGACTCCAGCAAATTCGGGCGCAACGCCATGATTCGCCTGGGACCGATCAGTTTGATTGATTGTTTAGTCACCGATCAGCAGCCGGTCCCGGCACTGGTGCAGTTGCTGAATCAGCACAAGATTCGACTGGAAGTGGTGTAAGCCTATACAGGGGGTGTCCTGCCCCCTGATGTTCACAAATTTTCCTTTCTTCGCCCTTCGATCAGTATTTTCAATCGAAGCGGGCTGGCTGTGCCTGCGTTTATAAGCTACCATTTTCGCAAATGAACATTTATGTTCGAATTCCAATACAAAAAAGATTGCGAGGCCAGCCGATGAACCCTTCTACCTTGCCTGCCCCACCGCTTGCCGAAGTCTATGACGTCGCCGTTATCGGTGGCGGGATCAATGGCGTCGGGATTGCAGCAGACGCAGCCGGTCGCGGTTTGTCGGTATTCCTTTGCGAAAAGGACGACCTGGCCAGCCACACTTCCTCCGCGAGCAGCAAGCTGATCCACGGTGGCCTGCGTTACCTGGAGCATTACGAATTCCGCCTGGTGCGCGAGGCCCTGGCTGAACGTGAGGTGCTGTTGGCCAAGGCCCCGCACATCGTCAAGCAGATGCGCTTTGTATTGCCTCACCGCCCGCACCTGCGTCCGGCATGGATGATTCGCGCCGGCCTGTTCCTGTATGACCATCTGGGCAAGCGGGAAAAACTCGAAGGCTCCAAGAGCCTCAAGTTCGGCCCCGACAGCCCGCTGAAAAGCGAAATCACCAAAGGCTTCGAATACTCCGATTGCTGGGTCGACGACGCCCGCCTTGTAGTACTCAACGCCATGGCTGCGCGGGAAAAGGGTGCGCACATCCACACCCAGACCCGTTGCGTCAGCGCACACCGCAGCAAAGGCCTGTGGGAAATGAACATGGAACGTGCCGACGGCAGCCTGTTCTCGATCCGCGCCCGAGCGCTGGTGAACGCCGCCGGCCCGTGGGTGGCCAAGTTCATCAAGGATGACTTGAAGCTGGATTCGCCCTACGGCATCCGTCTGATCCAGGGCAGCCACCTGATCGTACCGAAGCTGTATGAAGGCGCCCACGCGCACATCCTGCAGAACGAAGACCAGCGTATCGTCTTCACCATTCCGTACCTGAATCACCTGACCATCATCGGCACCACCGACCGCGAATACACCGGCGACCCGGCGAAAGTGGCGATTACCGAAGGTGAAACCGACTACATGCTCAACGTGGTCAACGCGCACTTCAAGAAACAACTGAGCCGCGATGACATCGTGCACACCTATTCCGGCGTGCGCCCGCTGTGCAACGACGAGTCCGACAACCCGTCGGCGGTGACCCGCGACTACACCCTGGCGCTGTCCGGCACCTCGGGCGAGGCGCCGTTGCTGTCGGTGTTCGGCGGCAAGCTGACCACCTACCGCAAGCTGGCCGAATCGGCGATGGCACAACTGGCGCCTTACTTCACGCAGATGCGCCCAAGCTGGACGGCTACAGCCACCCTGCCCGGCGGCGAAAACATGAGCACGCCAGAAGCCCTGGCCGATGCAATCCGTAGCAAATACGACTGGGTGCCGAGCGAGATTGCCCGTCGCTGGTCCACCACTTACGGCAGCCGCACCTGGCGCCTGCTGGAAGGCGTGCAATCGCTGGCGGACATGGGTGACCACCTCGGTGGCGGCCTGTACACCCGCGAAGTCGATTACCTGTGCGCTGAAGAATGGGCCACTCAGCCCCAGGACATCCTGTGGCGCCGCAGCAAGCTGGGCCTGTTCACCACGCCGCAGGAGCAGGAGAACGTGCAGCGTTACCTGTCCAAGGTTGAGCACAACCGCGGCAAGATCGAAGCGGCCTGATCAGCCCGACGTAAAAAAGCCCCTGCACCGAAAGGTCCAGGGGCTTTTTCATGCCTGCAGATGACGCTGATAGCGCAGGCCCATTTCACGAATCCCGCTGAAGGCAGAGCCCAGCAACACGGGATAAGCCGCCTGCAAAAAGCCTGGCGTGGCCGTCGCGAGAGCCCGCTCCAACCATAGGCAGGCCTGCACTTCGTCGCCGTCGTGAGCCAGCTCCGCAGCATGGTTGTATTGCCCGCGGAAATCCCCGGCCTCGGCTGAGCGCTGATACCACTGGCGCGCCAGTTGAACATCCTTGGGCACCACCACGCCTTCATGGTGGAACCGACCCAACAGGTTCATCGACTTGGCGTGCCCCTTGGCCGCAGCCTGGCGGAACAGTTCATATGCCGCGACAAGGTCACGCTCCACACCACGGCCACGCGTCAGCAACTGGCCGTAGTTATACAAACCCCAATCCAGCCCCAGATCGGCGGCCTTGCGGTAATGCCGCGCACTGTCTTCCAAGTCGACCTCGCAGCCCCAGCCATTCTCCAGGCAGCGCCCGATCATGTTGATCGCCATGGGGTGGCGCTGCCGCGCAGCGATGCGAAACCAGCTCAACCCCAGCGCCTCATCCTTCTGCACACCGCGACCGTCGAGCAGCAGCTGGGCCAGGGTCGCCTGTGCGTCGGCATCTCCCAGCTGTGCCGCATGCATCACCCAGCGCACATAGGCACGCGGGTTATCACCGATATCCGAGGGCTCGCTGCCTGGCTGTGCGCTCTGCATTCCTGCCCCGAGTAGCGATCAAGGACCGCAAAAAGTTTCATGATTTATTTGGTTACAAAGTATTACATTTGAGATCGCTTATCAATTACGATCGCATCTCACTAACACCAACAAGAGATTACTCAATGGCTACCGGCATCAGTTCTGCCCCCCTCTCATCGCGGCATTTGCTCGCGTCGGCAGTGGGCCTGGCAGTGGCTGCGCAAGGAGGATTCAGTTACGCGGCGGAGCCCGCACCAGAAGACAACACAGGGGTCATCCAACTCGGCGCGACCAGCATCGAAGGCCAGGCCCCGAGCCAGAGCGTCTACAACCCTGTCGCGCCTTCTTCTCCCAAGTACACCGAGGCCCTGCGTGACACGCCGCAGACCATTACGGTGGTGCCCAAGGAAGTCATTCATGACCAGAACCTGCTGACCCTGCGCGACGTGCTCAGCACCGTGCCGGGGATCACCTTCGGTGCCGGCGAAGGCGGCAGCGGGTATGGCGACAGCATCAACCTGCGCGGCTTCTCCGCCAGCGGCGACATCTACGTGGACGGCGTGCGCGACAGCGCGCAGTACAGCCGCACCGACCCGTTCAACCTGGAGCAGGTCGAAGTCGTCAGCGGCGCAAGTTCGGTGTATTCCGGCTCCGGCGCGGTCGGTGGCACCATCAACCTGGTGAGCAAACAGCCGGAATTACGCGACAAAACCACCATCAGTGCTGGCATCGGCACCGATAACTACAAGCGCACCACCCTGGACACCAACCAGACGCTGAACGACACCACCGCGTTCCGCCTGAACCTGATGGCCCATGGTAACGACGTGCCTGGCCGCGATTATGAAGATTACGAACGCTGGGGCATCGCGCCCTCCATCGCCTTTGGCCTGGGCACGCCGACACGTGTCACCGTCAGTTATGAGCACCAGAAAGACAACAACACACCGCAATACGGTATCCCCATCTACAACGGCAAGCCCATGCCGGGCGTGGGTTGGAGTGACTACTACGGCTACCACAACATCAATGACCAGCAAATCACCTCGGACTCGTTCAGCCTGAAGCTCGAACACGACTTCAACGACGCCGTCTCGGTGCGCAACTTCACCCGCGTCGAGCGCGTTCGCCAGGACCTGCGCGCCTCAGGCCCCGAAGGTGCATTGACCGGCTGTCTGGCCAGCGGCACCCAGATCACCGGCGCCCCTTGCGCCGCAGGCCTGCAGCCGGGCTACTTCCAGCCAAGCGGCGGCTCACTGGGTAACGAGCGCAACACCCAGAACAAGATGTTCACCAACCAGACCGACGTCACCAGCCACTTCAGCACCGGTTTCATCGACCACACGCTGGTGACCGGCATCGCCATCAGCCGCGAGGAATACGAGGCGGATACCGGTAAATGGCTGACCAACGCCAACGGCAGCACCATCGTCCCACCACCGGTCAGCTACAGCGACCCGAACTCCGAATGGTCCGGCCCCGTCAACTTCACCCGGGCCGCCCACATTGACGGCGCGCTGAACAACCGCGCCGCCTATGCCTTCGACACGCTCAAGCTCAACCCACAGTGGGAAATCAACGGCGGCCTGCGTTACGAGCACAACGCCGGCAGCTCGGTGACCAATGCCTATTCCAGCACTGGCGTGGAAACGCCCGGCACTCGCTACGGCCAGGCGGATGACCTGACCTCCTACCGCCTGGCGCTGGTCTACAAACCGGTGGAAAACGGCAGCTTCTATATCGCCTACGGCAACAGCAAGACGCCGTCCCAGGCCAGCGTCAATGGGGGGTGCTACACCCCGGCCAAAAGCTCAGGCATCGCCACCAACAACTGCGATGTTTCCCCGGAAACCGCCGTCAGCTATGAGATCGGCACCAAGTGGGACCTGCTCGACAACGCCCTGTCGCTGACGGGCGCGATCTTCCGCAATGACCGCACCAACTATAAAGTCGCCGACAACGACCCGAGCAACCTGAGCGGCACCCAGACCCTCGACGGCAAGGCACGTGCAGACGGTGTGGCGCTGGGCCTGAGCGGTCAGCTGACTGACCGCTGGAAAGTCTTCGCCAACTACACCTACCTGAACACTCGTGTGCTGCGCAGCGCCAGCGATTACACCCTGGCGACCACCGGCATCGACGTGCAGAAAGGCGAGCCGCTGACCTTCACCCCCAAACATGCAGCCAGCATCTGGACGGTGTACGACCTGCCCTACGACTTCCAGGTGGGCTACGGCATCACGGCGCAAACCAAGCAGTACCTGGTCAGCGCCGCCAACTCGCCGACTTCGCCCGGCTATGCGGTGCAGCGTGCGATGCTCGGTTACAAGGTCAACAAACAGTTGAACCTGCAGCTGAACATCAACAACCTGTTCGACAAGGAGTACCTCACCCGTATCCGCAACAACGGTTGGGCAGTGCCCGGCGATGGCCGCGCGGCAGTGGTGTCGGCCGACTACACGTTCTGACAGAGCCACACCCAAAAGCCCCGGGAGCCACACTCCCGGGGCTTTTTCATGGGCGATACAGGCCCACGCCACCATTCGGTTTTCCGAACGCCATAGCTCAACCTATTCGGTTTGCCGGACCAAAACAGGAGAAAAAACCCGTAACACAAGTTTAATCTCTATATAAATCATATGGTTAAACTTTTATTTCTGGTCTGGCACGACTCATGCTCTACACTCGTAGGCGATTGCCTGAGGCGCCTCAGGAGCCGTCACAGGCTTTCGCAGTACTGTTTATATAAAAACGTGGCCGTCCCAACCGGTCTCATAAAAAAAACAAATGTCGAGGAAGTATTGATGCGCATCGTTCCCCATATCCTGGGCGCAGCTATCGCTGCTGCTCTGATCAGCACTCCAGTTTTCGCCGCCGAACTCACCGGCACACTGAAGAAAATCAACGACTCCGGCACGATCACTCTCGCTCACCGCGACAGCTCCATTCCGTTTTCCTATATCGCGGATGGTTCGGGCAAACCCGTGGGCTACTCCCACGACATTCAGCTGGCTATCGTTGAAGCCCTGAAAAAAGACCTGAACAAACCCGACCTGAAGACCAAGTACAACCTGGTCACCTCGCAAACCCGTATCCCGCTGATCCAGAACGGCACCGCGGACATCGAGTGCGGCTCCACCACCAACAACGCCGAACGCGCCCAGCAGGTTGACTTCACCGTCAATATCTTCGAAATCGGCACTCGCCTGCTGGTCAAGAAAGACAAGGATGGCAAGCCGTCCTACAGCGATTTCGCCGACCTGAAAGGCAAGAACGTCGTGACCACCGCCGGCACCACGTCCGAGCGCATCATCAAGGCGATGAACGCCGACAAGCAGATGGGCATGAACGTCATCTCCGCCAAGGACCACGGCGAGTCCTTCCAGATGCTGGAAAGCGGCCGCGCCGTTGCCTTCATGATGGACGACGCGCTGCTGGCCGGTGAAGAAGCCAAGGCCAAGAAGCCGGACGACTGGGTCATCACCGGTACTCCACAGTCCTTCGAAGCCTACGCCTGCATGGTTCGCAAAGACGACCCAGCCTTCAAGAAGGCCGTGGATGACGCGATCGTCGGCCTGTACAAGTCCGGCGAGATCAACAAGATCTACAGCAAGTGGTTCGAGAGCCCGATTCCACCAAAAGGCCTGAACCTCAACTTCCCGATGAGCGACAAGGTCAAGGATCTGATCGCCAACCCAAGCGACAAGCCAGCGCCTGACGTAAAAATCTGATACCTGACTAAGCTTATGTCCTGAGGGAGCCAACCCTCCCTCAGGCGTCTGTTGCTACCTGCTGGCTTTAATTTTGGAACACTCGACCTGGCGGTTTTCGAGCCGATCGCGTGTGCCTGGCGTTCACCGCCGGGCGGGAAAGGATCTTCCCCAAGCGGGTGCTTGTACATCGATCGATCTCGAGGGGAGACCCTAATGAATTACAACTGGGACTGGGGCGTGTTCTTCAAGTCCACCGGCGTGGGCAGCGAGACTTATCTCGACTGGTACATCGCCGGC
>Ga0209173_100485_pt1 | contig 19270 bp, 14 predicted proteins | sample SynthPrep_16_END_FD_187206 | JGI IMG/M metagenome (GOLD analysis project Ga0209173, IMG submission 187206) | Synthetic microbial communities from Ohio, USA - SynthPrep_16_END_DS12_MetaG (SPAdes) (version 2) | ecosystem: Engineered > Bioreactor > Aerobic > Activated sludge | place: USA: Ohio... | reverse complement strand
CCGTGACTACCATCGCCACCGCTTTTAATACTTTGCCCCTGTCCGCCGCCATGCTGGCTAACCTCGACTCGCTGGGTTATGTCGAGATGACGCAGATCCAGGCGCAAAGCTTGCCGGTGATCCTCAAAGGGCTGGACCTGATTGCCCAGGCCAAGACCGGCAGCGGCAAGACCGCAGCCTTCGGCATCGGCCTGCTGAACCCGATCAACCCGCGCTACTTCGGTTGCCAGGCACTGGTCATGTGCCCGACCCGCGAGCTGGCTGACCAGGTGGCCAAGGAAATCCGTCGCCTGGCCCGCGCCGAAGACAACATCAAGGTGCTGACCCTGTGCGGCGGCGTGTCCCTCGGCCCGCAGATCGCCTCCCTGGAGCACGGCGCCCACGTCATCGTCGGCACCCCGGGCCGCATCCAGCAGCACCTGCGCAAGGGTTCGCTGGTTTTGGACGGTTTGAACACGCTGATCCTCGATGAAGCCGACCGCATGCTCGACATGGGCTTCTACGACGCCATCGAAGACATCATCAGCAAGACCCCGGCCCGCCGCCAGACCCTGCTGTTCTCGGCCACCTACCCGGTGAGCATCAAGCAGCTGGCCTCGAAATTCATGCGCGCGCCGCAACAGGTCAAGGCCGAAGCGTTCCACTCGGACGACCAGATCGAGCAACGCTTCTACGAGATCTCCCCGGAAGAGCGCATGGACGCGGTGACCAAGGTCCTGGCGCATTTCCGCCCAGCGTCTTGCGTAGCCTTCTGCTTTACCAAGCAGCAAGTGCAGGAAACCGTGGATCACCTGACCGCCAAGGGCATCTCCGCCGTTGGCCTGCATGGCGACCTGGAACAGCGCGACCGTGACCAGGTACTGGCGATGTTCGCCAACCGCAGTACTTCGGTACTGGTTGCCACTGACGTTGCCGCCCGTGGCCTGGACATTGATGCACTGGACATGGTGATCAACGTCGAACTGGCCCGCGACTCGGAAATCCACATCCACCGCGTGGGCCGTACCGGTCGCGCGGGTGAGACTGGCATCGCTATCAGCCTGGTTGCCCCGTCTGAAGCCCACCGCGCCCAGGCCATCGAGCAGTTGCAGAAGTCGCCGCTGAACTGGGACCAGTTGGACAACCTCAAGCCGCAAAGCGGCGGCCCGTTGCTGCCGGTGATGAGCACCCTGTGCATTGCCGCCGGCCGTAAAGACAAGGTTCGCCCGGGTGACATCCTCGGCGCACTGACCGGTGAAGCCGGGATCCCGGGAGCCCAGGTCGGCAAGATCGCGATCTTTGATTTCCAGGCGTTCGTGGCCGTGGAACGCGGGATCGCCAAGCAGGCATTGCAGCGCTTGAATGACGGCAAGATCAAAGGCCGTTCGTTGCGCGTGCGTATCCTGTAAAGATCTCAAGCTATACCGAGATCAAAAATGTGGGAGCGGGCTTGCTCGCGAATGCGGAGTGTCAGTCACCGAATCTGTCGACTGATACACCGCATTCGCGAGCAAGCCCGCTCCCACATTTGACTGTATTCCAATTCAGAATTTGTATGAGGACATGGCTGTGCGCTCGACCGAAGTTGTGATCATTGGCGCCGGCGCCGCAGGCTTGATGTGTGCGCTGACCGCCGCCGGGCGTGGGCGCAAGGTGATGTTGATCGACCACGCGAACAAGGCCGGCAAAAAGATCCTGATGTCCGGCGGCGGCCGCTGCAACTTCACCAATATGTACACGGAGCCTGCCAACTTCCTCTCCCACAACGCGCACTTCTGCAAGTCCGCCCTGGCCCGCTACACCCAGTGGGATTTCATCGCGCTGGTGGCCAAGCACGGCGTGCCGTACCACGAGAAAAAACTCGGCCAGCTGTTCTGCGACAACAAGTCCAGCGACATCCTCGGGATGCTGCTGGATGAGTGCATCCAGGTCGGCGTGAGCATGCACCTGGACACCTCGGTGCAGGAGATTGCCAAGGTCGATGGCGGCTATCAGTTGCAAACCACCCTGGGTGAGTTGCGCTGCGAATCACTGGTGATCGCCACCGGCGGGCTGTCGATCCCGACCCTGGGGGCCACCGGCTTTGGTTATCAAGTGGCCAAGCAGTTCGGCCATGAACTGCTGCCAACCCGCGCCGGGCTGGTGCCGTTCACCATCACCGACCAGCTCAAGGAATTGTGCGCCGAGCTGTCCGGTACGTCCGTGGATTGCCTGGTGAGCTGCAACGACCAAAGCTTTCGCGAGAACATCCTGTTTACCCACCGTGGCCTGAGCGGGCCGGCGATCCTGCAGATTTCCTCCTACTGGGAACCCGGCGACACCGTGGAAATCAACCTGCTGCCCGACCACGACGCCCACACCTGGCTGCAAGCGCAACAGGTGGAGCGCCCGAACAGCGAGCTGAAAACCCTGCTGGGTGAGATCTTCACCAAGAAGATGGCCAACCTGCTGGCCGAAACCTGGTTCGTTTCCAAGCCGATGAAGCAGTACACCCACGCCGAGATTGCCGACATCGCCGGCAAACTGGGGAGCTGGCAACTGGTGCCGGCGGGCACTGAAGGCTATCGCACCGCCGAGGTCACCCTGGGCGGCGTGGACACCCGGGAGGTTTCGTCCAAGACCATGGAATCCCTGAAAAGCCCCGGTTTGTACTTCATCGGCGAAGTGTTGGATGTGACCGGTCACCTGGGCGGGTTCAATTTCCAGTGGGCGTGGGCTTCCGGTTATGCCGCTGCCCAATTTGCCTGACGGAACCCGGTAAAAAATGTGGGAGCGGGCTTGCTCGCGAAGGCGGAGTGTCAGCTAATACATCAGTGACTGATACACCGCCTTCGCGAGCAAGCCCGCTCCCACATTTGGTTCGTGGTGTGCTTGGAAGTAATGACTGGAATAAATTTTGCTCTCAGATGTGATCGCCACGCTTGCCGTGGCGTCATTACTGGCTCAATTTAGCGGCATCGTCCCGGAAGACCCCAGACTTCATGTCATCGACCTCCTTCAAGCAGTCCATGCGGCGCCTTTGGGCACTGGATAAGTTCAGTTACAGCGTACGGGTATTCATCGCCCTGACCGGCAGCATGGCGCTGTGCTGGTACCAGAATGAAATGGCGCTGCTGATCCCGCTGTTCCTGGGGATTATTGCCAGCGCCCTGGCCGAGACCGATGACAACTGGCAGGGCCGGCTCAACGCCCTGGCCGTGACACTGGTGTGCTTCAGCACTGCGGCACTGTCCGTCGAACTGCTTTTCCCTTATCCCTGGATCTTCGCGATCTTCCTGGCTCTGTCCAGCTTCGGCCTGACCATGCTCGGTGCCCTCGGCGAGCGTTATGGGGCGATCGCTTCGGCCACCCTGATTCTCTCGGTCTACACCATGATCGGCGTGGACCAGCGCGGTGGCGCCGTCACCGACTTCTGGCATGAACCCTTGCTGCTGGTGGCCGGCGCCGCGTGGTATGGCGCGCTGTCGGTGTTGTGGCAGGTGCTGTTTTCCAACCAGCCGGTGCAGCAGAGCCTGGCGCGACTGTTTCGCGAGTTGGGGCGTTACCTCAAGCTCAAGTCGTCGCTGTTCGAACCGATCCGCCAACTGGATGTGGAAGCGCGGCGCCTGGAACTGGCGCAGCAGAACGGCCGGGTGGTGGCAGCACTGAACGCCGCCAAAGAGATCATCCTGCACCGGGTCGGCAATGGTCGCCCGGGCTCCAAGGTCAGCCGCTACCTCAAGCTGTACTTCCTGGCCCAGGACATCCACGAGCGCGCCAGTTCCTCGCACTACCCTTACAACGCCCTCGCCGAAGCCTTCTTCCACAGCGACGTGCTGTTCCGCTGCCAGCGCCTGTTGCGCCAGCAAGGCAAGGCCTGCCAGACCCTGGCCGAATCGATCCAGATGCGCCAGCCGTTCGTTTATGACGACAGCTTCGCCGAAGCCCTGGGCGACCTCAACGCCTCCCTGGAACACCTGCGCATCCAGAGCAACCCGGCCTGGCGCGGCCTGCTGCGCTCCCTGCGCGCCCTGGCCGCCAACCTGTCGACCCTGGACCGCCTGCTGGGCGACGCCGCCAACCCCGACAGCCTGGCCGATGCCACCGACAGCAGCCTGCTGGACCGTGCACCGCGCAACCTCAAGGAAATGTGGACGCGCCTGCGCACGCAGTTGACGCCGACTTCGTTGCTGTTCCGCCATGCCCTGCGCCTGCCCCTGGCGCTGAGTATCGGCTACTGGATGGTGCACTTGATTCACCCGTCCCAAGGCTATTGGATCATCCTCACCACGCTGTTCGTGTGCCAGCCAAACTACGGCGCCACCCGGCGCAAGCTGGGCCAGCGGATCATCGGCACGGCCATCGGCCTGACCATCGCCTGGGCGCTGTTCGACCTGTTCCCCAACCCGCTGATCCAGTCGATGTTCGCCATCGCCGCCGGCCTGGTGTTCTTTATCAATCGCACCACGCGCTACACCCTGGCGACTGCCGCGATCACGCTGATGGTGCTGTTCTGCTTCAACCAGGTGGGCGACGGCTACGGGCTGTTCCTGCCACGGCTGTTCGATACCTTGCTCGGCAGCCTGATCGCCGGACTGGCGGTGTTCCTGTTCCTGCCGGACTGGCAGGGCCGGCGCCTGAACAAGGTGCTGGCCAATACCCTGACCTGCAACAGCATCTACCTGCGCCAGATCATGCAGCAGTACGCCGCGGGCAAAAGCGACGACCTGGCTTACCGCCTCGCCCGGCGCAATGCCCACAACGCCGACGCCGCGCTGTCCACCACCCTGGCGAACATGCTGATGGAGCCGGGGCATTTCCGTAAGGAAGCGGACGTGGGGTTCAGGTTCCTGGTGCTGTCCCACACGCTGCTCAGCTACCTGTCGGGGCTGGGCGCCCACCGGGAAACCCAACTGCCGGCGGAAGTGCGCGAGCACTTGATCGAAGGCGCCGGGAAGACGCTGGCGGCGAGCATCGACGAGATCGCCACGGGGCTGGCGAACAAGCAGCCAATTGCGATTCAGAGTGATGCGGAAGAAGCCTTGGCGGTGGACCTGGAGCAGATGCCGGATGAGATTGATGAAGGGCAGCGGCTGGTGCAGACGCAATTGGCGCTGATCTGCCGGCAACTGGGGCCGTTGCGCACGTTGGCGGCTCACCTGATCAAAGATACCAGCGAAGCCTGAACCCTCTTCGCGAGCAAGCCCGCTCCCACATTCGGCCGAGTTCCACCTTTGGAATGCGGTCGAATGTGGGAGCGGGCTTGCTCGCGAAGGGGCCATTAGCCTCACTACATCCCGTGCTGCTTCATCAACCGCGCATAACTGCCATCCACTTTCATCCTGGCGATCTCCCGATCAAACCCGGCAACAATCTGCTGATGCTGAGGGTTTTTCAGACTGACCAGTATGTGCAGGCTGTTTTCACTCAGCGGCACCGGCAAAAACTCCACCGCGTTGCGCACGGTGGCGGACTCCCGAGCCAGATAGTAGCGGGCGACGAATTCGTCCTCCAACGTCAGCCGCACCCGCTGCGCCGCCAGCATGCGCACGGCCATGGCGAAGTTATGCACCGGGACTTTCTGCAATTGCGGATCGGCATCGAACGCCGCTGAATAGGCATAGCCACGCACCACCGCGACGGGGTAGTCGTGCAACTGCTCCAGGTTCTGGTAGTCGATGGGATCGTCGCGGCGCTTGAGAAACAGCACTCGGTTGAGCAGGTATTCGCCGGAAAACTGCCCCAACTGAGTACGCGCATCGTCGTACCAGGCGTTCACCAATACGTCGTAACGCCCATCGCCCACGCCCATCAGCGCCCGCGCCCAGGGCACCTGTTCAAACTCACTGGCATAGCCGGCACGGGCCAGGGCGGTGGTCACGATGTCGGTGGCCAAACCACCATTGACCAGGGTGGCGTCAGTGAACGGCGGCCAGGCATCCGCCACCAGTCGCAAGCGTTCTGCCGCCGCCGCCTGGGCCAGCAACAACAAACCGATCAAAGCAACGGCACGAGAAAATCGCGGCATGCTCAAGTCCTTGGCGGGCATTCTATGGCCTGACCTCTGGGGCAACCCGAGGATTTAACAGTAGCTCATCAATGAGCCTGTACTGCAGATTACACAAAGACGGCAGCGTCGCACGCAGAGAATGATGGCAAATTGATCTCACTCACAAAAAAACCGCAATTTAGACACTCGCCTCCCGCGCGCTTACTATCCTGACCAGACAATCAGCCGAGAGAACACCATGACAGTCGAATGGGTCTGCAAACACCACAGTGACCTGGGCAAGGAGCAGCTGTACGCCATTTTGCGCCTGCGCTCGGAGGTCTTCGTGGTCGAGCAGAAATGCGTGTACCAGGACATCGACGGCCAGGACCTGGACGGTGACACCCATCACCTGATGGCCTGGGATGATGGTCAACTGCAGGCCTACCTGCGCCTGCTGGATCCTGAATCACAGGGTGGTGATGTGGTGATCGGCCGGGTGATCGTTGCGCCGAGCGCGCGGGGTACCGGGCTGGGCCACCAGATGATGGACGAAGCCCTCAGGCAGGCAGAGAAACAGTGGCCCGACGTGCCGATCTATCTGTCGGCCCAGGCGCATTTGCAGGGGTATTACGGGCGGTACGGGTTTGTGGTGGCGGGTGAGGAATACCTGGAGGATGACATTCCACACATAGGCATGCGCCGGGCATGAGGGCCTCTTCGCGAGCAAGCCCGCTCCCACATTTGACCGAGTTCCACCTTTGGAATGCGGTCGAATGTGGGAGCGGGCTTGCTCGCGAAGGCGTCAGCCCGGTCACCACAAGCCTTCAGGGGTAATCCAACACCTGTTTAATGCTCGCCAGGTTCGCCTCGATCCAGCGCCGATCGATCGCGCCCCAATCACGAATCCGATAGCGCCCGGCATGATTGCGGGCGCCGTCTTCCTGTTCAAACTCACACACGATATCCAGGTCCGCCAACGCCGCAATCGTGTCCTGTGCAGTACGCCGGGGCATGCCCGTCACCTCGGTCAGTGCCGGCACGCTGCTGGCCAGCTGGCTATCAATCAGGTACGCCACATACAGGCGCCGGTAGAAGCTGCTTTTGGTCTTGCTCACATCCATGCTCGATCGCCTTTGAAGGTCAGGGCTTGCCCTGCAGGTCCCGCCAGGTCAGGTACACCCGCAGGTCGAATTCCACCTGATGGTAGCCCGGCAACATGTATTCACAGAGTTTGTAGAACGCCTTGTTGTGGTCCGATTCCTTGAAGTGCGCCAGTTCGTGTACCACGATCATGCGCAGAAATTCCGGCGCGGCTTCCTTGAACAGCGAGGCGATACGGATTTCTTTCTTCGACTTGAGGTTGCCACCCTGCACCCGAGAGATGGTGGTGTGCAGGCCGAGGGCGCGGTGGGTCAGGTCCAGGCGGTTATCGAACAGCACCTTGTCGATGGCCGGGGCGTTGCGCAGGTGTTCCTGCTTCAGGGCCTGGGCGTAGCTGTACAGCGCTTTGTCGCTCTGCACACCATGCCGCTCGGGGTAGCGCTGGGTCAGGTAGTCGCCCAGTTGGTCCTTGGCAATCAACTGGCGCACTTGCTCCTGCAATGCTGGGGGGTAGGCCTGGAGGTATTTCAGCGCGGTCATGGGGTCAACAACGGGTATTTGAATGGCCGCCAGTGTAGCGAATTCAGCGGGCCGCTGCGCGCAGGCGCCAGTCGGCAATTTCATCCGCGATCAACGGCGGCGCCACCTGCGGGCCCTGGATGAACTGGCAGCCGTTGGTCTTGAGCCACTCAACTTGCTCCTGGGTCTCGACGCCTTCGGCAATCACCAGCAGATCAAAATGCCGGCACAATTCGATAATGCTGCGCGCCATCGCCGCGTCCCGGGATGAACCCGGCAGGCGGGCGATCAGCTTCGGGTCGAGCTTGAGGGTGTCGAACTCCAGGTCCCGCAGGTGGGCCAGGGAGCAGTTGCCCGCGCCGAAGTCATCCAGGGCAATCCGCACGCCGGCACGGCGCAACAGCTTGAGCTGCTTGGTGGACTCATCCAGGTTGTGCATCAGGCTTTCTTCACTGATCTCCACCTCAAGCTGCCGGCCTTGCAACCCATGTCGCTCCAGCACCTGCTGCAGCTGGCTGGCCAGGTTCGGCATATTGAACTGGCTGCTGCTCAAGCTCACGCTCAGGACCAACTCATCGCTGAACACCCCTGCCCATGCATGCCGTTGGGCGGCCACCTGCTGGTAGATCCAGGTGCTCAACTGGCTGATCAGCCGCGCCTCTTCGAGCAACGGCAGAAACAGCCCCGGCGGCACATCGCCGACACTCGGGTGCTGCCAGCGCAGCAGCGCTTCGACGCCCCGCAGATGGCCGTCGTGCAACGACACCTGCGGCTGGTACACCAGGGTGAAATCCTTGCTGTCGATGGCGCTGCGTACGCTGTCTTCGAGCATCAGGCGCGAGCGGGCCCGGCCGTTCATTTCCTGATCGTAGTAGCGATATTGCTGACGCCCGGCGCGTTTGGCCTCGTACATCGCGACGTCGGCCGCGCGCAGCAGGCCGTTGAGGTCCGAGCCGCAGTCCGGGAAAGTGGCGATGCCGATACTGACGCCCAGCATCACATCCAGACCGTCGACCTGCTGACAGATCGACACCCGTTCGATCAGTTTTTCCGCAATCTTGGCCGCCTGCTCCGGGAATTCCAGCTCCAGCAGCGCGGTGAATTCATCCCCGCCCATGCGGCCAAGAATGTCGTAGGAGCGCAGGCACGCCTTCAACTGTTCCGAGACCCAGCGCAGCACGCGGTCTCCGGCGTCGTGGCCGAGGGAATCGTTGACCCGCTTGAACCCGTCCAGGTCCAGGTACAGCAGCACCAGCGACTGCTCGTTACGCTCGCTGCGCAACAGCACATTCTCCACCGACTGGTGAAACCCGCGCCGATTGAGCAGGCCCGTCAGCGGGTCGGTGACGGCCTGGAACTCCAGTTGCTGATGCAGATGGCGCACCTCGGACATGTCCAGCACCGTGACCACCATGGCTTTCTGCTCGGCCGGCAGCGGGGCGCACGACATCGCCACGGGCAACTGCTGGCCGGGCGCGGTGCGCAAGATGGCGTCGTGCAGGCGCCAGGTTTCACCACGTTTGTAGCCTTCATACAAGGCAGAATCGGACCACCCAGGCACATGGGGCTTCTGTAGGAAGCCCAGGAACTCGGCACCCTGGATCTCGGCGACCGGCGCATTGATCAGCCGCGAAATCGCCGGGTTGGCGTAGCTGATCACGCCGTCTTCGCCCACCACCAGGATGCCTTCGGCGGCGTTGTCGAGCACCGAGGCATTGAAGGCCCGGGCCGATTCCAGATCGTGACTCAGGCGCTGCAAGGCACGGCGGTTGCGCTGGTGCTCCAGCAGGGCCTGGACCTTGGGCTTGAGGATATTCGGGTCGAAGGGTTTCAGCAGGTAGTCGATCGCGCCGCTGGCATAGCCTTCCAGCATCGCCGCCGGCGATTGGGCGTGAGCGCTGAGAAAGATGATCGGGGTCAGTTGCGTGCGCTGGCTGCCGCGCATCAGCCGGGCCACCTCGAACCCGTCCATGCCGGGCATCATCACATCCAGCAACACCAGGTCGACGTCGTGTTCGAGCAGCAATCCCAGGGCTTCCACCCCGGAGGCCGCCGTCACCACATGCCAATCTTCACGCTGCAATAGCGCACGCATGCTGATCAGGTTTTCGGGATAGTCATCGACCACCAAAAGCACTGAACAACCATCGCGAGGCTTGATTGGAGCGCATTCCATTGCTGCTTCTCTTTCGTCGGAGTCATTCCGGTCATTTTTGCGACAAAACCGGATAAACAATAAGGGCTCACTCTAGCCCTGGATCCCATAAAGCAGAAGCCACGACGGTGCCATCATTGCGCCAAAGCCCAGACAACCGACTAACGGTCAGTGTCTACAGCCCGCGGTTTACGGGAAACATGGCTTTTTGACATTTCATTGGCGCCAACAATCCGCCACAAAGCCATTAACAATCCATTTCGAGCCACCTATAAAGAAAGTGCCGGCCCCCGAGCCAAGGCCTTCTCTCCCCGTTAAAGGCGTATTCAATGATTGATCTGTCCACCTGGAACCTGAGCATCCCCGTCGGCTCCCCGCCCTCGACCATCGACACGCCGAAACTGCTCAGCGGGTTCAAGGACCAATACTTCCAGGCCGAAGGCAGCAGCGTGCAATTCTGGACCCCGGTCACCGGCACGCGTACCGAGAACGCCGTTTACCCTCGCAGCGAACTGCGGGAAACCTACGCCGACGGCCGCCTGCGCAACTGGCTGTACAGCGACGCCGACAATTTCCTGCGTGCCACGTTGGCGGTCAACAAGGTGCCGTCGTCCGGCAAGGTAGTGATCGGTCAAATCCACGCCTACGAAAGCCAGAAGCCACTGATCAAGGTCGAATACCAATACAAGGAAAAAACCCAGACCGGCAACATCGTCGCCAAGGTGCGCATGCGCCCTGACGAGTCGGAAGGCCGGGTGATCATCGTCGCCGAGAACGTACCGCTGGACCGCAACTTCACCTACGTCATCCACCTGAACAAGGCCGGCCTGCTGAGCGTCGACGCCGCCAACGGGCAGTGGAACGAACGCATCGGCGCTGCGTGGGGCAAACAGCCGTTGTACTTCAAGGCCGGCGCCTACGTGCAGGACAACAGCGGCAACAGCAAGGAAGGCGCCCGCGTGACGTTTGCCAAGCTGGACATTGATCACGACTGAAGCTGATTCGCTTCAGCGATCTATCCCACGACGCTTTAGGACAGAACCGCGACCCAGGGTCTCGACTTTCTTGTAGGACAATCCGAGTATGGCGCCGCGCACGCGCACTACCCCCTACAAGAAAGTCATGGAGACTGCCCAATGCCCTTTTCCCGCACCCTGCTCGCCCTCTCTATGGGCATGGCACTGCTGCAAAACCCGGCCTTTGCCGCCCCACCCCTCTCGATGGCCGACGGGGTGGCCCAGGTCAATATCCAGGACAGCAACGCCTGGGTCGAAATCAACAAGGTCGCCTTCGAAAACAATATCCGCACCCTGCAAGCCAGCCTCGCTGACAAGTCGAAAATCTGCGCCGTGCTCAAGGCGGATGCCTACGGTCACGGCATCGGTTTACTGATGCCCTCGGTGATCAAACTGGGCGTGCCCTGCGTCGGCATCGCCAGCAACGAAGAAGCCCGCGTGGTCCGTGAAAGCGGCTTCAAGGGCCAACTGATCCGCGTACGCACCGCCGCCCTGAGCGAGCTGGAAGCTGCTTTGCCGTATAACGTCGAAGAGCTGGTGGGCAATCTGGACTTCGCCGTGCGCGCCAGCCTGATCGCCGAAAACCACGGCCGCCCACTGGTCGTGCACCTGGGCCTGAACTCCAGCGGCATGAGCCGCAACGGTGTGGAAATGACCACCGCCCAGGGCCGCCGCGACGCCGTAGCCATTACCAAGGTGCCGAACCTGCAGGTGACGGCGATCATGACCCACTTCGCCGTTGAAGACGCCGCCGACGTGCGCACCGGCCTCAAGGCGTTCAACGAACAAGCCAACTGGCTGATCAACGTCGCCCAGCTCGACCGCAGCAAAATCACCCTGCACGCCGCCAACTCCTTCGCCACCCTGGAAGTGCCCGAGTCGCGGCTGGACATGGTTCGTCCGGGCGGCCTGCTGTTTGGCGATACCGTACCGTCGTTCACCGAATACAAGCGGGTGATGCAGTTCAAATCCCACGTGGCGTCGGTCAACAGCTACCCGAAAGGCAACACCGTAGGCTACGACCGCACCTACACCCTGGCGCGGGATTCGAAACTGGCGAACATCACCGTGGGTTATTCCGACGGCTATCGCCGGGCGTTTACCAACAAAGGCATCGTGCTGATCAACGGGCACCGGGTGCCGGTGGTGGGCAAGGTGTCGATGAACACCCTGATGGTGGATGTCACCGACGTGCCGACCGTGAAGAGCGGCGATGAGGTGGTGTTGTTCGGCAAGCAGGGCGCGGTGGAGACCAGCCAGGCGGAGGTTGAAGACATCAACGGTGCGTTGCTGGCGGATCTGTATACGGTGTGGGGTAACTCGAATCCGAAGGTGCTGGTGGAGAACTAAGTCTCCTCACATCTCGTAGGCACTGTCCTATGGACCCAGGGATCATTCGGTGATTAACACAATCACTTAAACAACACGTATCCCTGTGGGAGCTGGCGGTGCGACGATTCGACTTGCCCGCGATGGCGGTGTATCAGCCAACTTATTCTTCGACTGGCACACCGCCATCGCGGGCAAGTCGAATCGTCGCACCGCCGGCTCCCACAGGGGTTCTGTGTCCTACAGGGCCGTTGCGGTGAATCGGAGCGCCGCTTATAGTTCGCCCCGTCGCCGGCATTGAACGGCGATAGGGTTTCGCAGCCCTACAGAGTTAATACCGTACCCGTCAAAATACGACATAGGCAGTCCTGCCAATGCTCGGCTTTTTATGGCGGTTGTACGTGGGAGACCTTCGGGTCTGCCGGGTCTTAACTCCTCGGTCTGCGAACCCGCGTACAGCTGCCACCCTATTTGTTTCGCAGCAAACGGTGGCCAATTTTCTTTTGAGTTAAGGATTTGCCATGAAGCCACAACTCCCACCCCGCCGTTTCACCCCTTGCACCGAAACAGCCACCGAATACCCCGTGCTATTGATCGACAGCGATGCACCACTCACGGACCTGCACGCCTGCCTGCGTGAACGCCTCAACGCCGCCCTCGAACACCTCAACCTGATGGCCTGCTCCAGCCTGCCCGATTTTGCGGAGCGTGACCTGAACCACGTAGCCAACACCGCCCGCATCCTGGTGCAGGACGTAAGCGACGTATTCCGCGTCATCGAATACCGCGGCTTCGACACCCCCGCAGCCGCCTGATCAAATTTCAGCCACAAAAAAGCCCGCATCGCTGCGGGCTTTTCATTAACGCGTAAGGCTTAGTTGACCTTGGCGTTCAACTCACCTTTCAGGTAACGCTGGTACATCGCTTCCAACGAGATCGGCTTGATCTTCGAAGCGTTGCCCGCAGTACCGAAGGCTTCGTAACGTGCGATACATACATCACGCATGGCAGTCACGGTAGCGCCGAAGAATTTACGTGGGTCAAATTCGCTCGGGTTGGTGGCCATCAGGCGACGCATCGCACCGGTGGAGGCCAGGCGCAGGTCGGTGTCGATGTTGACCTTGCGCACGCCGTACTTGATGCCTTCGACGATTTCTTCAACCGGCACGCCGTAGGTTTCTTTGATGTCGCCGCCGTACTGGTTGATGATCGCCAGCCACTCTTGCGGTACCGAGGAAGAACCGTGCATCACCAGGTGGGTGTTAGGGATGCGCTTGTGGATTTCCTTGATGCGGTCGATGGCCAACACGTCGCCGGTAGGTGGCTTGGTGAATTTGTAGGCGCCGTGGCTGGTGCCGATGGCGATGGCCAGGGCGTCAACTTGGGTCTTTTTCACGAAGTCGGCGGCTTCTTCCGGATCGGTCAGCATTTGGCTGTGATCCAGCACGCCTTCGGCGCCGATGCCGTCTTCTTCACCGGCCATGCCGGTTTCCAGGGAACCCAGGCAGCCCAGCTCGCCTTCAACCGAAACGCCGCAGGCGTGAGCCATGGCCACGGTTTGTTGGGTGACGCGTACGTTGTATTCGTAGTCGGTCGGGGTCTTGCCGTCTTCGCCCAGGGAACCGTCCATCATTACCGAGCTGAAGCCCAGCTGGATGGAGCGCTGGCACACGTCAGGGCTGGTGCCGTGGTCCTGGTGCATGCACACCGGGATGTGCGGGAATTCTTCGATCGCGGCGAGGATCAGGTGACGCAGGAACGGGGCACCGGCGTATTTGCGCGCGCCGGCCGAAGCCTGGACGATCACTGGAGAGTCAGTCTTGTCAGCGGCTTCCATGATGGCGCGCATCTGCTCAAGGTTGTTGACGTTGAAGGCTGGAACGCCATAGCCGAATTCGGCTGCGTGGTCCAACATCTGGCGCATGCTGATAAGTGCCATTGTGAGTCTCTCTCCCGGTCGAGGGTCGTTAATCGTGCAAGCCTGCCGTAGCGGCGGCTGCTATTCAAGTTATTGAAGGTCAGGCTTTCAAAGCCTGCCCTGCTTAATCGTTAAACCTGTCTGCAGGACCCGGCTTGCCGGCGATGGCGGCTGACGCTATCGCCGGCAAGCCGGCTCCTACAGGTGATCGCGGCGTGTTATTGCGCTTTACAGCCACGCCCGATCAAATCATCGGTGGCAACCCAGTAAACCAGGCCTTCCTCACCTTTTGTGTGAAACGCCAACTGGCCGTCGCTGTACAGCACGCCCGAGGCCGCCACATCCTGCTTGAGGCGATACACCTGGTCCGAGCCGCCGAGGCGCACATCCACCTGGGTGCGGGCCTGGTCGGCAAACCGCCAGTTGACTTGCGCCTGGCTGTCACACGTCCAGGTGGTCCACTTGTCTGCCGGCTCTGCCTTCTTGTCGAACATGTTCAGGTTGGTGCATCCGGCCAATAACGCCAGTGCCGCCAGGGCGAAAACGCCTTTCATTGCCAATCCTCAAGCGGCGACCTGCGGCCACCGCTGCTGTCGGTTAGTGAATCAGACCCGTCAAGGGCAACCCTGTTCCTGACCGTTGGGCGCAGAGTCGTATTTCTCCAACCCGTCCGGCCCGATGCGCTTGTTGATCACCGGCATGGTTTCGGCTTGCCAGTCAGCCTGATAGCAACTCTTTTGCCGAGCCGCCCCGGCCTTTTCAGACTCGGGCGCCGCTTTCGGCGTGCTGCCGCAGCCGGCCAGCAGGCCCGCTGCAATCACCAGTGCCAACGACCTGATCATCGGAATGCTCCTTTTCCTCAGCAAGTGCCTTATCCCTTGGCCCGGCTTTCCAGCACTTCGACAGCCGGCAGTACCTTGCCTTCAACGAATTCGAGGAACGCACCACCCCCCGTAGAAATGTAGGAGATCTGGTCAGCAACGCCATATTTATCGATGGCCGCCAGGGTGTCGCCACCGCCAGCGATGGAAAATGCCGAGCTTTCAGCGATGGCGTGGGCCAGCACTTTGGTGCCGTTGCCGAACTGGTCGAACTCGAACACGCCGACCGGGCCGTTCCACAGGATGGTCTTGGACGACTTCAGCAGTTCAGCGAAGTTGGCTGCCGTTTGCGGGCCGATGTCCAGGATCATGTCGTCAGCGGCAACGTCAGCGATCAGCTTGACGGTGGCTTCGGCGCTTTCAGCGAATTCCTTGGCCACCACCACGTCTACCGGCAGCGGCACGCTGACCTTGGCGGCAATGGCGCGGGCAGTGTCCAGCAGGTCCGGCTCGTACAGCGATTTGCCCACCGGGTGACCGGCAGCCGCCAGGAACGTGTTGGCAATGCCGCCGCCGACGATCAGCTGGTTGCAGATCTGGCTCAGGCTGTTCAGCACGTCGAGCTTGGTGGACACCTTGGAGCCGGCAACGATGGCGGCCATCGGTTGGGCCGGAGCGCCGAGGGCCTTGCCCAGTGCGTCCAGTTCAGCCGCCAGCAACGGGCCAGCTGCGGCAACTTTGGCAAACTTGGCCACGCCATGGGTCGAACCCTCGGCACGGTGAGCAGTACCGAAAGCGTCCATCACGAACACGTCGCACAGGGCAGCGTATTGCTGGGCCAGTTCGTCGCTGTTCTTTTTCTCGCCCTTGTTGAAGCGCACGTTTTCGAACAGCACGATGTCGCCAGCCTTCACGTCCACACCGTTCAGGTAGTCGGCTACCAGCGGCACGTCGCGGCCCAGGGCCTTGCTCAAATATTCAGCTACAGGCTTGAGGCTGTTTTCTGCCGAGAATTCACCTTCGGTCGGACGACCCAAGTGGGAGCAGACCATCACGGCCGCACCTTTTTCCAGGGCCAGCTTGATGGTCGGCAGCGAGGCCAGGATTCGCGCATCGCTGGTGACAACACCGTCCTTGACTGGGACGTTGAGGTCTTCGCGGATCAGTACGCGCTTACCTTGCAGATCGAGGTCGGTCATCTTCAACACGGTCATGGGGGGCAATTCCTGAGAGCTAAAGTTGTGGAGAGGCTGTTTGCAGATAGTGTTCTGCAACGTCCAGCATTCGGTTGGCAAAACCCCATTCGTTGTCGAACCACGCCAGGATGTTCACCAGCCGTGGGCCGGAAACGCGGGTCTGGCTGGCATCGACGATGGCCGAATGCGGGTCGTGGTTGAAATCACAGCTGGCGTGCGGCAACTCGGTGTAGGCCAACAGGCCTTTGAGCGGGCCGCTGGTGGCGGCGTCGCGCAGGATCCGGTTGACTTCGCCGGCATCGGTGTCGCTGACGGTTTGCATGGTGATGTCCAGGCAAGACACATTCACCGTCGGTACCCGTACGGCTTTGGCCTGGATTCGCCCGGCAAGTTCCGGCAACAGTCGCTCGATACCGCGCGCCAGGCCGGTGGACACCGGAATCACCGACTGAAACGCCGAACGCGTACGGCGCAGGTCTTCATGGTGGTAAGCGTCAATCACCGGCTGATCGTTCATTGCCGAGTGAATGGTGGTGATCGACACGTATTCCAGGCCAATCGCCTGGTCCAGCAGGCGCAACAGCGGCACGCCGCAGTTGGTGGTGCAGGAGGCGTTGGACACCAGCAATTCGGCACCGGTCAGGCAATCCTGGTTCACGCCGTAGACGATGGTGGCGTCGACATCCGCCTCGCTGGCCATCGGCTGGGAAAACAGGACCCGTGGTGCGCCGGCGTCGAGAAAACGCTGGCCATCGGCACGGGTGTGATAGGCACCGGAGCATTCCAGCACCAGGTCGACGTCCAGCGCCGCCCAGTCGATGCCCTCAGGGGTGGCACTGCGCAGGACCTTCACGCAGTTGCCATTAATATGCAGACAATCGTCCTCGACCCGCACTTCGCCGGGGAACCGGCCGTGAGTGGAGTCAAAGCGTGTCAGGTATTCGATGCTGGCCATGTCCGCCAGATCGTTGATCGCGACAATTTCAAACCCGGCCGCCGGCCCTCGCTCGAACAGAGCACGCAAGACGCAACGACCAATCCGGCCGTAGCCGTTGAGTGCAACTTTGTAGGGACGCGGTTGAGGCATGGGGTTCTCGCATTGTGGGCGACACAAACCTTTGCAGGAACTCGCTTGTGTGGCGAGGGAGCTTGCTCCCGCTGGAGTGCGAAGCACTCCCAGACCGGCTGACGAGGTGTATCTGACACATCTCGATCGCACGGCTTGGGGCCGCTTCGCAGCCCGGCGGGAGCAAGCTCCCTCGCCACAACAAGCTCGCTCCTACAAGGGGACGCGCTTTAGTCTTCCAGCAGCTCTTCAGCCTGACCCAGGATGTTTTCCAGGGTGAAACCGAACTCTTCGAACAACGCTGGCGCCGGCGCCGACTCACCGTAGGTGGTCATGCCGATCACGCGACCTTCCAGGCCCACGTACTTGTACCAGTAGTCGGCGTGAGCCGCTTCGATGGCGATACGTGCGCTGACCTGCAACGGCAACACCGATTGCTTGTAGTCGGCGTCCTGGGCTTCGAAGACGCTGGTGCACGGCATGGAAACCACACGCACGTTACGACCGGCGGCAGTCAGCTTGTCGTACGCCTGAACCGCCAGGCCCACTTCGGAACCGGTGGAGATCAGGATCAGCTCCGGCTCGCCGATGCAGTCTTTCAGCACGTAGCCACCACGGCTGATGCCTTCGATCTGCGCCGCGTCGCGGGTTTGGTGCTGCAGGTTCTGACGGGAGAAGATCAGCGCCGAAGGACCGTCCTTGCGCTCGATTGCGTGCTTCCAGGCCACAGCCGATTCGACCGCGTCCGACGGGCGCCAGGTGTCCAGGTTCGGCGTGGTGCGCAGGCTGGTCAGTTGCTCGACCGGCTGGTGCGTCGGGCCGTCTTCACCCAGGCCGATGGAGTCGTGGGTGTAGACGAAGATCACACGCTTCTTCATCAACGACGCCATGCGTACGGCGTTGCGGGCGTATTCCATGAACATCAGGAAGGTCGCGCCGTAAGGCACCAAACCGCCGTGCAGGGCAACGCCGTTCATGATGGCGCTCATGCCGAACTCGCGCACGCCGTAGTACATGTAGTTGCCGCTGGCGTCTTCCGCCGAGACACCTTTGCAACCTTTCCACAGGGTCAGGTTGGAACCGGCCAGGTCAGCCGAACCGCCGAGGAACTCAGGCAGCAGCGGGCCGAACGCGTTCAGGGTGTTCTGGCTGGCTTTACGGCTGGCGATGGTTTCGCCCTTGGCCGCCACTTCGGCGATGTAGGCCGAGGCCTTTTCAGCGAAGTCGGCAGGCAGGTCACCGGCCAGGCGGCGAACCAGTTCGTTGGCCAACTCAGGGAATTCGGCGGAGTAGGCCGCGAAACGCTGGTCCCACTCGGCTTCGACCGCCAGGCCGGCTTCCTTGGCGTTCCACTCGGCGTAGATGTCAGCCGGGATTTCGAACGGGCCGTGGTTCCACTTCAGCGCAGCGCGGGTCAGGGCGATTTCCGCGTCACCCAGTGGGGCGCCGTGGCAGTCTTCCTTGCCTTGCTTGTTCGGCGAACCGAAGCCGATGGTGGTCTTGCAGCAGATCAGGGTCGGCTGCTCGCTCTTGCGGGCCGTCTCGATCGCAATCTTGATTTCTTCCGGGTCATGACCGTCGACATTGCGGATCACCTGCCAGTTGTAGGCTTCGAAACGCTTCGGTGTGTCGTCGGTGAACCAGCCTTCGACTTCGCCGTCGATGGAGATGCCGTTGTCATCGTAGAAGGCGATCAGCTTGCCCAGGCCCAGGGTACCGGCCAGGGAGGCGACTTCGTGGGAAATGCCTTCCATCATGCAGCCATCACCGAGGAACACGTAAGTGTGGTGGTCGACAACGTTGTGGTTCGGGCGGTTGAACTGCGCGCCCAGGACTTTTTCAGCGAGGGCAAAACCCACGGCGTTGGCCAGGCCCTGGCCCAGTGGACCGGTGGTGGTCTCAACGCCAGGGGTGTAGCCGTATTCCGGGTGGCCCGGGGTGCGGCTGTGGATCTGGCGGAAGTTTTTCAGGTCGTCGATGGTGACGTCGTAGCCGGTCAGGTGCAGCAACGAGTAGATCAGCATCGAGCCGTGGCCGTTGGACAGGATGAACCGGTCACGGTCGGCGAACGACGGGTTGCTCGGGTTGTGTTTCAGGTAGTCACGCCAAAGTACCTCGGCGATATCCGCCATGCCCATCGGGGCACCGGGATGGCCGCTGTTGGCTTTTTGCACGGCATCCATGCTGAGGGCACGAATG
>Ga0209173_100483_pt1 | contig 19475 bp, 15 predicted proteins | sample SynthPrep_16_END_FD_187206 | JGI IMG/M metagenome (GOLD analysis project Ga0209173, IMG submission 187206) | Synthetic microbial communities from Ohio, USA - SynthPrep_16_END_DS12_MetaG (SPAdes) (version 2) | ecosystem: Engineered > Bioreactor > Aerobic > Activated sludge | place: USA: Ohio... | reverse complement strand
CGAGCCCCATGCCGACGATGCCCCACACCACCGTCATAATGGCGAATTGGCGGACCACCTTGTAGTTATAGGCGGTACTTAAAGTAGTGTTCATGGTTCCCCATCCACGGTTCAACCCAAGCAGATGCGGCACTTGGGCTGGAGTTATAGGCAGACTAAAAAGCGAGGCAAGCATGGGCAAAGAGCACAAGGCCAGTATTGACGGGGATCAATGGGCGCAGTGTGTGCGCGAACGCGGCTGGTTGTGGGATGCCGCGTCGACTGCCGCGAAGGGCACGCCAGTGACGCTGATCCTGGCCCACGGTGCCGGCGCACCGATGGACTCAGCCTTCATGAACGACATGGCTGCGCGCCTTGCCGGGCATGGCGTGAACGTGTTGCGCTTCGAGTTTCCCTACATGGCCCAGCGCCGTGTGGACGGTGGCAAACGTCCGCCGAACCCGGCGCCCAAACTGCTGGAAGCCTGGCGTGAGGTGTATGCCGAGGTGCGACGTCATGTCGCTGGGAAACTGGCCGTTGGTGGCAAGTCGATGGGCGGGCGCATGGCCAGTTTATTGGCCGATGAATTAGGCGCCGATGCACTGGTGTGCTTGGGGTATCCGTTCTATGCGGTGGGTAAGCCGGAAAAGCCACGGGTCGAGCATTTGGCCGGGTTGAAGACGCCGACGTTGATCGTGCAGGGCGAGCGGGATGCGCTGGGCAATCGGGCGGCGGTGGAGGGGTATGAATTATCGCCGAGCATCGAGATGATGTGGCTGGTGGCAGGGGATCATGACTTGAAGCCGTTGAAGGCGTCGGGGTTCAGTCATGAGCAGCATCTGGAGGCTGCGGCGGTGCGGGTTTCTAGCTTTCTTAGAGCGCTTGAGTGAAACCTGTGGCGAGGGAGCAAGCTCCCTCGCCACAGTGTATTTACCGGTTAAAACGCTCGACCAGCGAGTACTGGGTATTGGCGGTATGCGTCAATTCCTCACTCAACTGCGCCGAGTTCATCGCCTGTTCCGAAGTCTGGTCGGCCAACAGCGCAATGGTGCTGATGTTACGACTGATCTCTTCGGCCACCGAGCTTTGCTCTTCGGTGGCAGCGGCGATCTGCGTGGTCATGTCGGTGATATGCGCTACCGCCTCACTGATCCCCACCAACGCCTGATCCGCTTCCATTACCCGCGCCACGCCTTCTTCGGCCTGGCGATGCCCGGCGTCCATGGTTTGCACGGCGGCGGCGGCGGTTTGCTGCAGCTTGGCGATCAGGGCGTGGATCTGCCCGGTCGATTCCGCGGTGCGCTGTGCCAGTTGACGGACTTCGTCGGCAACGACCGCAAACCCGCGGCCCATCTCGCCGGCACGCGCCGCTTCAATGGCGGCGTTGAGCGCCAGCAGGTTGGTCTGGTCGGCAATGCCTTTGATCACATCGACCACGCCGCCGATTTCATCGCTGTCCTTGGCCAGTTGCGTGACGGTCACGCCAGTCTCGCCCACCGCGACAGACAGGCGCTGGATCGCCTCGCGGGTTTCCCCGGCGATGTCGCGGCCACGGCCGGTCAGGCGGTTGGCTTCCTGGGTTGCGTCGGCCGTGCGCTGCACGTGGCTGGCGACTTCCTGGGTGGTGGCCGCCATCTGGTTGACCGCCGTGGCCACCTGTTCGGTTTCCACGCGCTGGCGTTCCAGGCCGCTGGAGCTGTTATGCGCCAGGGTGTTGGACTGCGCGGCCTGGTCGTTGAGGTGTTCGGCGGTGTCCTGCAAGCGCGTGAGACAGGTCTTAAGACGCGCCTCTTGGCTGAGGATCGACATCTCCAGGCGCGCCTGGGCGCCACGGCTGTCGGTGTACATCTGCGCGATCAACGGGTCGGAGGTGGTCTGCTCGGCCAGGCGCAGCAAACGCTTGAGACCGCGCTGTTGCCAGCTCAGGCCGAGCAGGCCCAGCGGCACCGACAACCCTGCCGCCAGGGCAAAGCCCCAGTGGGAGTTGAGTGACGCACCGATCATGAAGCTCAACTGGCTCACCAGGATAAACGGCAGCCAGTCCTGCAACACCGGCAGCCACTTGTCGCGTTGGGGAATCGCCGACTTGCCTTGATTGATGCGTTGGTAGAGCGCTTCGGCGCGGCGGATCTGCTCGGCGGTGGGCTTGATGCGCACCGATTCGTAGCCGACCACCTGGTTGCCTTCGAAAACCGGCGTCACGTAGGCGTTAACCCAATAGTGATCACCGGTCTTGCAGCGATTCTTGACAATGCCCATCCATGGCAAGCCTTGTTTGAGCGTCGACCACATATGCGCGAAGACCGCGCCCGGCACATCCGGGTGACGCACCAGGTTGTGCGGGGCACGCACCAGTTCGTCGCGGGAGAACCCACTGATCTCGACAAAGGCGTCGTTGCAGTAGGTGATCACGCCTTTGGCATCGGTGGTGGAGATCAACCGTTGCTGAGCGGGGAAGGTACGTTCGCGCTGGGTAACGGGTTGGTTATTACGCATGGTTGTTCAATCCGCAAGGCTTTCAAGGGTTGTCGGCCGGAAAACGCTTTTATTTAACTTAATTTTGCAACAATCACCCGGCCAGCATCGGGTAGGTAAACAACCCGAAGTGAAGCAGATTCAAACCAAAGTGCGTGGCAACCGCCGCGCCCAGGCCACCAAAGCGATAAGCCAGGCCATACCCTACGCCGGCGATGCTCGCCAGCAGCACCCAGTGCCAGCCCGCCCCGATGTGCACCAGACCGAACACGAGCGATGCCAGCAACAAGGCGAGGTTCTCGCCGTAAGGCAGGTGTTTGAAGCGTCGGCTCAAGCCGCCCTGTACATAGCCCCGGAACAAGGCCTCTTCCACCAGGGTCACCAACAGCAGGTTATTGAGGACCCACAGCCACGCCTGTTCCGGCCATTTCGGCGCCCAACTGATCACACCCAGCAAGGTGGCGCCGCCCAGCGCGGCGATGGCGGTGAGGGTCAGGGCCAGGGCGCCCACGCAGATCGAAAGGCGCAGCGAGCGCCGCGCCACGATCCACGGGCAGGCCAGCAACAGCCAGAAGCCAATCAGCGGCTTGTCCTGGTTCAAGTACATCGAGAAGGGCACGGCATCGTCGGTGAAACGCTGCGGGGCAATGCCGCGCCCATTGTAGAAACCCGGCAGCCAATGCATCGCAAGGCTAAGGGCCAGTACGATAAACAGTCCGTGGCCGAGGTAGCGCGCCCAGGGCGTACGTTGCTGGCGGACCGCGTAGCCGGCGATCAGCAGCAGCGCGATGGACACGCCCGCCAGCATCCCCAGTTGCCCGTAGATCAAGGCCAGCAGATAGCCGATGGAAAGAAGCGCCAGGTACAGCCAGGGCAATGCGATCATGGGGAGTCCTTGGAAAAATCTGGGCGGCATTATAGCGAGCCGTCCCTGGGGGCCACATGAAAACTCCGGCAAGCCCGCTCACCCCAAGCGCGCTGACAGTCTCTTCGGGCGTAACACCAACCACAACGCTCCCGCGATCAATACCCCGCCATACAGGTGCGCCATCGACAACGGCTCATCCAGCAGCAACGCGCCCCACAGCACGCCGAACGGCGGGATCATGAAGGTCACGGTCATCGACTTCACCGGCCCGATGGAGGTCAGCAGGCGGAAGTACAGGATGTAGGCAAACGCCGTGCACACCAGGCCCAACCCCAGCAGCGACAACCACACCTGCCACCCACCCCAGCTGGCGGGCGGCTGGCTGACGGCGCTGTAAGCGAAGAACGGTAACAAGAACAAGGTGGCGCCGAGCATGCTGCCCAGGGCAGAGAGGCGGCTGTCCAACCCTCCGCGCTGATCCAACCAGCGCCGTGCGAGGAACCCGGCAAAGCCGTAACAGGTGGTCGCCAGCAAACACGCGAGCGCGCCCATCAGCAATTCCAGGTCAAACGCCACGGGCCCTGCGCGGGTCAGCACGCCCACGCCCAACAGGCCCAGGCAGACGCCGGCGACTTTCGACGGGGTCAGGCGCTCGCTGAAAAACAGCCCGCCGATCAATACGCCCATCAACGGCGTGGTGGCGTTGAAAATCGCCGAGTAACCCGCCGGCAGCACTTGGGCGGCCACCGAATACATCGTCGCCGGGATTCCGGAGTTGATCACCCCCAAGAGCAGCACCGTCTTGAACTTGCCCTGGAAGTCCCATTTCACCCGCATGGCCGCCAGGATTACCAGCAACCCGGCGGCGGCAATCGACACGCGGAAAAACGCCGTCGGTACCGTGCCGATCTCCGGCGCGATGATGCGCATGAACAGGAAGCTCGCCCCCCAAATGGCGGCGAGCCCCAGCAAGTACAAGGTGTCCACAGGTCTCACGGAAAACTCCCCTATCAATAAGGCGGCGAGTGTTGCACGCCGCTTTCATTGATTACAGGACAAACCGCGTCACCAGCCCATTCAAATCCACCGCCAAGCGCGACAACTCCTGACTGGCTGCCGAAGTCTGGGTGGCGCCGGCGGCGGTCTGGGTAGACAGGTCGCGGATGTTGACCAGGCTGCGGTCGACGTCGCGCGCCACCAGCGCCTGCTGCTCGGCGGCGCTGGCGATCACCAGGTTGCGCTGGCTGATCTGCGAGATGGCGGCGGTGATTTTTTCCAGCGCGCTGCCGGCGCTGTTGGCGCGTTGCAGAGTAGTGCCTGCGTGATCGGCGCTGCTGTTGAGCGCTTCGACGGTGTCTTGGGTGCCGCGCTGGATACCGACGATCATCTGCTCGATTTCTTCGGTGGAGTCCTGGGTGCGTTGCGCCAGGGAGCGCACCTCATCCGCCACCACCGCAAAACCACGCCCGGCCTCACCCGCGCGGGCGGCTTCAATCGCCGCGTTGAGCGCCAGCAGGTTGGTTTGCCCGGCGATGCCGCGGATCACTTCCAGCACCTTGCTGATGTCCTGGGCCTGCACCGCCAGGCCTTCGGCCTTGTTCGACGCACCGAGCACTTCGTCCACCAGGTTCTGGATCGAGCTGATGGTTTCGCTGATCTGGTAGTGGCCGTGCTTGCTGTCCTCGTCGGAAGCCTGGGACGCCTCGGCGCTGGACACCGCATTGCCGGCGACTTCGTCCACCGCCGCGCTCATTTCGGTGACGGCCGTGGCCGCCTGTTCGATCTCATCGTTCTGCGCCTGCAGGCCACGGGTGCTTTGTTCCATCACCGAACTCATCTCTTCGGCAGCCGACGCCAGTTGTTGCGCCGACTCGCTGATGCCGCGGATGGTGCCTTGCAGCTGCGCCTGCATGGTGGCCAGGGCGGTGAGCAACTGGGCGGGTTCGTCCTTGCCGCTGACGGCGATCGGCTGGCTCAGGTCGCCGCCGGCAATGGTGCGTGCCACGGTCAGTGCCTGGCCGAGCGGGGCGGTGATGCTGCGGGTCAGCAGCCACGCCAGCAGCAAGGTGGCGATCAGTGCGACGACGATGATCAGGCCGACAACCCACTGCGCACTGGCGTACATCTGCGCCGCTGCATCCGCCGCGGCCTCGACGCCGTTCTGGTTGAACACGATCAGGTCTTCCAGGCTCTGGTTGAGCACTGTGCCCTGGGGGGCGAGGCGGCTAGTGAGCAGGTCGATGGCGTCTTGCTGTTGATCCTTGTCCACCAGAGCGACCATCTGGGTCACGATGCTGAGGTAGGTGGCCACATTGGCTTTCAACTTATTCAGCAGCTCGCGCTCGCCATCACTGCTCAGCATTGTTTCCTGGCGATCCAGCAGCCCTTGCAGTTCGCCGCGATGGCGGGTGAGGAGGGCTTTGCTGGTATCGCGCACCCGTGATTCGTCGGTGGTCGCCAGGCGCAACGCCTCCAGGCGGATGCTGGCCACATAGGCCGCGCTGTCGTGGATGTTCTCGATGCTCGGCATCCATGACTGTTCGATGACCAGCGCACTTTGCCGCAGCTTGGCCATCTGGCCCAGGCCGAACATCCCGACAATTACCAGCAAGCTGGCCAACACCGCAAAACTCAGACTGGCACGCAGACCGATCTTCATGTTCCTCAATGACATCTCAATGCTCCTTAGGCGATTAGAACCTGTTCCCGGATCGGTCTTCTGACCTTGTTAGGGTGGGAGAGGGCGCGCTGTATATCAAAGTGCCATCAAGGTAGTAATCAGGGTTTCCCTTAGTTGGATCCAACGCTCTAAGAAGTTCATCAAGACCAGCGCGGCGGGCCATCTGCCTGCCTCAACCTTCCAAGCCCCAGGGTTGCAGGCGTGCAGGTAAAACTCGCGATAACTCACAGGTGTATTTATTGACCGGATGGTCGAATTTAAAAATTGCAAATAAATGTACGAAATGAACGAGCTTGTACAAGCTGGCGTAAGAAATGACCCTTCTCCTGTTTCCGTACACTGGCTAAGCTCAGGGGCTCCAGATGCTCGTCGAGGTTTCCCGCATGTCGCCTTCCGCCCGCGCTATCGCCCAGATGATCCTCGATGGCTTCGACGATTACCGTGAACACTTCCGCCAGATCACCGATGGCGCCCGCGAGCGTTTTGAAAAAGCCCAGTGGCAACTAGCCCAGGCCGCTTCAGCGGCGCGGATCAACCTCTATGAAGAGAAGGTCAATGAAGTGACCGCGCGTCTGCATGAGCACTTCGATGACGCCACATTGCTCGACATTGATGCGTGGCCCGTGGTGAAAAGCGCCTACATCGGCCTGATCGACCTGCGCTTCGACGATGAGCTGTCCGAAACCTGGTACAACTCGATCTTCTGCGGCCTGTTCAGCCACGACCTGATCAGCGACGGTTGCATGTTTATCCACACCACGCGGCCCAGCCTGCGCCGGGCACGGGCCGCGCAGACGCGCACCTACACGCCCGCCGGGAACATCCCGCAGATGCTCGCGCAGGTGTTTGCCGACTACCGCTTCAGCGAACCCTACGCGGACCTGGCAGCCGACCTGCGTCGCCTCGAAGTCCAACTGCGGGAAAACCTGCCGGACTGGGTGTGCAAGGACCCGGACCTCAAGGTCGAGCTGTTTTCCTCGGTGCTCTACCGCAATAAAGGCGCCTACCTTGTAGGACGCATCTACACCCGCGACGAACAATGGCCGCTGGTCATCCCGCTGCTGCACCGCGAAGGCCAGGGCATCCAGATCGATGCGCTGATCACCGACGAAGCCGAAGTGTCGATCATTTTCTCGTTCACCCGTTCCTACTTCATGGTCGACGTGCCGGTACCGGCGGAGTTCATTGGCTTTCTCAAGCGCATTTTGCCGGGCAAGCATATTGCCGAGCTGTACACCTCCATTGGTTTCTACAAGCACGGCAAGTCGGAGTTCTACCGCGCGCTGATCAACCACCTGGCGACCACCGACGATCAGTTCATCATGGCCCCCGGTGTGCGCGGCATGGTCATGAGCGTATTCACCCTGCCGGGCTTCAACACGGTGTTCAAGATCATCAAGGACCGCTTTTCGCCGTCGAAAAACGTCAACCGCGCCACGGTGATCGAGAAATACCGCCTGGTCAAAAGCGTCGACCGCGTTGGGCGCATGGCCGATACCCAGGAGTTCGCCGACTTCCGTTTTCCCCTGAGCAAGTTTGAACCGCAGTGCCTGGCCGAGCTGTTGGAAGTGGCCGCCGGCACCGTCGAAGTGGAAGGCGATACCGTGCTTATCCGTCACTGCTGGACCGAGCGGCGCATGACCCCGCTCAACCTCTACCTCGACAACGCCAACCCCGCCCAAGTGCGCGAAGCCCTGGAAGACTACGGCTTGGCGATCAAGCAACTGGCGGCGGCGAATATTTTCCCCGGTGACATGCTGCTGAAGAACTTCGGCGTCACCCGTCACGGCCGCGTGGTGTTCTACGACTACGATGAAATCTGCTTTCTCACCGAAGCCAACTTCCGTCACATCCCCGCACCGCGCACCCCCGAGGATGAAATGGCCTCCGAGCCCTGGTATTCCATCGGCCCGCTGGATGTGTTCCCCGAGGAGTTCCCGCCGTTCCTGTTCGCCGACGCCGGCCAACGCAAGCTGTTCGATGAGCTGCATGGCGAGTTGTACAACGCCGATTACTGGAAGGGCCTGCAGGCCGCGATTCGGGCGGGGAAGGTCATTGATGTGTTTCCGTATCGGCGCAAGGACCCGCAGGATGAAGGGGGGCTGTCGACGTGATCGTGGAGGGCATTGCCCACTGGCTGACTGCGGGTGTGCTGCCGTCAGCCAGGGTTGACGGTCAATGATCGCCAATGGCGATGAACGCTAGGCGCCTTCTTTGCGATTTTCTTTGCGGATGTCTTTGAGCCAGGGTTGGCCCTTGCCCAGCGTAGTCAATGTGTCTGTTACGTTGGAGGCGCGGTTTCTGTCAGTAGGGTTGGAGCCACGGGTCTGTACGTCCCGGGCTTGCTTGTAGAGGGACCCCATTTCTTTATTGAATGCCTTATCGGTTTTTTTGTTCTCCCGGTAATCGTTGAATTGGTTGATCGGGTTTTTGCTTCCGGGGCTGACCTCAAGCTTTTTGATCCGTTGTTCCAACAGATTGATAGGGGGTTGGTAGGACGTTTTTGGAAGCGCGGGTGTTGGGAAGTCGACGGGGAGTTTTTCCAGTGCGTCCTTGGTCTTTTTCAGTTGATCGAGTTCTTTTTGCCTGGAGGGGCTCATGGCGGAGTAGGGCTGTTTATCCAGCAGCGGCGCCGATGCGCCAGTGTTGCTTGAACCTTGCGTCCAAGAGCTTTGTGTCGAATGGGTTTGAGGCGCAACGTCCTGATGCTTGGTGGCGTATCGGTCTGAGTAATTGTTGGCGCTGCTGTTGGCATAGCGGTCGATGGGTAATGGCATACGAAATCCTTAAGTCACAGTAACGTGTTGAATGGGGCTTAACCGCTGTATTAAGGGCTGTCCATGAAGTTCGTTCCCCGAATGGCGCGGCTTATCGCGTGGAAGTTCGCGATCCTGGTCGCCGTCAGGTTGGTTGCAGGTTCCGACGACTCCCGGTTGTCGGGCGAAGACGATGGCTGCTGTGTATAGGCCGGAGGGAACTCGTATCTGGGAGGGGGCTGCGACTCGTGCGAGCGCGGTTGAGCCTGCATGGCAGCTGAATAGCTCGGCAGGTTGGGGGAGGAAACAGGGGCGTCGATGGGCATAAAGCCTCCGTATCAGGTTGGAATATCCTGGTTGTCCAGACCGCTCTGGATGACTTATTGGGCGCCTGCCAGCGCCTACGGAAAATCGGACTTTTGCTTTTCAACCGTCGGATGGACTGCCCATTTTTTGTAGTCAGAATCTCTGTGGAGTAGCCCCATAAGTCTTTTGCCTACCTGGGTTCATCCCGGCAACGTTAGGGAAGGGACGTGGTTATGTGGTGAATGGCCAGGTGGCTTCTGAGGTCGGTGTAGAGGGTGTGCAAATCGGTATTCAGTTCAGCAATCAGCGCCCGCTGTTTGTTGTCGTCTTTAAGCTGACGGATGGCGGCATGTTTGACATGGGGGTTGTTGGCCGACTGAATCAACGCTTTGAACGCCTGGCGATCCTTGGCGCTGCCGGCTTGCTCCGTGCGGGGAACGGTGTTCAGTTGCACAAAGGCATGTTCGATAACCGCCAGCTCCAGTTTGATTCGCTGATTATTCGGCGAGGTTAAAATCAGCATGGGGTCCATGCCTGCCTCCGAACTGCCATCAAGCCTGCCGTTACGCCAGGCATCGCGTAAATTCGCCAGGGCATTGCGCGCCGCGTTCACCGCTTGTGGCGACAGTTTTTCTCCCACGCCGTGGCGGTGGGCGGTTTCGAGCGTGCGCTCCAATCGGTGGAGTGTCAGTTCCACCGGTGCAGATTGATGGTTGCGCTCAAGATTCTGCTCCAAGCGTTTACGCTCCGGGGTGAGGCCAACGGTGGTGGTGAATTGACTGCTGCCTTTCAGGCGTCCCGTTGCCCAGGCGTTGCGGTATTCGGTCAGGGCGTTACGTTGCTTGATAAAGATCTCTTCTTCGACTTGAGACAACGGGTGCGGTTGTTGCTTGATGTGAGCATCCAGCAGGCCCGTCTCCTTATCCAAGGCGTTGACGTGTTTGACGGCCTGTTTCAGGTCTTGCGCGGTCAACCTGCTGTTCAGCGGTGCAGGTAGCAGGACGTGGAGGGTGATCGGGTCCAACTCACTGGACGCTGGAGGGGTGGCGGCCGCCCATGCGGCGCGTCGATCCATCAGGGCGTTGCGTGCTTCCACGCGGGTTGCCAGTTGCTCATTGCGTTGCGCAAGTGCTTGCAGGCGTGTGTTTGCATCCGGTTGCAGGGCAAAGCGTTTGCGGCTTTCCTGGTCGAAGGCCTCAAGCGCCGCGTCGAGCCTTGAAACGTGCATCCAGGCTTGAAGTTGATGCCCTTTTTCCTGTGGCGCACTTTCCGGCATTCGACTGATGGGGCGAAGCAATGCGTGTTCGAGGTTGCGGGTGTTCCCGAGCAGGTGACTGTGCCCTTGATCGACCAGGCTTTTAACCACGGCGCCCTGGATAAAGTGGGTTTGTTGTACCAGTCGGCCCAGGGTGGCGCCGGACTCGGGGGGTGAAAACGGTGTGGGTCTGATCACAGGGGCTTCTCCGGGTGATGGCTTCAGATTCGAGAATTTTTCAGGCCTTCAACCAACCTGTAGACGTCTACCAGGATGTGGTCCGCGTTCAGTGGGTCGGTCAGGTACTTATCCCGGTACTCCGTTTTCGCAACATCCCACAGGTTGTTTATCAATGCTTTCAAAGCGTCCTCCTGCAGTGCTCGCGGGACGGGAGCGCAATGACTGGCCAATTGCGTGCCTATCCGTGATGACCCCGCAAATGCGCCAGCGGCCCAGGCAGACCTAAGCTGATCCAACTTGCGACAAAGCGTCACCACGGTTTGTAAGTCGATGGACGTTCCGCCCTGCTGATCACGCTCCAGCAACAGCGTGCCTAATTGCTCGGCCTGTTCGAGCACAGGGTTGAGGCGGTCCACATGCTTCACCGCCTGCGCCAGCGCCCTGCCTGATAGGCTGGGTGAAAAACTCACTGGGTCCTCGTCGATGGAAGGGGTGTTTCCCACCTGTTCAGGCAGTGGGCTGTCCCTGCCCATGGCTTGCCAGTAAGTCGGCGCAAGAGACGACGGCCGTCGAGATTCGAGCTGCCTGACCGAATCCGGATGCGTATCTTCGGCGTACATGCCCAGCGTATCGACGTAGGTCTGGGCAGCACGTGCGCGCGGCTCCAAGGCAGGATCCTGCTCCGTGTAAGAGGGGGCCGCATGCGAGGTCCACGTCGTTGAGAGATAGGGCAAATGGGCTGTTGGGCTTGGCATGAAGTTTTTCCGGTGCGGGCAGCGTTGGGCATCAAGGGAGGCGTTTTTTGCGTGCCGCAGTAGAGCGCGCCGGGTCATGGGCAAGCCATATAGAAAACCCTGATGGTTGCGTGCGAAAAGTCATGTAAGGGTGTGGGTTGGGACGTTCCCGTCAGGCTCAAACAGCCTGCCACCCTTGTATGAAGCGGTGGTTTTGCGGCTTTGAAATGGCTTGCCTCGTTCACAGCGACTGAAATCTGCGACAATTGCCACCCACGATCACGTCACCGCAGGCTCACCTGCCTCACTAGAAGACCTTTGCGTACCTGATGACTGACCAAGCACCCACTATCGACCAACTGCTCAAAACCCTCGACCACGCCATGCTCGCCGACCGCCACCGCTTGCGCCGGCAGTTGCTTGAGCTGCGCAAGAAACCCGACGAGGAAAAGCTGGCGCAGTGGGTGGCGCGCATGCAGGCGTCCTGCGCGCAGGTCACGGCGCGGCGCGCCAGCCTGCCGGTGATCCGCTATGACGACAGCCTGCCGATTGCGGCCAAGCGCGATGAAATCAAGGACGCGCTGCTCAAGCATCAGGTGCTGATCATTGCCGGTGAAACCGGTTCGGGTAAAACCACCCAGCTGCCGAAGATCTGCCTGGAGATCGGTCGTGGCCAGTTCGGTTTGATCGGCCACACCCAGCCGCGCCGGATCGCGGCGCGCAGTGTCGCCAGCCGCGTCGCTGAAGAACTCGCCACGCCGCTTGGCGCGCTGGTCGGCTATCAAGTCCGGTTTGAAGACCAAAGTGATTCCAATACCCTGATCAAGCTGATGACCGACGGCATCCTGCTGGCGGAAACCCAGAACGACCGTTACCTCGAACGCTACGACACGATCATCGTCGACGAAGCCCACGAACGCAGCCTGAACATCGACTTCCTGCTGGGTTACCTGAAGACCCTGCTGCCGCGCCGCCCGGACCTGAAGGTTATCATCACCTCGGCGACCATCGACCTGGAGCGTTTCTCCAAGCACTTCGACGATGCGCCGATTGTCGAGGTGTCGGGCCGCACCTTCCCGGTGGACACCTGGTATCGCCCGCTGACCCTGGAACAGGACGAGGAGGGCAACCGTGTCGAAGACGACTTGACGGTCGATCAGGCGATCCTCGCGACCCTCGACGAAATCGCCGCTTATGAGCGCAGCGAGCGGCGCAGCCCCGGCGATGTGCTGGTGTTCCTGCCGGGGGAGCGCGAGATTCGCGACGCTGCCGACATGTTGCGCAAGGCACAGCTCAAGCACACCGAAATCCTGCCGTTGTACGCGCGCCTGTCGCCGGCCGAACAGCAGCGCATCTTCCAGTCTCATCCGGGCCGGCGCGTGGTGCTGGCGACCAACGTCGCGGAAACCTCGCTGACCGTGCCGGGCATTCGTTATGTGATCGACAGCGGTACCGCACGCATCAGCCGCTACAGTTACCGCGCCAAGGTGCAGCGCCTGCCGATCGAAGCGATTTCCCAGGCCAGCGCCAACCAGCGTAAAGGCCGTTGCGGTCGGGTCGAGCCCGGCATCTGCATTCGCTTGTACAGCGAAGAAGACTTTATCGGCCGTCCGGAATTTACCGACCCTGAGATCCTGCGCACCAACCTCGCTGCCGTGATCCTGCAGATGCTGCACCTGCGCCTCGGCGAAATCACCGATTTCCCGTTTATCGAACCGCCGGACGGCAAGGCCATCAGTGATGGTTTCAACCTGCTGCAAGAGCTTTCGGCAGTGGACCGTAACAGCCAGCTCACCCCGTTGGGCCGCCAGCTGGCGCGCCTGCCGGTCGACCCGCGCATGGGCCGCATGTTGCTCGAAGCCGCCAAGCTCGGCAGTTTGCAGGAAGTGCTGATCGTCGCCAGCGCCATGTCGATCCAGGACCCGCGCGAGCGGCCGCCGGAGCGTCAACAGGCCGCCGACCAGGCCCACGCACAGTGGAAAGACCCGGATTCGGACTTCGCCGGTCTGGTCAATCTGTGGCGCGGCTTTGAAGAGCAACGCCAGGAACTGACCGCCAGCCCGTTGCGTAACTGGTGTCGCAAGAACTTCCTCAACTACCTGCGCCTGCGCGAGTGGCGCGACTCCCATCGCCAGTTGAGCCTGATTTGCCGCGACATGCAGCTGACCGTCAACAAAGAGCCGGCCGACTTCCCGAAACTGCACAAGGCGGTGCTGTCTGGCCTGCTCAGCCAGATCGGCCAGAAGACCGAAGACGGCGATTACCTCGGCGCACGTCAGCGGCGTTTCTGGATTCACCCGTCCTCGGGCATCGGCAAAAAGCGCCCGCAATGGTTGATGACTGCCGAACTGGTGGAAACCACCAAGCTGTATGCGCGCATGGTCGCCAAGATCGACGCGGACTGGATCGAGCCGCTGGCCGGGCACCTGATCAAGAAAAACCACTTCGAACCGCACTGGGAGAAGAAGCGCGGCCAAGTCGTCGCCTTTGAGCAGATCACCCTGTTCGGCCTGATTGTGGTCGGGCGCCGGCCGGTGCATTACGGGCCGATTGACCCGGTGGTGTCCCGCGAGCTGTTTATCCGTGAAGGCCTGGTGCGTGGCGAGATCCAGTCGCGAGCCAAATGCCTCACGGCCAACCAGCAGTTGCTGGAACAGCTCGACGAACTCGAAGCCAAGGCGCGTCGTCGCGACATCCTGGCGGATGAAGAAACCCTGTTCGCCTTCTACGATGCGCGCTTGCCGGCGGAGATTCACCAGACCGCGACCTTCGACAGTTGGTACAAGGTCAACAGCCAGAAAGACCCGCAACTGCTGATCATGCGCGAGGAAGATGTGCTGGCCCGCGAAGCCAGTGAAGTCACCGCCGCGCATTACCCGGACACCCTGCACCTGGGCGACCTGGAACTGGCCTTGAGTTACCACTTCGAACCCAACCACCCGCGTGACGGCGTGACCCTGCGCGTTCCGGCGCCACTGCTGCCGGCGTTGCCGCCAGAGCGTCTGGAATGGCTGGTGCCGGGGGTGATCGAAGCCAAATGCATCGCCCTGGTGCGCAACCTGCCCAAGGCGCTGCGTAAGAATTTTGTGCCGGTGCCGGACTTCGTCAAAGCCGCGCTGCAACGCATCGAATTCGGCCAGGGCTCTTTGCCCCAGGCATTGGGCCGTGAGTTATTGCGCATGACAGGTGCGCGTGTCAGCGATGAAGCCTGGGCCGAAGCCGCGCAGCAGGTCGAAAGCCATCTGAAGATGAACCTGGAAGTAGTCGACGGCCAGGGCAAGTTCCTCGGCGAAGGCCGCGACCTGGCCGAACTGACCGCACGTTTTGCCGAGGCGAGCCAGGCCGCCCTGGCCGTGCCGCAAACCGCGAAAAGCCAACAACCGGTGGAAGCCAAGGTGTTTGCGGCGGTGGCGGAGAAGACCCAACAGAAGATCGCCGGTCTGTCGATGACGGTGTATCCAGCGTTGGTGGAAGAAAGCGGCACGGTCAAGGAAGGGCGTTTCTCCACGGCCGCCGAGGCGGAGTTCCAGCATCGCCGCGCCTTGCAGCGTTTGCTGATGCAACAACTGGCGGAACCGGCGAAATTCCTGCGCGGCAAATTGCCGGGCCTGACCGAGTTGGGCCTGATGTACCGCGAACTGGGGCGTATCGATGCGCTGGTGGAAGACATCCTGCTGGCCAGCCTCGACACCTGCGTGCTCGAAGGCGAAACCAGCCTGCCGCGTGATGGTGCTGGTCTGGCCGCTTTGGCCGAGCGCAAGCGCGGCAGTTGGACCGAGCACGCCGAGCGCTTGGCGCGCTTGACCCTGGATGTGTTGAAGCTGTGGCACGGCCTGCAAAAACGCTTCAAAGGCAAGATTGACCTCGCCCAGGCCGTGGCCCTGAACGACATCAAGCAGCAGCTGAGCAATTTGGTGTATCCCGGTTTCGTGCGGGAAACCCCGGCGCAGTGGTTCAAGGAGCTGCCGCGTTACCTCAAGGCCATCGAGTTACGCCTGGAAAAACTGCCGAGCCAGGTGCAAAAGGATCGGGTGTGGAGCGGCGAGCTGGCAGGCTTGTGGACGCAGTACGAGAATCGCCTGAAAAAACATGCCCAGGAAGGCAAGCGCGACCCCCAGCTAGAACTTTACCGCTGGTGGTTGGAGGAATACCGGGTGTCGTTGTTTGCCCAGCAACTGGGCACTAAAGTGCCGATTTCCGACAAGCGCTTGAGCAAGCAATGGAGCCAGGTAGAGCCCTGACCCCCGTAGATCCTCTGGGGTGAGCGAGCTTGTTGTGGTGAGCGGGCTTGCCCCGCGTTGGGCTGCGAAGCGGCCTCTCTTACAGGCAATCAAGATATTGCTGAAACACCACAGGGCCTGGAATGGGGTCGCTTCGCGCCCCAGCGCGAGCAAGCTCGCTCACCACAGGGTTGTGTGTAAGCCTCTGATAAGGGTGTTTATCTGGCATATGGCGCCAAATCCCGGGGTTTGTGGCAAACTTCGCGCCTATAAATGCCGGGATCGTCGTGTAGGGATGCGACGCGAAGGAATAAAGCGATGCCAGTTTGGTGTCCGCGGTGCGGAATCGGACTACTTACAGTTTGGTACGACGGTACCAATATCTTCTGCCTGACAGATTTAGAGGAACGACCGTGCATAACGTCGTCATCAGCGGCACTGGCCTGTACACCCCGGCCAACAGCATCTCCAACGAAGAGCTGGTGCAGTCTTTCAATGCCTACGTGCATCAGTTCAACAGCGACAACGCCGCCGCCATCGAGCGCGGTGATGTGCAGCCGCTGACCGAATCCAGCGCAGCCTTCATCGAAAAGGCCTCCGGCATCAAGAGCCGCTTCGTGATGGACAAGGACGGCATTCTCGACCCGCAGCGCATGGCCCCGCGCCTGCCCGAGCGCAGCAACGACGAATGGTCTGTGCTCTGCCAGATGGCCGTCGGCGCTGCCGAACAAGCCTTGCAACGCGCCGGCAAAACCGCCGCCGATATCGACGGTGTTATCGTCGCTTGCTCCAACCTGCAGCGTGCCTACCCGGCCATCGCCATTGAAGTGCAGGAAGCCCTGGGTATCGAAGGTTTTGGTTTTGACATGAACGTGGCGTGTTCCTCGGCTACCTTCGGCATCCAGAACGCGGCCAACAGCATCCAGTTGGGCCAGGCGCGGGCGATTTTGATGGTCAACCCGGAAGTCTGCACCGGCCACCTGAATTTCCGCGACCGTGACAGCCACTTCATCTTTGGTGATGCGGCCACTGCCGTGGTGCTGGAGCGCGCCGACCTAGCGACTTCCGAGCACCAGTTCGACGTGGTGAGCACCAAGCTGCTGACCAAGTTCTCCAACAACATCCGCAACAACTTCGGCTTCCTCAACCGCACGGCGGAAGAAGGCATCGGCGCGCCCGACAAGCTGTTCGTACAGGAAGGCCGCAAGGTATTCCGTGATGTGTGCCCGATGGTGGCCGAGCTGATCGGCGTGCATTTGCAAGAAAACCAGTTGAACGTAGCCGATGTGAAGCGCTTCTGGCTGCACCAGGCCAACTTGAGCATGAACCACCTGATCGTGAAGAAACTACTGGGTCGCGAAGCCTCGGTGGAAGAAGCGCCGGTGATCCTCGATACTTACGCCAATACCAGTTCGGCGGGCTCGGTGATTGCGTTCCACACGTATCAGGATGATTTGCCCAAGGGTTCCGTGGCGGTGCTCAGCTCGTTTGGTGCGGGTTATTCGATCGGCAGCGTGATTTTGCGCAAACGCTGATCTGCCTCGTTCCCTGTAGGAGCCGGCTTGCCGGCGATGATATCCCTGCGGTGTAAATGACGCACCGTGGCGCCTGCATCGCAGGCAAGCCAGCTCCCACAGGGATCGGGTTTCCAGAGTGAAATCGAGGTAAACGATGGCAGCAGCGGACGACACGCACCTGCTTGAACGCCTGCTCAAGGGTGAGCAGCGGGCCTACAAGGAATTGGTCACCACCTACCAAAGCGCCATGCGGGCGGTGGCCTATGCCATCGTCGGCCAGCGTCACGCCGACGAAGTCGTGCAAGACGCGTGGCTGTCGGTGGTGCGCAACCTGGCCAGGTTCGAAGGGCGTTCCAGCCTCAAGACCTGGCTGCTGACCATCACCGCCAACGCCGCCAAGGGGCGCTACAAGCAGAATCGTCGCGAAGTGTTGCTCGACGATCTGCCTTCGCCCCATGGCACCATTGGCGATGACCGTTTCTCCCCGGATGATGGCCACTGGGCTGTCGCCCCCTACGCCTGGCATCAGGACACCCCGGAAGCCTTGCTGACCGAGGATGAGCTGCGCAAGTGCCTGGAGCATACGTTGCTGAGTTTGTCTGAATTGCAAAGCAGCGTGCTGGTGCTACGTGAACGCCAGGGGCTGGAGTTGGAAGAGATCTGTAATCTTCTGACGCTGTCGCTCTCCAATGTCCGTGTGCTATTGCATCGAGCACGGCTTAAAGTCTTCGCCACGGTGGAGCATTTTGAGGAAACGGGCGAATGTTGACCTGTAAAGAACAAGTGGCACGTTCCAGTGACTATCTCGATGGGCAACTGACTTTTCGCGAGCGTCTGCTGGTGCGTCATCACCTGATGTTCTGCCCGAACTGTCGCCGGTTTATCCGCCAGATGCGCCTGATGCAGGCGACGCTGAAGATAATGCCGGATGAGCCGGTAGAGGGTGTGGAGGCCTTGGCGCAGCGCTTGGCTGAAGAACGACTCAAGGATCACAAAGGCGGGGATTAAGCAGGCTCACGTGGATGGATCGGACGGATGATGGGGACCGCTCCACCCACGCAAGACTGTTACAGCCACCCCGGGCCGTCCTGGCCCGAGGCTTTCAACACTGACTATTAGAACTTGGCTTCTGCGTCCAACTGCAGGGTGTTGGTGTTGGCGTCACGCTGGGTGCGGCTGGCGTAGTCGGCCTTGGTCAGGAAGTACGTGGCACCGAGGGCGAAGTTCTTGTCGATGTCGTAGCTGACCTTCATCTTGTGACCGCGCGAACCGGTGGTGCCGTTGGCGAAGTCCGAGTCGGTGAAGGCACCCACCACGGCATTACGCTGAATGTCGCGGTAGTTGTAGTCCAGGTTGAAGCCGAACACTTTCGACTTGGCGCCGATCAGCCAGGCGGTGTCCTGGTCGGTCACGGCGTCGTTGTTTTTCACGTACTGGCCGTAGAACGCCAGCGGTACAGCCAGGCCGCCGATGTCGGCTTGGGCAAAGCCTTCATACAGGCGGAACTGATTGTCGGCCGAGTTGCCGTTGACCGCCAGTGCGCAAGGCGTGGTGGTGGTTGTGCAACGGCTGTCCTTGTCATTCTGGTAGGCGTAGACGCTGCCGCCCAGGGTCATTTTCAGGTTGTCGGTGACCGAGAAGCGTGTGCCCAACTGGCCAGAGGTCAGGCGCAGGTCGTGACGGAACTGCACGCCGTCGCCGTCGACGTTGTCCTTGAGGTTGTAGTTGCCGAGGCTGCCGAACAGTTCGGCGCTGCTGCCCAGCGGGTATTTGTAGGTCAGGGCCAGGCCTTCAGGGTTGATGTCGCTATCCCAGATGACGTCGCCCATGTTCACCCACGGTTGCAGCATCTTGCCGCCGATCACGTGCAGGTTCTTGATCTGGTCCGGGTGGTAGTCGATGTAGCCAAGGTCCAGCCAGATCGACTTCTTGTCGAAATAGTTGTCCTGGTCCTGGTTGGTCGAGCGCGCATCGTCGCTGCTACCGGTGGCAATGCGGATACCGGTGTCGACTTGCGAGTTGATCTCGGTGTAGGCGCCCAGGCGGGCACGGATGCGCTGACGGTCTTTGTCGCGGCCGCCGTTGTTGGATTCGCCCTGGATTTTCACGGTTTCCTGACGGAAACGTACGTCACCCTTGAACTGAGTCTTGGCCGCCCAGGCCAGCTTCTGGTCGAAGCTGCTCAGCTCGTTGGTTTTCTTCGCGGTGGCCGCGATCTGTTCGTTGGTCTCTTGTTGAGCTTGCCGTGCGATCTGCTGTTCTTTCTGGTCTTTGGCCAATTCGCTTTGCAGTTCAGTGTACTGCGCCGCGGTGATCTGGCCGTTGGCCTTGAGCATGTCGAGCAATTTAGCGTCGACTGCAGCGCTGGCCGGAACGCTCAGGGCCAGTAACAGGCCGCCGCACAGGACCGCCGCAGTTTTAGTGGAAGCAAGACGCATATCAATCTCCGAAGGTGAGGAGGGATGGCAAACCATCCAGGACACAACCGACCGATGACGGACGGAA
>Ga0209173_100475_pt1 | contig 19793 bp, 9 predicted proteins | sample SynthPrep_16_END_FD_187206 | JGI IMG/M metagenome (GOLD analysis project Ga0209173, IMG submission 187206) | Synthetic microbial communities from Ohio, USA - SynthPrep_16_END_DS12_MetaG (SPAdes) (version 2) | ecosystem: Engineered > Bioreactor > Aerobic > Activated sludge | place: USA: Ohio... | reverse complement strand
CAGCAACGCTACTTTCAGTGCCAGTGGCTGACGGTCATGGGTGTTGGCCTCCAGCAGCATGTCGAGCAGGGCTGGCACGCTGTTCCACAGGGTCACGCGATGCTGTTGCAGCGCCTGGAGCCAGGCCCGTGCATCGCGGCGCTGGTCTTCGTCGATCAACACCAGGGCACCGCCCACCGACAGCAGGCCGAACAGGTCGTACACCGACAGGTCGAAGTCCAGCGCAGACAAGGCCAGGCCACGGTCGGTGGCGTCGATGCCGTAGGCGCGGTTGATTTCGGCCACGGTGTTCATCGCCGCGCGGTGGGTGACTTCCACGCCCTTGGGCTGGCCGGTGGAGCCCGAGGTATAGATCACATAAGCCAGCCCACTCGCCACAACGGTCCGAGGCGCCGACAACGGTTCGGCCTTCTGCGCGTGAGACGGCTTGAGGTGTTTGACGCCGGGCAGTTGCGGGTCGTGCTCGGCGAGTATCAGGGGTACACCGGCCTGTTGCAGGATGCGCTGGCAGCGTTGCAACGGTTGGTCCACACCCACCGGCAGGTACGCAGCCCCCGCCGCCAGAATGCCCAGTACACTGGCGATCTGTTGCGGTCCCTTGGCCAGGGAAACAGCCACGAGGTCGCCCGGCGCGACGCCGGCGTCCATCAGGCTGCGCGCGATACGCAGCGCCCGGTCGGCCAGTTCGCCATAGCGCAGCGTACCGTGTTCACCCCACAACAGCGCCGGGCGTTGTGGGGCCTGGCGCGCCTGTTCGAAGAACCCCTGGTGCAGCGTCGGGTCTCCCGGCACGCTCGGGCCAGGAGCATTGAGCTGGGCGCGCAACTGCGCCTGGGCCTGCGGTAGCAGGTCGGGCGGGGCGCTGTCCCAGGCCTGTTCGGCCAACCCGTTCAGGCTGTGCAGGTAGGCGTCGAACATGGCTTCGACCAGGCCTTCGGGAAACAGCCCGATCACGCGGTCCCAGTTCAAGACGATACCGCCGTCGGCTTCCACCACCTGGTGGTCGAGCCACACTTGCGGGGTCTGGGTCAGGCCGAAGACCTGGTGGGCGAACGGCCCATTCTCCGGCGCGGCCGTGCCATCCGGCACCCCCAGCGCACTGGTGAACACCACCGGCATGCTCACCTGTTGCTCGCCATTGCCCCGGGCCAGTTGGCGCAGCAGGCTGACCGAGCCGAGGCAACGATGCTCCAGCGCTTCGCCCAGGGTCTGCTGGGTGCGCCGTGCGCGGTCGATCCAGCGTTCGCCGGGTTGAGGTGCATAGCCAAGCAGGGTCAGGGAGGTGAAGTCGCCCATCACTTGATCGATCTGCGGGTGCAAGGGGCGACGGTCGAACAGCGTGAGGTTGAGGCTCAGGTCCGGGCGCGTGCTCCAGCGGCCGAGGGTTTCGGCAAATGCGCAGAGCAGCACCGCCGATGCGGTCAGGCCATGCTGCTGGGCCTTGGCCAGGATCGCCTGCCAGGCGTCGGCACCGATTTGCCCTTGCAGGCGTTCGAAGCGTGGCTGGCCCAGGCTGGCCGGGTCGGCCGCGAGGGGCAGTTGCGGGTGGGGCGGCAACTCGGGCAGGCGTTCCTGCCAGAAGCGTTGCGCGGCTTCCCGTTCGGCCGGTTCTGCGGCGGACTGCAATTGGTAGTCGCGAAACGACAACTCCAGCGGCGCCTGCGTCAGCGCAGGGTCGCGGTACAGGGCGTCGAGTTCGGCGTAGAAGCGCAGGATGCTCAGGGCATCCAGAATCAGGTTGTCCAGGCTGATCGCCAGCCGCGTGTGCCGGCCATGGGACACGGCCTGCACTTCGAACAGCGGCCACTGGCCCGGATCGAACACGCGATGGGCGCAGTGTTCTCGCAAATCGTCGAGGCTGGCGTGGTCCTGGCCGATCACAAAGGCCGGTACCTGTTGCAGGATGCGCGCCTGACCCTGTTGATCGAACACCGCGCGAAGCATTTCGTGGCGCTCGATCAAGCGATGCAATGCGCTTTGCAAGCGCGGCAGGTCAAGGTCTTCGACATCGTATTCGCGATAGAAGTGGCAGCTCACGCCGCCCAGCACCAGGCTCGGGTCGCGGCCCAGCCAGTAGGCCTGTTGCACCTCGGTCATGGGGAAGGGCGCATGGCGCCGCGGCAGGTCGGGTACGACAGTGCGCCGGGGTTCGGCCTGGGCCTGTTGATGCAGGTCGGCACAGAACTGCGCCAGCACCGGTTTGGCAAACACCTGGGCGATGCGTGCGCCGCCCAGCCCGTGTTCGGCGAGCAGGCGCACCAAGCGCGTGGCGCTCAGGGAGTCGCCGCCCAGGGCAAAGAAGTTGTGTTCACGGCAAACCTCGCCGCAGCCCAGCAACTGCTGCCAGGCGCTCGCCACTTGTTGTTCGATGGCACCGCAGGGTGGCGACAGGTCTTTTTGCCGGGTGGTGCTGTTGGCGGCCAGCCAGCCGGTCAACGCCTTGCGATCGACCTTGCCATTGCCGGTCAAGGGCAGCTGTGCGCAGCCCAGGATAAGGGCCGGAATCATATAGGCCGGCAGGCGTTCGGCCAGGTGTCGGGTCAGCTCCGGCAGGTTGACAGGCGTAGGGGTTGCGAGGCCGTCCACCAGGCGCACCACCGCAGCCAATTGCGGGCCGGCGAGCAGCGCCACGGCGTGTTCGATGCCGGGCCAGGCGACCAGGGCATTTTCGATTTCCCCGGCTTCGATGCGGTAGCCGTGCAGTTTGAGTTGGAAGTCGGTACGCCCGAGGAATTCGACGTTGCCGTCGGGGTGATAGCGCGCACTGTCGCCGGTGCGATACCACCGCAGGCCCTGGTATTCGACAAAGCGTTCGGTGCTGTGCGCCCGGTCGCCGCGATAGCCCTCGGCAACGCCGGCGCCGCCAATCCACAGTTCACCGGCGACCCAGTCCGGGCAGTCATGGCCGTGGTGATCGACGATGCGCAGGCTGACATTGTCCAGCGGCTTGCCATAGGGCAGGCAGTGCCAGTGCAGCGGCTGGCCGGGAAGCACTTCGAACAGCGTCGAATGAATCGCGGTTTCGGTGGCGCCGCCCAGGGCCATGAAGCGGCAGCCGGGTGCTTGGGCCCAAAGGCGTGGTGCCAGGTCCGGGGCGACTTTGTCACCGCCCAGCAACACGGCGCGCAGGGGCAGGCGGGCGTCGGCGGGCGCGCAACCGAGCAGCATGTCGAGCAGCGCTGGCACGCAATTGAGCACGCTGGCGCGGTACTGCAAGGCCAGTTCACGCCAGCGTGCGGCATCCCGCTGCGCCTCTTGCTCGATACCGATCACTGCCGCGCCAGTGGACAGCGCGGCAAACAGATCGAATACCGACAGGTCGAACTCCAGCGCGGAGAGCGCGAGGATGCGGTCATCGCTGTCCAGGTGCAGGCGCCGTTGCAGGTCTTCCAGGGTGTTGGCGGCCGCCAGGTGGCTGATCTCCACGCCCTTGGGTTCGCCAGTGGAGCCGGAGGTATAGAGGATATAGGCCAGGTCGCTGATGTCGCCGGGCCGGGGTGCGTCCAGTGTGGCGCCCGTGGCGGGCAGAGTCCTGAGCAGCAAGCGTGCGCCTGACGCCTCACAGATTTTCTGGCAGCGTGCTTCGGGCTGGTCGATGCCGATCGGCAGGTAAGTGGCGCTGCAGGCGAGGATGCCCAGCGCCGCGATGACCTGCTCGGGGCCTTTGGGCAGTTGCAGCGCCACCACATCGCCGCGGTGGATGCCTTGGTCTTCCAGATACGCGGCCGTTTGCAGGGCACGCTCGGCCAGCTCGCCATAGCAGACGGCCTGATGGTTGCCATGCAGCAGCGCGGGCAAGGTGGGCGTCAGGCGCGCCTGGGCAAAAAACGCTTCGTGCATGCGCTTGACGGGCAGGGGGGCACGCTGGCCCTGCGCGGTTTGGCGTGCCGCTAGTTGCTCGGCGGGGATCAGCGCAGGCGGTACCTGGTGCCAGGCGGCTGGCTCAAAACACAGGCGTTGCAACAGGCCGGTATAGGCCTCGAACAAGCCATCCAGCACACCGTCGGCGAACAGCCCTTCACGCGCATCAAGGTTGACTAGGATGCCGCCGTCCAGCTCGGTGACTTGCGCATCGAGCCACACCTGCGGGCCTTGGGAAATGATCCACGCCGGCTGGCCGAAACTGGCCTGCACGCCCTCGGCGAACAGCTCTCCCAGGCCCAGCGCGCTGGTGTACACCACGGGTGCCAGCATTTGCTCACCGCGTTGCCGGGACAGTTCGCGCAACACCTCCAGGCCGGAAAACGCACTGTGCGCTACATCGCTGTGGAAGCGGCGTTGCAGGGCCGTGGCGCGCGCGGCAAACGTGCCGGGGACCCGGCCGTCCCAGGCTAGCAGGATCGATGAGGTGAAATCCCCGACCAGGCGATCGACGTCGGCATGCAGCGGTGTGCGGTTGAACAGCGGCAGGTTGAGCAACAACTCGGGTGTGTCGCACCAGGTGCCGAGGGCTTCACTGAACACCGCCGCCAACGCCATGGCCGGTGTGAGCCCGTGCTCCCGCGCATGGCGTTCGAACGCCTGGCGCTCGGACGGCGGCAACCAATGGTGACGACGGCGGACCTGGCGGTCGTCGCCCTGGGGCTTGATCGGCAGGCTCGGTGCACCGGGCAATTGGTCGAGGCGGTTTAACCAGTAGTCGCGCGCCTGTTGGTGGCGATCACGCTGCTCGGTGCTGGCCTGTTCCTGGCGCAGGTCGGCCAGGTAGTGGGCAAAGCTGTAGTCCAGCGCGGGCAGGGGTTGTTGGTGGTACAACTGCACCAGATCGCCGAGCAGGGTGCGCAGGCTCAGGGCATCGGCGGCGAGCATGTCGAGGTTCAGGTGCAGGCGCGTGCCAGCAGGCAACAGCGACAGCTGGATATCCAGCACCTGGCCTTGTTCCACGGCCAACTGACGGTGGGACAGCTCGGCGCGCAAGGCCGCCAACCGTTGCTGCACCTGTTCAGCACTGGCCTGGCGCAGGTCATGAACCGTCAGCCCGGGCCAGGGGCTGTGCGCGAGGATCTGCTGGCGACCGTCATCGAGAAACTGCGCACGCAACATCGGGTGCCGCGCCAGCAGGGCACGCACGGCGGCCTCCAACTGTCTCGGGTCAACGTCGTGGCCATCGAACTCGTTATAGAAGTGCGCGGCTACGCCACCCAACTGTTGGCCGGGGGCGCGACCGATCCAGTAGGCGTGCTGCATCGGCGCCAGTTCGAACGGCAAGCCGTCGTCGGTATAGGTGCTGACAGGCGCAGGGGCTGTGGGTGCTGTATCAAGCAGGACCAGCCAGGCACACAGGCGTGGGTCCGCCACCAGGTCGGCGAAACGCGCGGCCAGGCCCTGGCGCCGCCATTGGCCGGCGAGGCGGATCAGGGTTACGGAATCCAGCCCCCATTCGATCAGGTTGGCCTCCAGGGGCACCTGGTCGGCGGGCAGTCCAAGGGCGTCGGACAAGGATTGGCGCAGCAGTGTTGTGGTTGAGGTGCTGGGAGTGGCCATGGCTCAACGTCTTCTCATCGCTAGGGCCCGGGCCGGGGTTGGCCCAGGCGCTGGGGGCAGGCAAATGCATGGGGGAAGATGCTAGTCATTCTCATTTCAGTGACTACCCGGATCGAATCGTTTTTGCCCCACATCCGCTTGCCGCTCGCGGGTTACAGCGGTGCAGCGGTTGGGCATAACACTGATCGGCCGCAGGATGCGGTTGGAAAATGACTTGAATCGGGTAGAGCCCGGCCCGCGCCCTTGACTACCGTCGCTCGCCGCCCTCTTGCAGGGCCTGTGTTCCTCTCATGGAGTTGCGGATGTCAGTCGATTCAGGTTTACAAGTGCGCGGCCTGTGCAAGCGCTACAACAACGGCGTCGAAGCGCTGCGCGGCGTGGACCTGAGCGTCGGTCCCGGAATGTATGGCCTGCTCGGCCCCAATGGCGCGGGCAAAAGCAGCCTGATGCGCACCCTGGCGACCCTGCAGCAGCCGGATACCGGCAGCGTTCACCTGGACGGGGTGGATGTACTGGCCGATTCCGATCATTTGCGTCGCCGCCTGGGTTACCTGCCGCAGCAATTGGGGGCCTATCCGGGGGTGAGTGCACGGGACTTGCTTGACCGTTTCGCCTGGCTCAAGGGGCGTACCGACAGCCGCCAGCGGCGCGAGGAGATTGAGGGCCTGCTGGACAAGGTCAATCTGCAGCCGGCCGCCCACCGCGCGCTCGCCACTTATTCGGGCGGTATGCTGCGCCGCTTCGGCATTGCCATGGCACTGGTGGGCTCGCCACGTCTGTTGATCGTCGACGAACCCACGGCAGGCCTGGACCCGGCCGAGCGCAACCGTTTTCATCGGGTGCTGGCCGATGTGGCTGCCGAGTCCATCGTGTTGCTCTCGACTCATATCGTGGAAGACGTCGAGAACCTATGCAGCCGCCTGGCGGTGTTGGCCGGTGGGCAGATTATTGTCGAAGGTCGCCCCACGGAGTTGCTGGGTGCCGAGCAGGGTCGGCTGTGGGAGGCGTCGTTTGCCTGTGGCGAATCGCTGCCCGAGGCCTTGCATGTGGCGGCAAGCCCCGAAGGCAGCCGCGTCATCGTGCACGGCGAGCGTCCCGCCGGCCCACGTTTCACACCCCATGCCCCGCGCCTGGAAGATATTTATTACCTGGCGCTGGCCCAGGCCGGTGAGGCGGTCGACGCATGAATACCTTCGCTCTCCTGATGCGCGAGGCCTGGGTGGAAGTACGCGCCGGGCTGCGCAGCGGCATTCCCTTGCTGGTGTTTCTCGGCCTGACGGGCTACCTGTTGATGTCCCTGACCAACGCCGACTACGTGCAGAAAATGGGCGCCAGCGATATCGCCCGCAATGCACCGAGCCTGATTTACCTGATGTCGTGCGGCTGTATGTTCTTTCTGTTTTTCGCCTGGGCCTGGGTCTTTGCCCAACCGGCCTTGCGCGACCGCAAGGCACAGTTGGAAGAGGTGTTGCTGGCCTTGCCGCTGTCGCTGCCGACCCTGTTGTGGGGGCGCTTTATCGGCGCGTCGCTGGTGGGTGGATTGCTCGCCAGTTCGTTGATCGTCGGGTTCCTGGTGAGCCCGGTGCTGGGCTGGCTCGGCTGGGTGCCGGCAGCCAGTATCGGTGCGCCAATGTGGTCGGCGCTGGGGTTTGCCTGGGTGGCCTTGCTGTTGCCGGTGAGCACCGGTATCGGCGCGTTGTATTACCTGCTGGCCTTGCGCAGCCGTGGCCTGGCCGCGCCGTTTGGCTTGGCGACGGTGTTGATGTTGCTGTGGATGTTCGCGGTGGTGGTACTCAAGGGCGGGGATATCAACCCGCTGCTGGCGGCCAGCCTCGATCCCTCCCTGTTTACCTTTGCCCAGACTCAGGTCGAGATCTGGACTGCCGCCCAAAAGTCCCAGTCGCTGCTGGCATTAACGCCGGGTTTCTGGCTCAACCGCGTGCTCTGGTGCGTGTTGCCCTTGCTGTTGTTGGCCGTCGTATTGGCCCGCACCAGCCGTCAGGGCTTGATGGGCCGGCGCAGCGGCGCGGTGCTGGCTGAACCGCCGATGCTGTTGGCGAGCAGCGTGCGCTTGCCGGGCCCTTTATCCGCCAGCCACTGGCCGCAGGCGTTGTGGCGTGAGGCCCGCTGGCAAGTGCGGCAGCTGTTCGCGCGACGGATCTGGTGGATAGCCCTGGGGTTGCTGCTGGTGATGGGGGTGCTCAGCGGGTTTGTCCACGGCGTATGGCATGCGCGTGGGCCGATGGTGCCACGGGCGGACTTGACCCTGCCGTTGCTGTCGAGCGCGTTGTTCCTGGTGATCGCCTTTATCGTCGCGGCGCTGGTGGGATTGGTGTGCCGACGGGATGACGTCGAAGGCCTGGGCGCCATGTTGCAGGCAACCCCAGCACCGGCGTGGCTGCGTTTGTTGGGGCGGGTGGCCTGTGTGTTGATGGCGACATTGGCCCTGGCGCTGGTGCCGGGTGTTGCCAGCCTGCTGATCAGCGCGATTGCCGCGCCCGACAGCCTGGCGCCGGGCTTTGTGCTGATCTACCAGGCGCTGGTGTTCGCGCCGCCACTGCTGGAACTGGCGATGCTCACGGTGCTGGTGCACGCGTTGATTCGTCGTTCGGGGCTGGCCTATGCCACGTCGATGCTGCTGACGTTTTTCCTGGTGCTCAACCATGAGTTGGGACTGGTCAGTTACCCCGCCTATGAAGTGGCCATTCCGGCCCATGTAGCGTTGTCGCAGCTCGCCGGTTGGGCGCCCTGGTTGCCTTATCTCGCGACCTTGGCGGGCTGGAAGCTCGCTGGATGCCTGGTGCTGCTCGCGGTGGCGGCACTGGCCTTGCCTCGTGGTCCGGAGCGCCGCCGTTTCGCGGATCTGCGTCGAGGCTTGCTGGGGCTTCCCGGTGTACTGCTGGCCCTGGGAGCCTTGGGCCTGCTGGGCAGTGGCACCCTGTTGCATCGGCATCTGGTGGAGCAGGGGAGTTACCAGTCCGTGGCCGAGGAACGTGCCGAAAGCGCCGTCTGGGAACAGCGCTGGCTGGCGGGGGCGAGTGCCTGGCAGGTGGCGGGTGGGCGTTTGCAGTTGCGGGTCGATTCCACGGCGCGACAGGTCGAGGGGCAGTGGACGCTGGAGGCCGTGGTCGCTACCCATCTGGATGCCGAGTTACCGCCAGGTTTGCAAATAACGGCGGTGAGCGTAATGGGGCAGCCGGTCACGTTTGAACAGGCGACCGAGCATTTGCGTGTGCCCTTGGCTGAATGCGTGGCGAGCGGTTGCAGCGTGCAACTGAACTGGACCGTGAGCGCCAGCGGCTGGCCCTCTGAAGGCGAGGCGTTCTGGCTGGGCCCGCAAGGCGTCTGGCTGGAAGCCCGCCGGGTGGTGCCGCGCCTGGGCCTGGACAGCGAGCGGCTGTTGCGCGCGCCGGTGCAACGCAGCGAAGCCGGTTTGACGCCTGAGGTGCCGGGATTGCCGGCGGGCGCGGCAGTCGCCGTGGATGCGGTGGCTCCGGCGGGGGCTTGGCAGTGGCAGATCGAGGTCGATGGGCAGGCGTCCAGCGGCCAGACTGCGGGTCTACTGGACTTCGCCTATCACGGCGCCTCAACGCAAAACTTCGACGGCGTGCAGGTACTTGCGGATGCCAGTCGCCAGCCAACCGCCCGTGAAGTGCGCGAAGACCTGGACGTCATGGCTGCCTGCGTGACGCGGCGCCTGGGCAGCCGCCCCACGGTCGAGCAACTGAGCCAGTGGCCGACCGGCATGGGGGGCAGTCGCCTGAGTCACGGTCATCTGTTGCTTAGCCAGGCGCCGGATTGGGACGTGGCGCAGGCGGGTGTCGGGCGCTGGGCACGCCGCGCGCATATCGCCGAACTGCTCGCTCGCCGGGTGTTGATCGATGCCAGCGACCTGCACCGGACCCCGGGTTACCTGGGGTTGAGCCAGGGCGTGGCGGGTGCGATCGGCTTGTTGTGTGTCGACGATGCCGATGGCCCTGACGCCCGCTCGACGTTGGTGAAACTCCAGGCCGATGATTTGACTCGCGCCCTGGGCAATGACGGCGAGCCCGTCGGCACCCTGTCCGATGCTCGAGAGCAGGGTTGGGCCGAGCACTATGCACCGCTGGTCAGCCTGGATTGGGTGGCCGGACAAACCCCTGAGCAACTGTCGGCGATGACCGCTGCCATCCGAAACGGCCAGGGATGGCCTGCCGCGATCCAGGACCTGCTGGGCGCACCTTCCGATCACGCGATCGCCGCAGCGCTCAAGCGCTGGGGGCCTGCGCAATGAATTCGAACCATCCCTGTTTTTTGGAGCTTGCCATGTCATCTGTACTGTTTATCCAGCCGCTGCGCCGCCCCCTTGGCTGGCGGGCCAATATATTGACCCAAGCGATGGCGATGACCTTGTCCAGCCAGATGTGTACGGCCTATGCTGCTGACTATCAACCGGCGGCCAATCCGAACACCATCGAATTGGCACCGCTGACAGTCAGCGCCCGGTTGAACCAGGAAAGCGCCAAGGACATCCCCTTCGGCCTGTCGGTGATCGACGGGAAAGCCCTAGAGACCCGGCGTTTGCGCACTCTGGAGGATGCATTACGCACCACGCCTGGGGTGGACGTGAACTCTTGGGGCGGCGCCAATGACGCCAACGTGCGTATCCGTGGCGTCGGTTCGCTGAACCAGATGAGCATGGATGACGGCTCGGTGGTGTTGAATGTGGACGGGGTGCCGATGTCGGTGCGCAACGCGGCGATGGCCACCCTCGACGTGCAGCAGGTGGAGGTGCTCAAGGGCCCCCAAGGCACGCTGCTGGGGCGCAACAGCGAGGCGGGGGCGATCAACGTCACCACGCGCAAGCCGACCCGCGAGCTGGAAGGCTATGTGCGTGGCGAGGTCGGCAACCAGGGCCAGTTCATGACCGAAGGTGCCCTGGGCGGGCCGTTGACCGATTCCCTGGCGGGGCGTATCGCCGTGCGCCGCAGCGGCTTTGATAACTGGGTCGATGACCAGCAGGACGGCGACCCGCTGACCAAACCTCGCGACCTGGCTCTGCGTGGCAGCCTGCTGTGGGACAACGACCAGGGCACCACGGGCCTGCTGACTGCCGAGCGCCAACGTGCCGAACACTACGCCGGCCTGGAGATTCTGCGTCCGTTTGGCAACCGCCCCAGCCTGGACTACACGCCTGGCACGTTCGATGGCAACCAGAAGACCAACGAACGCTATTCCTTCGAGCTCAACCATGACTTGGCGCAATCGCGGATTACCTCGATCAGCGCCTACACCAGCACAGATTTCAATGCGGTCAAGGGTTACGATCGCAACATCACCCGCGCGTTGTACGGCTCACCGTTCGAGTACCTGATCGAAGACTCGGCCCACGAGCGGGTATGGAGCCAGGACCTGCGCCTGGGTTCCCTGGCGGATGCCGATGTGTTCTGGGTGACTGGGGTGAACCTGTCGCGCTCCGAGCGCAGTTTCGACTCCGACAACTTCACCAACGGCGCGCAACAGATGCGTGATTTCAGCACCAACAGCTATGCCGCCTATGGTGAGGTAACGTACCCGATTGCCGAAGATTGGAAACTCACCACCGGCCTGCGCCACACCTGGGACCGCAAGACCTATGGCGCCGACTATTCCAGTGGCGGCAATGTGGTCAGTGACAGTCGGCGCTTGCAGGACAACTACAGCACCGGGCGAGTGGCGTTGAACTACGCGTTGACGCCACAGACCAATGTGTATGCGGTGTTGTCACGGGGCTACAAGTCGTCAGGGTTCAACGATTACGCCACATCGATCAAGGACAGCGAGCCCTACAAGGCGGCCAAGGTGAATTCCGCCGAACTCGGCTTCAAGCATGAAAGCGCCGACGGTGCGCTGAGCCTGGAAGGGGCGCTGTTCATGACCCGTGTACAGGATGACCACTTGCTCGGTTATGACTTCAACACCTTGGCGGTCAGCGCGGTGAATGCCGATACCCGCAGCAAGGGCGCCGAGCTGTCGAGCACATGGCACGTCACCGAAGAACTGACCCTGGGCAGTGCCGTGAGCTACACCAATGCGGTAGTTACCTCGGATGCGCCAGGCGTGTCCGGCGGTGATGTGGCAGCAGGCAGCCGGGTGCCGGACGTGCCGTTGTGGAGTGGCAATTTCAGCGTAGCCTGGCAGAAGAACCTGGGTTCGTTGCTGGGGCTGCCAGCGCCACGCCTGAATACCTTGCTCAATTACCGACTGCAGAAAAACCGTCCGGCCGATCCGCAGAATCACTATGACCTCAAGGGCTACGCCAAGCTGGATCTGCACCTGGGCCTGGAAAGCGGTGGTTCGGAAGTCTACCTGTGGGGCGATAACCTGCTGGATGCGCGCTATGACCTGTACGGCTCGTACTCTACTGATCAGGTGCTTACCGGCATGCCGGCTCGCGGGCGCTCGGCGGGCGTGGGGTACAGCTACTCGTTTTGAGTATTCCCCAGGCCCGATCACATGCATTCAGAACTGATAGGTGTAGCCTACCCCCAAGGTACGCCGGCGTGCGGGAGCACCGTAGGCCACCGGGTCGCTGTAGAAACCATAGGTGTCGTAGGTCTGGTTCAGTAGGTTGTCGGCGAAGGCATACACTTCGCCGAATTTGCTTTCCAGGCCCGCGCGCAGGTCGAGTTTCTCGTAGTTGTCCAGGTTGAAGTGGTTCTGCGGGTCGGCTGCTCGCTCGCCCACTAGGTGGTAGTTGAGGCTGGTGTTGAGGGTGGTTTCGCCCAGGCTGGCGACCGTGCCCAGCGGGTGTTTCCAGGTTGCGTTGAAGTTGCCGCTCCAGCGCGGAACGTCCGGGGTGGTGTTACCAGCGACGACATCACCGGCCTGGATGCCCTGCACGCCACTGGTGATCTTCGCGTCAAGGTAAGTGGCGCTGGCGGCCAGGGTCAGGCCGTAGTCGAAGCGCCAGGTGCCTTCCAGTTCGGCGCCACGGGTGCGGGTGTCGGCGTTGAAGGCATTGGTGGCGAAGGTCGCGGCGTCGTAGCCCAACAGGTGATCGTCGTGCACGCGGGTGTAGAACAACGCACCGTTCAAGCTGCCGCGACGATCCTCGGTTTCACTTTTGAATCCCAGTTCGGCCGCTTTGCTGACGGCGGCCTTGTAGGGTTCGCTGTCGCTGACCTGCGACGCATAATCATTGAACCCACCGGATTTATACCCCCGTGCCAGTTGCACGTAGACGTTGGTTTGCGCAGTGAGGGCATAGCTCAGCGCGGCGCGGCCGGTGCTGTAGTGGTCGGTCAGCTTGCGCGAGTCTTCCACCGCGCTGGCGCCTGAGAAGTATTGGCCGTCGTAGGTTTTGCGATCCCAGGAATGGCGGTAGCCAGTGGTGAGTTTCAGGCGCTCGGTGAGGGGGAAGGTGATTTCGCCGTATCCTGCGTAGGTGGTGGTGGTGAAGTCGCGGAATTTGGCGCCGGAGGTACCGTAGGTGTTGCGCGGGGTGTCGTAGCTGCGCTCGTTGCGGCTGGCGGCCACGCCCGCGACCCAGAACACCTCGGAGTCGGGCAGCGAACTCAGGTGTAGGTCCTGGCTCCAACTGCGCTCGAAAGATTTGTCCACTACCCAGAATTCGCTGGGAGTGCCGTACAGGGCGCCCATCAGTTTGCTGTCGTAGGCGATCAGGCCTTCGAAGTCGGCAGTGGAGGTGGCGGTGGTGGACGTCAGGCGACTGTTGGCGAAATCGTGATCGACCTTGAGGGTGTAGCGCTCGGTGGTCTTGTAGTTGTCGTCGAACAGGCCGGGGGTCAAGTCCAGGCTAGGGTCGCTGCCGTAGGGGCGCAGTACCAGGGAGTTGGTGGCGCGTTTGGTTTTCTGTCGTTCGGCGCTGACCAGCACGTGGGTGTCATCGTTGAGGTCCCAGAGCAGGCTGCCACGGTAGGCTTCATTGCGCGGCTTGTTGATGGGGTGGTTAGTCTGGTCGTTGTCGATCCAGCTGTCATAACCGGCACGGCGTACCGCCAGGCGTCCGCTGAGGCTGTCACTGAGTGGCCCGCCGATGGCGCCTTCGGTGAGGAACTGGCCTTCCTGGCCGACTTCGCCGCGCACATAACCTTCCAGCTCGCGGGTCGGTTGGCGGGTGGTGATGTTCACCGCCCCCGCTTGGCCAATCGCACCGGATAATGTGCCCTGGGGACCCTTGAGCACTTCGATGCGGTCGACGTCGAGGGTGCCGAAACCGAGGCTGCGTGACGACACCGGCACGCCATCGATATTGAACGCCACCGAGCTGTCATCCATCGACATCTGGTACAGCGAACCGACGCCACGGATCAGCACATTGAAGTCATTCGGCCCTCCGGATGAGTTTACGTTGACCCCGGGCGTATTGCGTAGGGCACTTTCCAGTGTGTCGAGGCGCTGAGTACGCAGTTGCTCGCCACTGATCACGCTGAGGCTGATGGGCAATTCCTTGGGGTCTTCCTGCTCCATGCGTGCGGTCACCGTCGAAGTCGGCAGTTGCATGGGGTCGCTGGTGGCGGCGAGCGTCGAATTGGCCAATGCCCAACTCATAGATATTGTTATAATATTACATTTGTAGCAAGATTGGCGGGTAGCCGTCTTGTTGCGTCGTGCAGACATGATGGGACCTTGACTGAGGATTCTGATCGGCGCGCGTTGCGGTGAGGCAGCGGCGATTTGGCGGAGCAATTATGGCGCGCCAGATGCTAATAATTATCAATTGCGTAACTCCACCCCAATGTGATCTGATTCGAGCCGTATCCGGTCAGCAAGGAGATTCAAGATGTCAGCCGTTCATGAGAGGGCAAGGGAATCAATGCCGGTCTCGCGCATTATTGCGGATGGTTACGGGAGCGAGTTAGGGCCGGGCACTCAGTGTCGGGTGACCCGCGTGACACTGCAGGACGGGCTGGACATCGTGCGCTGGCAAAGCACGTTCGAGCAGCCGATGGATATGCCGCTGCACGACGATAGCGAGCGCATTCATTTCAGCTTTACCAATCTGCTCAAGGGCAAGGCGACCTGCAGTTTCCATGACGGGCGCCGCCAGCGGCGCTACACCATTGACGAGGGCTCCGGCAACATCAGTTTTGGTCGTTGCCGCCACGGCCTTTATCACCAGCACGGTGAGATCGATAACATCACCGTCATGATCCGTCCCGAGGTGTTGGTGCAGTGGGAGTTGGAGATCGATCCGACACTGCACAAGGCGCTGGCCTGCGATCATTGTTTCCTCGATGGCCACCGCAGCGGTGAAATGAGCGCGACGGCTCATATGCTAGGCAATGCAATGGACAGAGTCCCCAGTACGTCTGTGGTGCAGCCCCGTAGCAGCTTGTGGCTGTATGGGCAGAGTGTGACCCTGGTTAGCTTGTTTCTCGAAGCGCGCAGGGAGGTGGAGTGTACGTGTCGCGTTAGTCGCGCCGACCGTCAGCGTCTGGTGCGTGCCCGGGAGCGGCTGCTGGAAGACTTGGGCAAGGCTCCGAGCCTGTCGGAACTGGCCCGGGAGGCTGGGATGAGTCAACCCAAGCTGACCCGGGGTTTCCGCCAGTTGTTCTTGAACAGCGTCTACGGGGTATTCCAGCAAGCGCGCATGACCCAGGCCCGCTGCCGATTGTTGACCGGTGATGAATCGGTGATGCGTATCGCCTCGGATCTGGGGTATGCCAATGCCAGCCATTTTGCGACGGCGTTTCGCAAGCAGTTCGGGATCAATCCGTCGATTCTCAAGAATGGAGGGAGAAGCAAATCATTCGGTGCTAGCGCCTCCTAAACAAAGTTGTGTCTAAGAGTTCTGACTTCGTTTGACACATAGGCAGATGCACTGCTGATCTGACGGATATCGCAATCAGATAAGCCATGACTGTCAGGAAGCTTGAATAAAATGGTAGGGACGGTTTGCCCTTTCAAATGCTCACAGCTGTTCAATGTTCAATGTGCAATGAAGGCATGGCTACCGATTGCGTGCAGCCGGAACTGCCTTCCATATATCTTGGAAGATGGATTTCTTTCAGAGATGCTTTTTGAAGGTTGCGGCGGTGATCGCCATGGCTACTCCGAGCATCACAGCACACGGAAAAAAAATAGCTATAGGATTGAGCGAAACGGGTAGGGATAGGTAAATGATCCAAGGCACGAACAGTAGCGGTACCACTGCCCGTTTAGCACGGTGGTAGACAAAGCTGCTTTCTCGCCCCGCCCCAAATTTGCGCAAATCGCGAAGCATCAAACCATCGACAAAACCGGTGAACATGGCCAGCACGAAGAGTGGTGTGGCCAAAGCAAGGATAGTTAGGCGCACCACGAAGGTGAAAGTGACATACACCGCCGCCAGCACGAAGTCCTCAATGCTCACGAAGAGCAGATTCGCCCAGCTCCAGAAGCCGTTGCCCTGGCCCGACACCCGCGCCTGCCGGGCAAAATCCGCAAAGCCAGTCTTGACCAGCAGCCACTTATTGAGGAGCTCCAGCCACTGGACAATTGTTTTTCCAGGCTGTTGGATGAGAAGTGAAGCTTTGAAGTGCTCGCTGAGCCAGTCCAACTCACTGGTTAGCATGGCCTGACTATGCCGCCAGCCCTGATCACCCCAGAACAGTAGCAGCCCGGCGAACTCGATGAGGATCGAGAACAGCAACGAGGCAATCAGCAAACCGATGATGCGCAGGACTAGGCTGATCGCCGAGATGATCAATCCCGGACGCTGGATCGGTTGTGGCGGCGTGTTCTGGGTGGAAGTCGCCATAGTTCACCCCATTGCGCGCTGCAGAGTTGATGTGGGCAATACGTCTCCTGGATCGTTTTCTGCTGAATCGAAACCTGTGGTGGGGTAGGGCTACCCCACCTGATCCAGATCGAAGTTGGTGGTTGGGCCGACACCGCTTGCGCTCCACCACTGTCCCGCCTGCGCGTTGTAGGCCGCCCGCATCCGTTGAGTGAGTTCCTGTAGGTCCTTGGGCATGGCATCGTCGTTGGAGGGTTTTGGCAACGGCATGCGGACTTTCCAGAGCTGGCCACCGGCTTGGAAGGAGAACATTTGCCCTTTGGGTAAACTGACGATGTGGGCTGGCTCGATCAACGGCACGCTGGTGCTGCTGACGCGGTCCTGCGAGGACGAAGTGAAGTCCGTATTGGCTTCCGGATCGGAGGTGTCGGTGGCACCCGACACCAGGGTCTTGGTCAGCACGTTGACCTTGGGCAATTGCTGAGTGAGCAGTTCAGCGGTGGCGGTTTCGCGCACCCGCAGCATCTGCAGGGTGTTGAAGTTGCCAATAACCTGGCCAGCTTTGGCGCGGTTGCCGATACGTGCTTCGATATCACTGAGGGTCTGGGTGTAGGCGGTTACCTGAATACCGGCACCGCCGCCCTTATTGATCAGCGGGATGAATTCATCACCCATCAACTCGTTGAACTCATCGGCGTGCAGGTTGATCGGCAACTTGTCACTGCTACTGCCCGATGGAGGGAGGCCATGGTCAATGCCATGTTTGTAGATGTGTCCCGCGACTGAGACCAAGTCGGCGAACATGGAGTTGCCCACGGCAGCGGCGACCTCGGCATCGGTCAGTGCATCCAGGCCGACGTAGACGATGCCGCGCTTACGGATGATCTGCATCCAATCGAAGATCGGTCGTGGGTCATTCAGGTCGGTGTAGTTGGGGGCCAGCAGTTGGGAGGTCTTGCCGGTGGTGAGTTTCTCCAGCAGCGGCAGTAGGGAGGCAACGATTTTGTCGAAGTAAGTACGGTCATATCGCACCGCCGAACGCAGTCCGTCCATGACCGGATCAAATACCCGCTTCACCGCTAGGTACTGCTCGATGGCCACCACGCGCTTTTCGCGCCCGATCATATGCCGGGGAATGTTCTTTTCGGTGAGCTTGCCTTCAAGCTGGACGATCACTTCCCACGCCTTCGGATCGGTCTTGGCGAAAAACTGTTGGGCGTATTCGATGAACAGTGCGTCGATGTTGACTACATGGCGTTGGATCTGCAGGTAGTCCGGGCGTCGGCCCAGCTCGATCAGTGCGCGGGCGATGATGTTGACGAAGCGCCAGGCGAACTCACGGAAGGCCGCAGAGTTACCTTCACCACTGAGCTGCCCAGCGATGCGAGACGCCACCTCCGAGATGCGCCCGAAACGTCCTACGGCGTTGTAACGGGCGGAGATTTCCGGCCAGCCTAGATGGAACACATAGAACTCCTTTTCTCGACCGGCGCGTTTGGTTTCGACGTACATCCGTTTGAGCAAGTCCGCATCGCCCTTCGGATCGAAGACGATGACCACCTCGTGTTCGATACGATGAATGTCCTGGGTGATGTACACCTCGGCGAGTCGCGTCTTGCCGACACGGGTAGTGCCCAGCACCAGGGTGTGACCGACCCGTTCGCCCAGCGGTAGACTGACTTCTGTTTCGTCAGGCTCGACCCCATGCAATAGCGGCGAGCCACCTACTGGGGGCAAAGGGCGCAACGGATTGAAGGCACTGTCCCAGTCGGTGGCTCGGGCCAGTGTCGAGAGCGGAAACGGTGCATGTTCCAGGCGACGTTCGAGTCCGCGTACCAGCCGGTAGTAGGTCGGTTGGTCGACATAGTGGGCGACCGCCGGATCCTGGGCCTCGACCAAGCGCTGGGTGTGCAGGCGGGTCCAGCGAAAGCCTCGGCCCATGAACAGACGCTTGTGGCTGACCGGAATCTGCCGACTGGTCAGCTCGTAGCGGGGCAGTCGACGGATATTGCGCCGATAGCGCAGCACCTCCCAGGCTTGTCGCAGCCGGATCAGGCCGAACAGGGCATAGGCCAGCGCTGCAACCAGACCGATCTCGGGTGACAGGGCCACCGCCCAGGGCGAGTACACGCACAACACCGCGGCGGCGATGCAGATCGCTACGGTGTACAGCTCCACCGCTGGCCGCAGCTTGGACTCCATCGCATGCTCGGCCATGACCTGGACTCACTGTTCCAGTGAGGTGGCGGTGATCAAGACGGGGTAGTGCTCAATCAGCAGACGGGTGGCGATGTCGTTGCCGTTGACCGGCAGGATGGTGATGCCCGGAGCGGCTGCTCGAATCCGGGCCAGGGCTTCAGTATCGGTCACTTCGACGGCGAGGCCAGCCGCGCCCATTTCCTGCAGTTCAGTCGCGCGTTGACGCAGCCAAGTCAGCGACTGGGGATCGTCGCCGACCAGGAAAAATGGCCGTAAGCCCGGCATGCTAAGGGCGCGAGACGTGATCTGGCCGGGGCTCAAGTGAGAGCTGCGGACGGGCAGTATCCAGGCTTCCTCGGCAAACGTGGACAGGTCCGCATGCATGACCCGATCAGGCTGGATCTTGTTGTTTAATGGCTGCCTGGAAACTTGAAAATGGGGCCGGGTGAAGTTGTTAGGCTGATCCCCAGCTACGGTTAGTTCCGGCTGGGTGAAAGGTGCCAAGAGCAGGATGAAATAGCAGGTAAAGGATATTCGCTTCACGGTGGTGTGCCCTGTTTGAAGGAAACCAGCAACCGTTCGAGTTGCCGGGAAAATCCGGCGCGGTAACGCGCCGCCGGCGTTCCTCCTGCCGCGCGGTGATAGCGGCCGGCAGCTGACACCCAATCACCGGTAGCGGCGTGATGCTCCTGCAACAGTTCGGCGGTCACGGCGAGATTTCGGTAGGGATCAAGGGCTTCGCAGGGGGTGGAATAACGTTGTCCGTGGTAACCCAGGTTGATTTGGCCGAGTCCGGCATCGACCCGCTTGGCGTCATGTCGGGCGAGGGCCTGAAGCAAAGCGTGACAGGCGGCCTGGCGAGTGGCGAAGCGGTAGGGTGTTCCAGCGATGTTCAGGGTCCAAGGCCAGGGCAACAGTCGGCCATGGACCCGGATACCGCTCTCCTGCAGAGCAATCGCGAACAGCACCGTAGAAGGGATGTCCGCGTCATGCGCCGCTAGTTGGTAGGCAGGCGGCGGAAGTTCGTCAGCCTGGGCCGCCAGCATCGCCAGCATCGCCAACATCAGCGCAATACCACTCAGTCGAGGCGTTGCCATTGTCCATTCACCTGTTGAAATGTGGCAGGCAATGGCCCGGGGGCCCCCAGGCTGAACCAGCGACCACGGTCATGGTTCAGGGTGATCTGCTGGCGTTGAACCTTGGCCGGATCGATGTCTGCTTGCCGAGCCCAGCTACGGACGCGTTCATCCTCGCCTTGGCTGCCCACCAGGTAGATATCGAACGCCGTGTCGCTGCCTTGCAGACGCTGTGCTTCGGCGGTGCACGCTGGGCAGTGGTCCTCCACAAACAGGGCCTGGCGCGGCACGACCGATGAGCTGGCGGGGGACGGGGATGCCATGCCCTGGAT
>Ga0209173_100474_pt1 | contig 19812 bp, 19 predicted proteins | sample SynthPrep_16_END_FD_187206 | JGI IMG/M metagenome (GOLD analysis project Ga0209173, IMG submission 187206) | Synthetic microbial communities from Ohio, USA - SynthPrep_16_END_DS12_MetaG (SPAdes) (version 2) | ecosystem: Engineered > Bioreactor > Aerobic > Activated sludge | place: USA: Ohio... | reverse complement strand
CGTCGACACCCCGAAATACAACGAAGATTCGGGTTTCTACGAATTCGAACAACTTGACGGCAAGCGCACCCGCATCAACAAAGATCAGGTTCGCACCGTTAAAGACCTGTAAGTCTTAGCGTTTGCCAACAAGGCCCGCCTCGCGCGGGCCTTGTCGTTTCTGGCGGTTACCAGTCGAGGGTGATCCGGCTGCGAAAATGGCGCTCCTCGCCCGTCACAGGGTCGATAAACAGTACGCCCTGGGCCAGCAGCTTGAGAGGGTTGGCGTAGTCGTCCACGGCATCCTTGATGACGTCAGGGTAGAACGGGTCGTTGCAGATACTCGCGCCGAGGGCGGTCATGTGCACGCGCAGTTGGTGCTTCTTGCCGGTCACGGGGAACAGGCCGTAGCGCCATAGGTCAGCCTTTTTTTCGCGCACTTCCACGGCCGTCTCGGTGTTGCTTGCACCAGGGCCTTCTTGCATGCGAAAGAACGGCTCGCCCTCTACCAGGCGGCTTTTATGCACCCTGGGGAACGTCAGGTTCGGCAGGGCTGGCGCGATGGCTTCGTAAAATTTATCGATCTGGCGTGTGGGAAACAGTTGCTGATAGGCCGAGCGGCTGGCCGGGTTGGCCGAGAACAGCACCAGGCCGGCCGTATGCCGGTCGATACGGTGCAAGGGCACCAGCGCCGGGTTGTCGAGGCAGCGAATCAGACGGCGCAACAGGGTTTGCTCGACGTATTCACCGGCCGGGGTCACCGGCAAAAAATGCGGTTTGTCGGCGACCACCAAGTGCTCGTCGGCATACAGGATGGTTTCCTGCACCGGGATCACCTTCTCGTTGGGCACTTCCCGGAAGTAGTAGATGCACAGCCCTTCCTTGTAGGCCAGGTCCAGGCTGATCGGGCTGCCGTTGATGTCCAGCACCCGGCCCCTGGCGATGCGGTCCAGCCAGTGTTCACGGGCGATCGCCGGGAAGTGCTCACACAGGCAATCGAGCACTGTCGCCCAGGGGCCGGGCGGCAGGTACAAGGTGCTGGCTTGGTGCTGGGACGCGGAAAAACCGGATGTGGACATGAAATGCTCAAAGCCTGGGAAAACACGCGGGCATTATCCCGCATCGAGCGGGATTGAGCCTAGGGCCGATCTCAGGCCTTGACCAACTCCGCGCGCAGGAGCGGTGAGGCACTCGCGGCGTCGGTGAACTCCTTGAGCCAGCGCAGCACGTCCACCGCCTCCCAGCGGCCGGGGTCATACAGCGCGTATAACAAGCCCTGGTAACCCACCACGTCCAGCTGCTTGTGGTAACCGGCACGCTGGAACAGCGCTTCGATCTCGGCAAAGCAGGTATTGAAATGCACTTTGTTGAACGGCGTCTTGCCTTCCGTGACCAGGCCATCGAGGCGCAGCTCGTTCACCGCATCGCGCACGACGTCGGCGGACATGCGATTGACGCTGCTTTTCAGTTGTTCGACATTCACCACGGGCGTTCCCTCTATTTCAATCGCTGTACAAACATACAGTAACGCAATATTTAGAAACCCGCCATCGGATAACACTCAGCGAAGGAAGGCCACCAACTGTTGTGATTCAAAAGGCCAATCCAGTTCCGCCCCGGTGTCCACCCGGCGAAGCACCGGAATCCGCAGGCCATAGACGTCGGTCAGGTCGTCGGGATCGGTGATATCCACCAGCTCCACCATTAACCCGCGTTCGACGAACGGCATGATTTCGGCTTCGGCAATTTCACAAAGATGGCAACCCAGGGTGCCGAACAACTGGCATTCAGGAAGCATGACGAAGGGTCCTGATCAGGAAGTAGGCCAACATTCTAAGCCCGCTGACGGCATGAAGCCCACCACCACAAAAACCCTGACCCAGGTCACCATGGCCTATAACTGATTCAGCGATTCTCGCGGCTTTTTGCCTGCCCCCTTGCAACGGAGATGCGTGTGTTTGCCAACCTGCTGATCATTCTGGCCTCATCCCTGGTGGTGATTGCGCTGTTTCGCCGACTGCAATTGCCGCCCGTGCTGGGCTACCTGTGCGTCGGCCTGGCCGTGGGACCCACTGCGCTGGACTGGGTGAATGACAGCGAAGAATTGCCCGATCTCGCCGAACTGGGCGTGGTGTTCCTGCTGTTTTCCCTGGGTCTGGAGTTCTCCCTGACCAAGATGCTCGCCCTGCGCCGCGTGGTGTTTGGCCTGGGCAGTTTGCAGGTGCTGGGTTGCGGGACGCTGCTGGCGGTCTTGTTGATGGGCTTTGGTGTAGCGCCGGGTATCGCCTTGTTGCTCGGTGCAGGGCTGGCGTTGTCCTCCACCGCCATTGTCAGCAAGGAGCTGACCAGCCTCGGTGAAATCTTCAGCAGCCATGGCCAGAACGCGATTGGCGTGCTGCTGTTCCAAGATGTGGTGGCGGTGTTGCTGTTGACCCTGGTCCCGGTGTTTGCCGGCACCGGCGAGCAAGCCTGGTATTGGGCGCTGCCATTGACCCTGGGCAAGACCGTGGTGTTGTTTGTCGGCCTGTTGCTTGCCAGTCGTTGGTTACTGCCGCGTTTGTTTCATGAAGTCGCCGCCTCCCATTCGGCGGAGCTGTTTGTGCTGCTGGCGCTGGTGATCGTTTTGCTGACCGCCTGGCTCACCCACCTGCTGGGGCTCTCCCCCGCTCTCGGGGCTTTCCTGGCCGGCATGTTGCTGGGAGAAAGCCACTACCGCCATCAAATCGAAGCGGATATCCGCCCGTTTCGCGACATTCTGCTGGGGCTGTTTTTTGTCAGCATCGGCATGCTCATCGACCTGCAACTGTTCGTCAGCCATAGCCTGCTGATCCTCGGCCTCACCCTCGCCCTGATGCTGATCAAAGGCTGCGTGGTCGCTGCGCTGGTCAAGCTGCGCGGCAGCGACGGTGAGACCGCCTGGCGCAGTGGCCTGGCCCTGGCCCAAGGCGGCGAGTTCTGTTTTGCCTTGATGGCGCAGATGCAGCAAAGCCGATTAATCCCCGATGAGTTCAACGGCTTGCTGCTCGCCGCCACGTTCTGCTCGATGCTGCTGACCCCGCTGCTGCTGCGCGCTGCACCGAGCATTGCCCTGCGTTTGCACCGCAAGCCCAACCAGCAAGTGCAACTGGAGGCAATCACTGCACTTAATGCTCAGTTGCACGGGCACGCGGTGATCTGCGGTTATGGCCGCGTCGGCCAGTCCATCGGGCGTTTCCTGCGCAAGGAGCAACAGGCGTTTATCGCCCTGGATGACGACCCGGAACGGGTACAGGAAACCGCCACTGAAGACAGCAGCGTGCACTATGGGGATTGCCGGCGTGGCGCCCTGCTCAGTGCCGTGGGCCTGGAGCGCGCGCGGCTGGTGGTGATCGCCGTGGACAACAGCGACGTCGCCTTGGTGGTGCTGAAGGAAGCACGTCGGATCAACCCGGACGTGCCGATCCTGGTGCGCACCCGCGACGACAGCCAGCTCGCCGAACTGAAAGCCGCAGGCGCCAGCGAAGTGGTGCCCGAGCTATTGGAGTCGAGCCTGATGCTCGCCTCCCACGCCTTGATCCTGCTGGGCCTGCCGGACCAACAGGTGCAGGCGCGGGTCGATGAGGTGCGGCAGAACCGCTACCGCCTGCTGCACGGTTTTTATGCGCAGCCGAACAACGAAGACGAGGCGCCGATCAATCCTGACTGACCGCGCCGATCTTGTGGATCGACAGGTCCGCGCCGTAATACTCCTCTTCCTGGCTCAGGCGCAGCCCGGTGACGCGCTTGATCACGCCGTACACCAGCAAGCCGCCGACCAGCGCCACGATCACACCGAGGGCGGTGCCGATCAACTGGCTGACCAGCCTGACGCCGCCCAGGCCACCCAGCGCCGTCTGGCCAAAGATGCCGCAGGCGATGCCGCCCCACACACCGCACAAACCGTGCAGCGGCCACACACCCAATACGTCGTCGATCTTCCAGCGATCCTGGGCGGCGATGAAACACCAAACAAAGAGGCCACCGGCGACGGCGCCCGTGACCAGCGCGCCGACCGGATGCATCAGGTCGGAACCGGCGCAGATCGCTACCAGTCCGGCCAGCGGGCCATTGTGCAGGAAGCCCGGGTCGTTGCGGCCAATGATCAACGCCGCGACCGTGCCGCCGACCATCGCCATCAACGAATTGACCGCCACCAGTCCACTCACGCCATTGAGGGTTTGCGCGCTCATCACGTTAAAGCCGAACCAGCCGACGATCAGGATCCACGAGCCCAGCGCCAGGAACGGAATACTCGACGGCGCGAACGCCACCAGGCGTCCCTCGCGGTAGCGCCCGTTGCGCGGCCCGAGCAACAACACTGCCGCCAGCGCCAGCCAGCCGCCCATGGCATGCACCACCACGGAACCGGCGAAGTCATGGAAGCTGGCGCCAAAGCGCGCGAGCAGCCAGGCCTGCAGGCCGAAATTGCCGTTCCACACCATGCCTTCAAAGAACGGGTAGATAAACGCCACGATCAACGCCGTGGCACACAATTGCGGGGCAAACCGCGCACGCTCGGCGATGCCGCCGGAAATGATTGCCGGGATTGCTGCCGCGAAGGTCAGCAGGAAAAAGAACTTCACCAGACCATAACCGTGGTCGGCGCTGATCACCGCCGCCGGTTGCATGAAGCTCACACCGTAGGAGATCCAATAGCCTATAAAGAAATAGGCCAGGGTCGAGATGGCGAAGTCGCTGAGGATCTTCGACAGCGCGTTGACCTGGTTCTTTTGGCGCACGGTGCCGACTTCCAGGAACGCGAAGCCCGCGTGCATGGCCAGGACCATGACCGCACCGATCAGGATAAACAGGGTGTTGGAGCTGTGGACGAGCGTGTCCACTGCACTTTGCAAATTTTCCATGGAGGTTGGCAGGCCTGCAATAAAGGCAAAAAGCACCAAAGCGGTTCAAGCCAGGGATACGCGCACTAAATTGGCACCACCGGTCCCACCCCTCTTCAGAGGGTGTGAACCGCTTTAGCGCAGCGATCAACACAACAGGCCGTTGCCGACAGGGTTTTTCCGCGAGTTTCAGTTATTTAGGGTAAGGTTTTTCAAGGCATTGCCTGGGACCGCCCGGATTCAGCGCAGGCCTTGAGGCCTGCGCACCAAGGCAAAGCAAAAGCTGTACCACACAATTGCACTGAACCTTCACCGACGCCGGTGACTCGAAACCACTACGTACAGATCAGCCAATCACGGAGATAACCATGGCCAGAAGAACTGCAAAGACTGCTCAAGAAATACTGATGGCGGATTTTCAAACCCTGGTGACTGACACCGAAAGGTTGCTGGACGACACCAAAGTGCTCGCCGGTGACCAGGCCGATGAGCTGCGGGCCAAGATCCACGACACGCTGCTCCAGGCCCGCGAAACCCTGAAGCAAACCGAAGATTCGCTGCGCGAACGCGGCCAGGCGGCCGTCACCGCGACCGAAGATTACGTGCAGGCCAACCCTTGGCAGTCGGTGGGCATTGCCGCCGGTGTGGGCTTTCTGATCGGCCTGCTGGCCACAAGGCGCTAAATCATGTCTATCGGCGAAACTGGCTCGTCCGCAGGGACTACCTCAAGACGTCTGGGCGCGGCCGTTCTGGGCTTGCTGCACAGCCACGTCGAATTATTTGGCATCGAATTGCAGGAACAGAAGGCCCGCACCGTCAGCCTGCTGCTGTTCGCCGGCTTGGCGCTGGTATTTGCGCTGCTGTTGCTGGTGGGGTTGTCGACGTTGGTGATGATCCTGGTGTGGGACACCGGTTACCGCCTGACCGGGATCATCTGCCTCTGCGTGTTCTACAGCCTGGCCGCGGCGTTCTGCGGGGTGCGCTTGAAGGCGGCGGTGTTCGATGAATCCACGCCGTTCCACGCCACCCTCGAAGAGCTGGCCAATGACCGGGAGCGCTTGTTGCCATGAGCCTGACTGAAATGCCTAAAAACACGTCGCGACGGGAAATGCGCAAGGCGTTGATTCGCCTGCGCATGGAAATGCACCGCCAGGAAATCCGCCACGAGTCCCAGCAATTGATGCTGCCTTTGAATAAGGTGCGCAACATGGGCCAGAACTGGCAGGGCAGCCTGGGCATCAAGCACGCGCCGCTGTGGGGCGTGGCGGCGGTGACGCTGATGGGCTTCTTGACCGGCAAAGGTGCCAAGGGAGGCGGTATCAGCGGCATGACCCGCCTGGTACGCCTCGGTGCCGGCTTGATCCCGCTGATCAAACTGGCCATGCAAGGCACTTCGCGTAAAAGTTGAAGCAGGCGGGCTGGCGCACGTTAAAGGTGAAGGCTGTACCTCTGGCTTAAAGGTGAATGCTGTACCTTTCTACGGCTTATCAGCCCTGCTGGCTGCATTCTTGCTAACAGAATCGGCCCGGTCCTCGTTTTTGAGGGCCGGGCCTTTTTTTCGCCACCGCTCTTAAGGAGGCCCCGTGATCGACGGGCAACCGCTTGCCTGCTTCCAGCCGTTTATCGACACCGCCACAGGCCGCATCGCCGGCGTCGAGGCCCTGGGCCGTCTGCGCCAGGTTGACGGCCGCTTGCAGTCCGTGGGTCCGCTGTTCGCCGACCCGCGCACGCCAGGCGTGAGCTTGCGTCGGCTTGACCGGCAGATCCGCGATAACGCGTTGAGCCGCTTGCATGAAGCGCCTGAAGACTGGTTCCTGAGCTTGAACATCTCGCCGCGCTGGATCAACCGCCTGCGCCCGGGCCAAGCGCTGCCGAGCCTTAAACAGATCCACAGTCATGGTGTCGACCCACGGCGGATCGTGTTCGAGATCACCGAACTGGGCGGTGACATCCAGCGCCTGGCCAACGTGGTCGCGCGTTATCGCGAGGCCGGCGCGCGCATCGCCATCGATGACTTCGGTGCCGGCTACTCGCAGCTTGACCGGGTACTGGCGTTGCAGCCGGATATTCTCAAGCTGGACATGCGCCTGTTCCAGGAGGCTGCCCGCGGCGGGCCGAGCAGTGAAGTGGTGCGGGCACTCGCGCAAATGGCCGAGAAGACCGGCTGCTGGATCATTGCCGAAGGCGTGGAAACCGAGGCGCAGTTGAGCTTTGCCCTGGAGTGTGGCTCGCGCTATGTGCAGGGTTATCTGTTCGCCCAGGCGCAGTTGGACTGGTTTGCCGCCGACGCCTTCGTGCCGCGTTTCGCCCAGTTGCGCACGGCCTACGTCCAGCAAAAACTGGCTGAGCGCGGGCGCATCATGCAACTGCGCCAGCAATTGGCAGAGCTGATGAAGATCCTGCAGAACTGGGCCCTGGCACAGGCGCCGCTGAGCCAGTTGCCGCAACTGCCGGCGTTCCCCTGGCTGCTGCGGTTTTACCAGTGCGACCGACATGGCACCCAGCTGACGCCGAACTTTGAATGGCGCCAGGACGCCTGGCAGGCCGACAGCCGCTACCTGGGCCACAATTGGTCATGGCGCCCGTACTTCTACCACTTGCTGGCCGAAGGGTGGGAGGAGCGACGCCTGACCTTGTCCTCGACCTACCGCGACGCGACCACCAACCAGTATTGCCTCACGGCCGGACAATTCTTCGATAACGGTCAGCGTTTGCTGTTAATCGATATCGATGCGGTCGGGCTGTAGTTTTTCGCTTGCCCCGCCCACGCGGAACCGGGAAGCTGGCAGGGTCATTCACCGCACGGAGAGTAACCGCCTTGGATTGGCCCACCCTGCTTACCCGCGAACGTCTTGGAAAGCCCCTGCACAGCCCGGAAGAACTGGGCCGTAGCCCGTTTCACAAAGACCATGACCGTATTATTTTCTCTGACGCGTTTCGCCGCCTCGGTCGCAAGACCCAAGTGCACCCGGTGTCCAGCAACGACCATATCCACACGCGCCTGACCCATTCGCTGGAAGTCAGCTGCGTCGGCCGCTCGCTCGGCATGCGCGTGGGTGAAACCCTGCGTGGCGCCCTGCCCGACTGGTGCGACCCGAGCGACCTGGGCATGGTGGTGCAATCGGCCTGCCTGGCCCACGACATCGGCAACCCTCCGTTCGGGCACTCCGGCGAAGACGCCATCCGCCACTGGTTCCAGCAGGCGGCAGGCCGCGGCTGGCTGGATGACATGAGCAGTGCCGAGCGCAATGACTTCCTCAACTTCGAAGGCAACGCCCAAGGCTTCCGCGTGCTCACCCAGCTGGAATACCACCAGTTCGACGGCGGCACGCGGTTGACCTACGCGACCTTGGGCACTTACCTGAAATACCCCTGGACGGCGCGCCACGCGGATTCGCTGGGCTACAAGAAACACAAGTTCGGCTGCTACCAAAGCGAACTGCCGATCCTGGAACAGATCGCCCACAAACTCGGCCTGCCGCAGCTCGAAGAACAACGCTGGGCCCGCCACCCGCTGGTGTACCTGATGGAGGCAGCGGATGATATCTGCTACGCCTTGATCGACCTGGAAGACGGCCTGGAAATGGAGCTGCTGGAATACGCCGAGGTCGAGTCGCTGCTGCTCAACCTGGTGGGCGATGACCTGCCCCAGACCTATCGACAACTCGGCGCCCAGGATTCGCGCCGACGCAAGCTGGCAATCCTGCGCGGCAAAGCCATCGAACATTTGACCAACGCGGCGGCGAGTGCCTTCGTCGAACAACAGGATGCCTTGCTCGCGGGCACCCTGCCCGGCGACCTGGTGGAGCACATGCATGGCCCCGCCAAACGCTGCGTGCTGGATGCCAAGGACATGGCGCGCAAGAAGATTTTCCAGGACAAGCGCAAGACCCTGCATGAGATCGGCGCCTACACCACCCTGGAAATCCTCTTGAACGCCTTTTGCGGTGCAGCCCTGGAACAACATGGTGGACGTACGCCGTCATTCAAGAACCGGCGCATTCTCGACTTACTGGGCAACAATGCGCCGAACCCGCAGTGGCCTTTGCACACTTCGTTCCTGCGCATGATCGACTTTATCGCCGGCATGACCGACAGCTATGCCACCGAGATGGCGCGGGAAATGACCGGGCGTTCCAGCCCTCAATAACGAGCACGATCAAGCTGCCTGTTGCCTGAAAGGAATCTACCTACGAAGGGAACAGAGCGGCCTGATCGAATTCGCACAAGCGCACGATGAATAATCACGCACGCTCCGGGCGATCCAGGCGAACTGTTCCTACGCGCCCCCCCCATCGACGCTTGACTCACCGTGTGCCCCCCAAAATGCCCAGTTATCCGCTCCGTATCCTGTTGGTGGAGGATCATCCATTCCAACTCCTCGCCACCCAGTGCCTGCTCAGGAGCTTCGGCTTCGCACGGCTGACCCCGGCCGAAAACGCCGAGCAGGCAATCTGCTTGATGTCGCAGGCCGAGGTGCCCTTCGACATCATCCTGTGTGACCAATGCCTGCCCGATTTGCCGGGGCTCGAGCTGATTGAAATCGCCAGTCGCCGGCGCTTTACCACGACCGCCATCCTGCTGAGCGGATTGCCCGTGGTAGAGCTAGCCACCCTGATCGCCCAAGCCATGGATCGTGGCCTGCCACTGCTCGGCTATTTATCAAAGCCATTAAACAAAGATGAACTTGCACGCTTGATCTGCCCATTGCTCAGGTTACAAATGTAGGATTTTAAACATCATGATCCGATGAAATATGCCTGTACGATGCCCGTTAAATCCACGATAACAACCTTTAGCTCATTCACTTCCAAAGCCTTGTGATATCGCTTCACAAAGCCTTAGCAGATGGTAGGTATTTACCTTTTTTAGTGTAGGAATTTTCCTGTTTTGTACCTACTTGCCCCTGAGCTCATGCCCCCCTGTGCTCTTCTGAGCTAATGTGCCCGCTTTATTTGCACTTACACGGACTATGATCATGAACTCAGTTTTTATTATCGACGACCATCCGGTTATACGGCTTGCCATCCGGATGTTGTTGGAGCATGAAGGTTACAAAGTGGTGGGTGAAACGGACAACGGATGCGACGCCATTCAAATGGTCCGGGAATGCCTGCCTGACCTGATTATCCTCGATATCAGTATTCCCAAGCTGGATGGGCTTGAAGTGCTCTGCCGATTCAACGCAATGAATACACCGATGAAAACCCTGATCCTGACAGCCCAATCCCCTACCCTGTTCGCCACCCGCTGCATGCGCTCGGGCGCCGATGGCTACGTGTGCAAGGAGGGCGACCTGAGTGAGTTGCTGAGCGCCATCCGCGCGGTGCTGTCCGGCTATAACTACTTCCCCAGCCAGGCATTGACCACCAACGGTATAGACGGTGTGGAAACCCAGGAACTTGAATTATTCAAAACCGTCAACGATCGGGAACTAATGGTATTGCAATTATTTGCACAAGGTCGTACCAACAAGGAAATTGCCAAAGGCATGTTTCTGAGCAACAAAACAGTAAGCACTTATAAAAAGAGGCTGATGCAGAAACTTCAAGCCAAATCCTTGGTAGAACTTATCGAGATGGCAAAACGAAACGCGCTAGTGTGAGAAAGCGGATGCCCAGGCGTATAAAGGACTATCTGATTATATTGAGTGCCGGCTTGTGCTTCAGCACCGCCGTGCTCGCGAACCATCAAACGGGCCCGGAACATTTCACCTTGCTGAGCCGTGCAGGCTCCGTTCAACTGGAAACCCACCTGAACAAGGCCCAACGCCAATGGCTGCAAAACAAACGCGAATTGGTGCTGGGCACCGCATCGCCTGACTATCCTCCCTTCGACCTTACGTCCAGTGGTCGCGACTATGAGGGGCTCACCGCCGATTACGCCGGGCTGCTCGCCAAGACGCTGGCCTTGCCGGTAAAGGTATTGCGCTACCCCTCCCGAGAGGCCGCCATCCGCGCCCTTGAAACAGGCGATATTGACTTATTGGGCACCTCGAACGGCTTTGAGGCGGCAAACCCGAACCTCACGCTCTCCGAACCCTATGCCGTTGACCAGCCGGTGTTGGTCACCCGCGAAGGTGAGACCCGCAGCCTGAATGATGGGCTGGCCGGAATGCGCCTGGCCCTGGTCTACCACTACCTGCCCCTGAGCGAAGTAGAAAAACTGTATCCCCAGGCGATCATCCGCGCTTACCCCTCCTATCAAAATGCCTTGAATGCGGTGGCATTCGACCAGGCTGACGTATTCCTCGGCGATACCATTTCCACCCATTACATGATCAATAAGGGCTACCTGAAAAACATCCACATGGCCAACTTCGGCAAACACGAGGCCTATGGGTTCAGCTTTGCCATGCCCCAGCACCAGCGCACGCTCTTGAGTATTGTCGACGCGGTACTGACGGCCGTCCCTACCAATGAACGGGAAACCATCGCCAAGCGCTGGAGCGCCGGCAGCGACATCCTGTTGACCGACCAGAAGCTGCAACTGACGCAGCGTGAGGAGCGTTGGTTGAAGGACCACCCGGTGGTCAAAGTGATTGTGAACGAAACCTTCGCCCCGCTGACGTTCTTCGACGCCGAAGGCAATTTCCGCGGCATCACCGCTGACCTGCTGGAGTTGATCCGCTTGCGCACCGGGCTGCGCTTCGAGATCCATCGCGGGCGTGACCTGAGCGCGATGATCGAACAGGTGGACGCCGGTAAAGTCGACATGATTGGCGCAATCGTGCCCAGCGCTGAACGGGAAGCGCAACTGAACTTCAGTCGACCTTACCTGGAAAACTCCTATGTGCTGCTGACTCGCAAAGCAGCTGACGCCCCCTCGAACCTGGAGCAGATGGCCGGAAAGCGCCTGGCAATCACCCTGGGCAATCCTCTGGAATCCCTCCTGCGCCGCGACTTTCCAGAGGTCCAACTGGTCAAGGCCAGCGACACCTTCAGGGCCTCGGAACTCCTGGCCCAAGGGCAGGTGGAAGGCGCGGTGAACTCCCTGGTCGTCGCCAACTACTTGCTGTCGTCCTCGATGTTCCAGGACAAACTGCAGATCAGTACCAGTATCGGCACGACTCCAGCCACCTTTGCCCTGGCGACGGCGCGCAGTGCCACCGAACTCAGCTCGATTCTCGACAAGGCCCTGCTGAGCATCGCCCCGGACGAGCTGGGCGTGATCAACAGTCGCTGGCGTGGTTACACCGCCGCCTCCGACAGCTACTGGCGCAACTATCACCAACTGATCACCCGCATCATCATCGGCACCGGGCTTTTGCTGCTGCTGTCCCTGGCCTGGAACGCCTACATGCGCCGCCAGATCAAACATCGCAAGATGGCCGAGCGAGCCCTCAATGATCAGTTCGAGTTCATGCGCGCGCTGGTCAACGAAACCCCGCACCCCATCTACGTGCGTGACCGTAAAGGCCTGCTGCAGACCTGCAACGACAGCTACCTGCAGGTGTTCGACGTCAAGCGCGAGGACGTGATCGGCAAAAGTGCCCTCCAGATGAGCGAGGCGCTTGAAACGGACGCCGAGCAATACCATGCCGATTATCAGCGGGTGATGACCGAAGGCAACCCGCTGATCCTGGATCGCACCCTGTATATCCGTGGGGATAAACTGACGATCTACCACTGGATCCTGCCGTACCGCGACTCTACCGGGGAAGTACAGGGGATCATCGGGGGCTGGATTGACATCAGCGAGCGACGCCAACTGTTCGATGAAATCCGCGCCGCCAAAGAACGCGCCGACGAGGCGAATCGGGCCAAGAGCACGTTCCTCGCCACCATGAGCCATGAAATTCGTACGCCGATGAACGCAGTGATCGGCATGCTGGAGTTGACCCTCAAGCGAGCCGACCAGGGCCATCTTGATCGCCCGGCCATCGAAGTGGCGTACAACTCGGCCAAGGATCTGCTGGAGCTGATCGGCGATATCCTCGACATCGCGCGCATCGAATCCGGCCGCCTGAGCCTGGCCCCGGAGCGCGTCAACCTACGCGAAGTGATCGAGTCGGTGGTGCGTGTCTTCGACGGCCTGGCGCGCCAGAAGACCCTCAGCCTGTCCCTTGAGTTCAAGCCAGACCGCGATGACACCGAAGTGCTGATCGACCCGCTGCGCTTCAAGCAAGTGCTGTCGAACCTGGTCAGCAATGCCATCAAGTTCACCGAGCGTGGCCAGGTAAACATCAAGGTGGAGGTATTGCCCACCGATGTGGCGCAACAGGTCGAGATGAAGCTGGTGGTCGAGGATACGGGGATCGGTATCAGCCGGGATGATCAGTTGCGCCTGTTCGAACCCTTTGCCCAGGCTGACAATTCCGGGCAGCTCGCCAGGAGTGGCGCCGGCCTGGGGTTGGTTATCTGCCGCAGCCTGTGCGCAATGATGGGCGGGCAACTGAGCTTGAGCAGCGTGCCCATGGTGGGCACCCAAGTGCATGTGAACCTGAAAATGGCGCGCCTGCAGCCGCTGCAGACAACGCATGAACCCAAGCCCGAGGCGCCGGCAACCGCACGCGTACTCAATGTGCTGGTGGTGGATGATCACCCCGCCAACCGCTTGCTGATGTGCCAGCAACTGGGTTACCTGGGTCATCAGTTCACCGCTGCGCAGAACGGCGCCGCCGGCTTCCAGGCCTGGCGCCAGGAGCGCTTCGACCTGGTCATCGCCGACTGCAACATGCCCATCATGAATGGCTACGAGTTGAGTCGCTCGATCCGCGAATATGAACAGCGTGAGCAACGGGTGCCTTGCGTGGTGCTGGGTTTTACCGCCAATGCCCAGCCCGAGGAGAAACAACGCTGCGCTGAAGCCGGCATGAACGATTGCCTGTTCAAACCCATCAGCCTCACGGCACTGGAGCGGCAACTCGCGCAGATCGCCCCACAACCGGCCGCCCTGCACCTGGACCTCGGCAACTTCGAGGCCCTGACCGGCGGCGATCCTCAGTTGAGCTGGCGTTTGCTGGAGGAACTGCTCAGCAGCAGTCGACATGATCGCCAGGAACTGACTGCGCTGATTGGTGCCCACGCACCGCTCCAGGACATCATCGAGCAGGCCCACAAAATCAAGGGAGCTGCCCGCATCGTTCAGGCGACGCCACTGGCCGGACAGTGCGAAACCCTGGAACAGGCGTGCGTACGCGGCGATGACTGGGCGCTGATCGAAACCGGTGCGAAAGCCTTGGAGAGCCTCATGTTGGAGCTGGAAAGGTTACTGCAAGGGCAGCTTCACGGCCTGGATGGCCGGTAAGGGGCGGATGCCGCCCCTTGCGTGATCAGCAGTCGGTCAAGCGCAGGAAAATCGCCGCCAGCTGTTCAATGCCCGCTTGATCCTGGAGGGTAAAACGCGCCAGCGACGGGCTGTCGAGGTCGAGGACGCCAACCAGTTTGCCGTCCTTGACCAAGGGCACCACCAGTTCGCTGTTGGAGGCGCTGTCACAGGCAATGTGCCCGGGAAACGCATGCACATCCTCGACCCGCTGGGTTTGCCGCGACGCCGCCGCCGCACCGCACACCCCGCGGCCAAACGGGATGCGCACACAGGCGATCTGGCCCTGGAACGGCCCAAGCACCAACTCTTCGTTGCGGTTGAGGTAGAAGCCGGCCCAGTTCAGGTCGTCCAGCTGGCTGAACAGGAATGCAGAAAACTGCGCACTATTGGCGATAAAGTCGCGCTCATCGGCCAGCAGCGACTCCAGTTGCGCGCAGAGCATGGCGTAGCCATCCAGGCCAGTGCCGGCGCTGTGTAGATCGATCATGGTTGAAGCTCCAGCAATTTGAGACCCACCCAGTAACGGGCGAATTGGTAGGCGCAACGGCCGTTGCGGTTGCCGCGACCGGTGGCCCAGCGCACGGCGAGGATGTCGAGGGCTTCATCGCGCTGCCACTGCAAACCGGCCTTGCTCGCCAGCTCGCCGATCCAATGCTCCACCACCTCAAGGAAGTGCTCCTGGGTGAAGGGGTAGAACGACAGCCACAAGCCAAAACGGTCGGACAGGGCAATCTTGTCTTCCACCGCCTCGCTGGGGTGCAGTTCGCCATCCACGCGTTTCCAGTTGTCGTTGTCACTCTGGTTTTCCGGCACCAAGTGGCGGCGGTTGGAGGTGGCGTACAACAGCACGTTTTCCGGCGCTTGCTCCAGGGAGCCATCCAGCACGCTTTTAAGCACGCGGTAATCGCCTTCACCGGCCTCGAACGACAGGTCATCGCAGAACAGGATAAAGCGCTGCGGTAGCTTGAGCAGTTGCTCGACCACACGCGGCAGGTCGGCCAAATGGTCGCGCTCGATCTCGATCAGACGCAAGCCAGCCTCGGCGTGGTGGGCCAGCAAAGCGCGGACCATGGATGATTTGCCGGTGCCACGCGAGCCCCACAGCAGCGCATGGTTGGCGGGCAGGCCGTCGATGAATTGTTGGGTGTTGCGCGCCAGCGTTTCACGTTGCTTGTCCACGCCGATCAGGTCGGACAGGCGCATGTCGAGGCTCACGTCCAGTGGCAGCAGGAAACCACTACGGCCTTCACGCTGCCAGCGGGCAGCCAGGCACTGGTTCCAATCGATGGTTTGGCGGGGCGCGGGCAACAGCGGTTCCAGGCGGGCAAGTACTGCATCGGCCCGCTCAAGAAAGGCATTCAATCGAGAGTCCACGATTATTCCTCTGGCAAGTTCTTGCAAAAGATGGCGTATTGGCAGCCCTGCGGCAGACCGCACGAGGCTGCGTAAAAAAACGATTCATGCCGGGCAGGCCAGAGCGTGTGGATGTTCAGCTATGCTTGCCGGGCGAAGGGAAACGTGAAGTGGTTCAACACTCGATGGATATCAAGTTCGCCCACCGCTTGTCTTATAAACAAGCCAGATTGACTGTGCTGGTTGGTTTCGTCTTGGGAACCTTGCTCAGCCTGATCCAAATCGGCATTGATTATGCCAGCGAAGACGCATCCATCAACCGTGAAATTCGCTCACTGATCGAAATCAGCCACAACCCCGCGTCACGCATCGCCTACAACATTGACGCCGAACTGGCCCAGGAACTGACCCTGGGCCTGCTGCACTCCCCTGCCATCATTCACGCCCAGTTGATCGACAACAATGGCGTGGTACTCGCCGATGTCGACCGGCCGCACAAGGAAAGCACCTACCGGCCCATAAGCGATTTCCTGTTTGGCGCCAACCGCCGGTTCGAAGACCGGCTGTTCCTCAGTCATATGCCCAACGAATCCCTCGGTGTACTGCGCCTGGACGTGGACACCTATGCGTTTGGCAGCCGCTTCCTGCACCGTGCCGAGATCACCCTGCTCAACGGCTTCGCCCGCAGCCTGTTGCTGACCGGCATCCTGCTGGCCTTGTTCTACGTGATGTTGACCCAACCGCTGGTGCGCATTATCCGCGAGCTGAGTGACCGCAGACAGGCACGCCTGGATTGTCCGCCCGGCCACGAACACGACGAAATCGGCGTATTGGTGAACGTTGCCAACCAGCAATTCGAAAACATGGAGACGGAGATCCAGCAGCGCCGTCACGCCGAGGATCGCCTGACCGAATACCTGGGGCAACTGGAGGACATCGTCTCCGCCCGGACCCTGGAGCTCAAGGCCAGCAACCAGCAGTTGAGCCAGTCCAACGCCGAACTGGAAGCGGCGAAGATGCATGCACTGGGCATGGCGCAGGCGCGGGCGGCGTTCCTGGCCAACATGAGCCACGAGATCCGCACCCCGCTCAACGGCCTGTTGGGGATGATCGCACTGTCACTGGACAGCCCGCTCAATGCTGAACAACGTCAGCAACTGTCCATTGCCCATGACTCGGGCAAGGTGCTGGTGGAATTGCTCAACGATATCCTCGACCTGTCCAAGTTCGACGCCGGCCAGCTGGAGCTGGAGCGCATCCCGTTTGACCTGGGCTCACTGGTGGAAGACACCGCCAACCTGTTGTCGCAGAACGCGGCGCCAAGCGTCGAACTGACCTGCCTGATCGACCCGCAGTTTCCCGCCCAGGTCTTGGGTGACCCGACCCGTGTGCGGCAGATCGTCAGTAACCTGCTGTCCAATGCCTTGAAGTTCACCCGCTTCGGCCGAGTCGATGTACGCCTCAGCGCGCTGGAAGGCCGGGTGCGCATTGAAGTGTGTGATACCGGCATCGGCATTGCCCAGGAAGCCCAGGTGAAGATATTCCAACCGTTCACCCAGGCGGGCGCCGGCATCACCCGCCAGTTTGGCGGCACGGGCCTGGGCCTGGCGCTGACGCACAACCTGTGTGAAGCCATGAAGGGCCGCTTGAGCATCAGCTCGGAGGTGGGCTTCGGCAGCCAGTTCTGCGCCGACCTGCCGTTGCCGATCCATTTGTCCGCCGTGCAACCGACACCGCTCAAAGGTGAAGTGATCGCCATCACCAGCGCCGGCAGCGGCCTGACCGAACTGCTCACCACCCTGCTGCCCCACTGGGGGCTGACACCGCGCTGCTACCCGCGTGATGAAGACGTGAGCGGGCAAACCCCGGACCTGCTGATCACCGATTGCCCCGAATGCCTGTTCCGCCTGCGCCCTTCCATCAGCGCGCCGATCCTGCTGGTAACCGCCTATGGCAATTTCATGCCGGGCGAAGAAGTCGCGGCACTGGCCCCCTTGCAGCAACAGGCGCGCCCCTTGAGCCGCAACGCGCTGTATCAGATTTTGCAACGTAACCTGCGCAGCGATAACCCGCTGATCATCGACCCCATCCAGATGGAAGCCGCGCCCCTGGCGCACCGGGCGCGCATCCTGCTGGTGGAGGACAACGCGGTCAACCAACTGGTGGCCAAAGGCATGCTGAGCAAACTGGGGTGTGAGGTGATCGTGGCCGCCCATGGCGGCGAGGCCCTTAAGTTTCTTGAGGACCAGCGCTTCGACATGGTGTTGATGGACTGCAATATGCCGGTGATGGACGGTTACGAGGCCAGTCGGCAGATCCGTCGCAGCGGGCGCTGGCCAGACCTGCCCATCGTCGCGTTGACCGCCAACGCCTTGTCCGAAGAGCGCGAGCGGTGCCGCGCCGCGGGCATGAATGACTACCTGGCCAAGCCGTTTCGCCGCGAGGAACTCAGCGGTTTGCTGGAGCTGTGGGTGCCGAAGACGACAAGTCTCTGATCTGCCGAAGCAACTGGTCCAGGCCATCGCGCAACGCGTCGGCCTGGTTCAGGTCGATGCCGCTGTCGCACAGCAGACGGGTCTTGAGGCCAAAGGCCTGGTCGCGCAATTGCACACCGGTTTCACTCAGGCTCAGGTGCACTTCCCGCTCATCCTTGGCGCTGCGCTGGCGCCGCACCCACTGGAGTTGCTCAAGACGCTTGAGCAGCGGCGTCAGCGTGCCCGAGTCGAGCATCAGGCGCTCACCCAGGGCCTTGACCGTGGGTTGTGCCGGCGCTGCGGCATGCCACTCCCACAACACCAGCATCACCAGGTATTGCGGGTAGGTCAGGCCAAGCTGATCAAGCATCGGCTTGTAGGCGCGGGTCACGGCCCTGGAGGCGGCGTAGAGTTTGAAACACAGTTGGTGGTCGAGCGCCAGGGACACGGTCATTTGAGCAGGGCTTCGATCTCTTGGGTCAGGTCCTGCGGCTTGGTGGTCGGGGCAAACCGCTTGACCACCTGGCCGTCACGGCCAATCAGGAACTTGGTGAAATTCCACTTGATGCCCTTGGAACCCAGCAGGCCCGGTGCCTGTTTCTTCAACTGCACGAACAACGGGTGGGCATCGCTGCCATTCACGTCGATTTTTTTGAACAGCGGGAAGCTGACGCCGAAGTTCAGCTCGCAGAATTCGGAAATCGCGCCTTCGTTACCCGGTTCCTGCTTGCCGAACTGGTTGCAAGGGAAGCCCAACACCACCAGGCCCTGATCCTTGTACTGCTGCCAGAGTTGCTCCAGGCCTTTGTACTGCGGGGTGAAACCGCACTTGCTGGCGGTGTTGACCACCAGGATGGCCTTGCCGGCGAAATCGGCCAAGGTCTTTTGCTCACCCTTGATGGTGGTGCAAGGGATGCTCAGCAGGTTGTCGCTCATGGCAGTGCCTCGATAAGGGGGGAAAGAGGGATAAACATAGTAGGCAATTCAATTGTGTGCAATTCAATTGACTGAGCGAATGGCACGGTATCAGGTGGGAGCGGGCCCGCTCCCCCATTTTTCGGTCGGGTTACAACCCGATCGCTAGCGCGGGACGAGGTCCAGGCACACCGAGTTGATGCAATAACGCAGGCCGGTCGGCGGCGGGCCGTCCGGGAACACGTGGCCCAGGTGCGCATCGCACTTGGCGCAGGTGACTTCGGTGCGGATCATGCCGTGGCTGACGTCGCGGATCTCGACCATCGCGCTGTCGGCGATCGGCGCGTAGAAGCTTGGCCAGCCGCAGCCGGAATCAAACTTGGTGGTCGAATCGAACAGCGGCGCGTTGCAGCAGATGCAGTGATACACGCCGTCGGTCTTGGTTGCGTTGTACTTGCCGCTGAAAGGCCGCTCGGTGCCCTTGAGACGGCACACGTTGTACTGCTCTGGGTCGAGCATTGCCTTCCATTCATCAACGGTTTTCTGCAGCTTTTCCATCGGTACACCTCGGCAATTGAAAAACCCTGATCTGTATCTTTTCCATAGATCAGGCGGCACGTATGATTGCGCCTCTTCAAAACGCCAGTCTGGCACCCGCGCTACCGGCATTCAAACGTATTTATGGGTGCGGCCTGCGCAGGATTCAACGTACGGTAGTGCCCACACCGTCTGGATCGTTCATTTTCAGGATCACATCGCCATGCAGGTCAGCAAATCGAACAAGCTCGCCAACGTCTGCTACGACATTCGCGGCCCAGTGCTCAAGCACGCCAAGCGCCTGGAAGAGGAAGGCCATCGCATCCTCAAGCTGAACATCGGCAACCCGGCGCCCTTTGGTTTCGAAGCGCCGGACGAAATCCTCCAGGACGTGATCCGCAACCTGCCCACCGCCCAGGGCTACA
>Ga0209173_100469_pt1 | contig 19960 bp, 16 predicted proteins | sample SynthPrep_16_END_FD_187206 | JGI IMG/M metagenome (GOLD analysis project Ga0209173, IMG submission 187206) | Synthetic microbial communities from Ohio, USA - SynthPrep_16_END_DS12_MetaG (SPAdes) (version 2) | ecosystem: Engineered > Bioreactor > Aerobic > Activated sludge | place: USA: Ohio... | reverse complement strand
GTGGGCGTTGGTCGCGGTGTCGGCACCGTTGCGGGCGGCGATGGTGATTTCTTTCACCAGCTTGCCGAAGATCTTGCCCTTGGCATTGGATGCCGCTTCTTTATGTTTGACTTTCCACTGTGCGCCCATGACTCACTCTCTATTCGTCCATCGCGCCGAAACGTCTACTGGCCGGCGCTTTGGGGGCAGAGTTTATAGCGCAAGAACACATCGTTCCACCAAAAACCGATCAGGGCGTCAACGCGAAAAAGGCCTGGATCAGGCGCAACGAGCGGCGCCGCTCCAGGCAACCGAGCATGTGCCGATTGACCAGCCCATCAGCGTGCAGGGGAATCGCTTGCACCCGTGGGTCCGGGCTGACCTCCATCGACGACACCACCCCAACCCCCAACGCGGCGGCGACGGCCTCGCTGACCGCCTCGCGACTGTCCAATTCCAGCAGCACCTTGGGCTGCACACCCGCCGCCACGCAGGCGTTGTCAAAGGTGCGACGAGTGATGGAACTGGGCTCGCGCAGCACCATGATCACCTCATGCAACTGCTCCAGGCGGATACCTGCCGCCGACGTGGCCCACGCTTGGCCCGCCGGCACCAATGCGCAGATACGCGACTCGCTCAAGGGTTGCAGGTGCAAACCATTGCGCGGTTCCACCTCGGTCAGCACCGCCACATCCGCATGTTCGGACAACAGTGCGGACAGGGTTTCCTGGGCATTGCCCAGGCGCAGGTTCACGGTAATCCCAGGGTAAAGCGCACGCAGGCTGGCGATCATCGGCATCACCAGGTGCGGTCCGTCAGCCGCCACTTCCAGGCGCCCGGTGAGCAATTGGCGGTTGGCCTCCAGCAGGGTCTGAGCTTCATCCACCAGGCCAAAGATCGCCCGGGTGATCGCCGCGAGGCGTGCGCCCTCTTCCGTCAACTCGACACGTCGCGCGGTGCGGCGCAGCAACGGGATCTGGTAATGCTCTTCAAGGGCCTTGATGTGTCCGGTCACTGCCGGCTGGCTGATAAACAGCCGCGCCGCCGCGCGGGTAAAGCTGCCCTCACGGGCCACGGCATCGAATGCACGCAGTTGGAACAGGTTCATGGCTATCGGCCTCACTGATAGCTCGCATAACAACAAACAATTTGATTGATGACAAGCCAAACTGCAATTTAGGCGCCGTAGCTTGACTCAACGGCTTTACGAGGATTTGCAATGACCGCGCCCCTCCTGCTCACGCCCGGCCCGCTGACCACATCCGCCCGCACCCGCCAGGCCATGATGGTGGACTGGGGTTCATGGGACGACCGCTTCAACCAACTCACCGCCAGCGTCTGCGAACAATTGCTGGCGATCATCGATGGCGTCGACAGCCACCACTGCGTGCCATTGCAAGGCAGCGGCACCTTCGCCGTCGAAGCGGCCATCGGCACGCTGGTCCCGCGCGACGGCAAGGTGCTGGTGCTGATCAACGGCGCCTATGGCAAGCGCCTGGCGAAAATCTGCGAAGTACTGGGCCGCGCCTTCAGCACCTTTGAAACCGCCGAGGACGAACCGACCACCGCTGCCGATGTGGACCGCCTGCTACAGGCCGACCCGGCCATCACCCACGTCGCCCTGATCCACTGCGAAACCAGCACCGGCATTCTCAACCCGCTGCCGGAGATCGCCCAGGTCGTTAAAACCCACGGCAAACGCCTGATCATCGACGCCATGAGTTCCTTCGGCGCGCTGCCGATCGATGCCCGCGAAGTCCCGTTCGACGCGCTGGTCGCCGCCTCCGGCAAGTGCCTGGAGGGCGTGCCGGGCATGGGGTTCGTCTTCGCCGACAAACAGGCGCTGGCCGCCGCCCAAGGCAACTGCCACTCCCTGGCAATGGACCTGTTCGACCAGCACAGCTACATGGCCAAGACCGGCCAATGGCGCTTCACGCCGCCGACCCATGTGGTCGCCGCCCTGCACGCAGCGCTGCTGCAATACCAGGAAGAAGGCGGCCTGCCCGCGCGGCATAAACGCTACGCCAGCAACTGTCAGGCGCTGCTCGACGGCATGGCCGAACTGGGCGTGCGCAGCTTCCTGCCGGCCGCCATCCAGGCGCCGATCATCGTCACCTTCCATGCGCCGCAAGACCCGCGCTACCAGTTCAAGGACTTTTACGAACGGGTTAAGGCCAAGGGTTTCATTCTGTATCCAGGCAAGCTGACCCAGGTGGAGACCTTCCGCGTGGGCTGCATCGGCGATGTCGACGCGGCAGGCATGCGGGCAGCGGTCAAGGCGATCGCCGAGGTGCTGCACGCCATGGAAGTGTTGGACATTTGATTCCCCCTTTTACCGATAGGATCTGAACCATGCAGTATCAAAACCCCAACACCCTCCAGGCCGTTATCCTTGATTGGGCCGGCACCGTGGTCGATTTCGGCTCGTTTGCCCCCACGCAAATCTTCGTCGAGGCCTTCGCCGAGTTCGACGTGCAAGTCTCCATCGAAGAAGCCCGTGGCCCGATGGGCATGGGCAAGTGGGACCACATCCGCACCCTCTGCGATCAACCACAGGTTGCCGAACGCTACCGCAAGGCCTTCGGCCGCACGCCCACCGATGACGACGTGACAGCCATCTACCAGCGCTTCATGCCGTTGCAGATCGAGAAGATCGCCGAACACTCGGCGCTGATTCCCGGCGCCCTCGACACCATCGCCCGGCTGCGCGTGCAAGGCATCAAGGTCGGCTCCTGCTCCGGCTACCCCAAGCAAGTCATGGACAAGGTGGTTGCCCTGGCCGCCACCAACGGCTACATCGCCGACCATGTGGTGGCCACCGACGAAGTGCCCAATGGTCGCCCATGGCCGGCCCAGGCCCTGGCTAACGTGATCGCGCTGGGGATCGATGATGTCGCCGCGTGTGTGAAGGTCGACGACACCGTGCCGGGCATCCTCGAAGGTCGCCGCGCCGGGATGTGGACGGTGGCCCTGACCTGCTCCGGCAATGCCTTGGGCCTGACCTATGAGCAATTTCGCGGCCTGGACGCGGCCACACTGGCCAGCGAGCGCAAACGCATCGAAGCGATGTTCGAAGGCTCGCGCCCGCACTACCTGATTGACACCATCACCGACCTGCCGGCGGTGATCAGCGACATCAACGCCCGCCTGGCCCGCGGGGAAATGCCACAGAGCAACTGACAGAGATCAAGTCAACGCTATTCGCGCCGGGCAAATCGCTTAAAACAGGCTTACAGTAAAAGGACTCCGTCGCCAAAGAATGGAGGTTTACCCTGATGAGTGAGGAACCCAGCGATGCCGTGGAAAAATTCCGATACGCGCTACAGCACCATGTCGATTGCGTTGCACTGGTTGATGGTGGTGCTACTGGCGGTGGTCTACGCCTGCATTGAGTTACGCGGCCAGTTCCCCAAAGGCAGCGGTGCGCGAACGCTGATCGTCGAGATGCACTTTATGTTCGGCCTCACCGTGTTTGTGCTGGTGTGGCTGCGCCTGTTTGCACGCAGCCTGGGGGTGGCACCGAAGATCGTCCCGGCGCCGCCGCAATGGCAGAGCCTGTTGGCCACCCTGATGCACGTCGCGTTATACGCGTTGATGATCGGCATGCCGATTGCCGGTTGGCTGATCGTCAGCGCCGAGGGGCATTCGGTGATGTTCTATGGCATGGAGTTGCCGCCGCTGATCGCTGAGAACAAGGACCTGGCGAAGCAGATCGAGGGCTGGCACGTGTGGTTCGGCAAGGTCGGTTATTGGCTGATCGGGCTGCATGCGCTGGCCGGGATTGCCCACCATTACATCCTGCGCGACAACACCGCGTTGCGCATGATGCCGGGCAAACGCGCTAACCCTTGAAACCTCGGCGACCTTGCAGGCCGCCGGTGTGGACGAAGACCAGGCGAGTGCCGGGGGCTAAGCCCCCGGCTTCGATGTGGGTCTTTAAAGCCAGTAAGGCCTTGCCGGTGTAGAGCGGCTCCAAGGGCACGCCGCAGGCCTGCTCTGTTGAGTCGATAAACTCGAGCAGCAAGGGGTCGACGTTGGCAAAGCCACCGCGGCTGGCGTCCACCAGCTCATATCCGCCCTGCACGATAGCCTCGACGTTCTGCGCCACACCGTGGCCATCCGGCACCGCCATGGCGCCGTACACCGGGTGTGCGCCCCTTTCAGCGAGTGCCAGGCCGGCCAGCGTGGTGCCGGTGCCTGCCGCCAGCCACCAGGCGTCGTAATCCGCCCAGCCCACGCTGTGTAACTGCGCACGCACCTGCTCGACCAGCACCGCGCAGCCCATGGCGCCCGTGATGCCACCGCCGCCTTCGGGCACGGGATGCAGGTCGGGATACTGTTCACGCCACGGCAGCCAGAAACCCGGTTCATGCCGAGCGCGATAGCCGCCATAACCCAGCCAATGCAGTTGCATGCCAAAGGCTTTCAGGTCTACGACGGTCGGGGTGTCTTGCGCATGCCCGCGTAACAGGCCGACGGTGGGAAAACCGAAGCGCTTGCCGGCGGCGGCTAACGCGTGCAGATGGTTGGAGTAAGCGCCGCCCAGGCTGATGAGACCGCGCGCGCTGTGCGCCTGGGCCAAGTGCCCGGTGAGCTTGAACCACTTGTTGCCGCTGATCAGTGGGTCGATACGGTCCAGGCGCAGCACGGCCAACTCGACGCCGTTCAGCCAATCGAGCTGCAAGCGTTCAAGGGGGGCGTGGGGAAGCCAATCGAAGGGACCCATCGGGAGGGATCTGCATGAAAAACGGGGCGGTAGTCTAACACCGCCCCGCGCGGGGTTTTACAGCTCCGCCGCGAGACGCGAGCCCTGGTTGATGGCGCGCTTGGCATCCAACTCGGCCGCCACGTCGGCGCCGCCGATCAGGTGCACGTTCTGGCCGGCCGCGACCAGGCCGTCCTGCAATTCGCGCAGCGGGTCCTGGCCGGCGCAGATGACGATGTTGTCCACTGCCAGCACCTGCGGTTCGCCCTCGGCACCGATGCGGATATGCAGGCCTTCATCGTCGATCTTCAGGTATTCGACGCTGTTGAGCATCTGCACGCGCTTGTTCTTCAAGCCAGTACGGTGGATCCACCCGGTGGTCTTGCCCAGGCCATCGCCGACCTTGGAGGCCTTGCGTTGCAGCAGGAACACTTCTCGCGCCGGCGCATGCGGTTGCGGCTTGATGCCCGCTACGCCGCCACGGGCTTGCAGCTGGGTGTCGATGCCCCACTCTTTCCAGAAGGCTTCGCGGTCCAGGCTGGTGGACACGCCTTGGTGCACGAGGAATTCCGACACGTCGAAACCGATACCGCCCGCGCCGATCACGGCGACGCGCTTGCCGACCGGTTTACGTTCGAGGATCACGTCCAGATAGCTCAGCACCTTGGCGTTATCGATCCCTGGGATCGCCGGCGTGCGTGGTGCGATGCCGGTCGCCAGGATGATCTCGTCGTAACCGCCCGCCGCCAGTTGCGCCACGTCCACGCGGGTATTGAGGCACAGCTCGACGTGGGTGGTCTGTAATTTGCGTTTGAAGTAGCGCAGGGTTTCGAAGAACTCCTCTTTGCCCGGCACACGCTTGGCGATGTTGAACTGGCCGCCGATCTCGCTGGCGGAGTCGAACAGGGTGACTTGATGGCCACGCTCGGCGGCGACCGTTGCGGCGGCCAAACCGGCAGGGCCGGCACCGACCACGGCGATCTTCTTGATCTGCTTGACCGGCAGGTAGTTGAGCTCGGTCTCGTAGCACGCACGAGGGTTGACCAGGCAGGTGGTCAGCTTGCCGCCAAAGGTGTGGTCCAGGCACGCCTGGTTGCAGCCGATGCAGGTGTTGATTTCATCGGCGCGGCCGGCGGCGGCCTTGTTGACGAACTCTGGGTCGGCCAGGAAGGGGCGTGCCATCGAGACCATGTCGGCATCGCCTTCGGCGAGGATCTGCTCGGCGATTTCCGGGGTGTTGATGCGGTTGGTGGTAATCAACGGGATCTGCACCGCACCGCGCAGCTTGGCGGTGACTTTGCTGAACGCGCCACGCGGTACTTTGGTGGCGATGGTCGGGATCCGCGCTTCGTGCCAGCCGATCCCGGTGTTGATAAGGGTCGCACCGGCGCCTTCGATGGCCTTGGCCAACTGCACGATTTCTTCCCAGGTGCTGCCGCCTTCCACCAGGTCGAGCATCGACAGGCGGAAGATAATGATGAAGTTCGGGCCCACGGCTTCACGCACACGGCGCACGATTTCTACCGCCAGGCGCATGCGGTTTTCGTAGCTGCCACCCCAGCGGTCGGTGCGATGGTTGGTGTGGGCCGCGAGGAACTGGTTAATGAAGTAGCCTTCAGACCCCATGATTTCCACGCCGTCGTACTCGGCGACCTGGGCCAGCAACGAGCACGTGACGAAATCCTGAATCTGCTTTTCGATGCCCTCTTCGTCCAGCTCCTTGGGTTTGAACGGGTTGATCGGCGCCTGGATCGCGCTGGGTGCCACCTGCTTGGGGCTGTAGGCATAACGGCCGGCGTGCAGGATCTGCATGCAGATCTTGCCGCCCGCCTCGTGCACGGCCTGGGTGACGATCTTGTGCTTCTGCGCTTCTTCGTAGGTGGTCAGTTTGGCTGCGCCTGAATACACGCCGCCCTCGTCATTCGGACCAATGCCGCCCGTGACCATCAAGCCCACCCCCCCTCGGGCGCGCTCGGCGAAATAGGCCGCCATGCGTTCGAAACCGCCGGGTTTTTCTTCCAAGCCGGTGTGCATCGAGCCCATCAGGGTACGGTTGCGCAAAGTGGTAAAACCCAGGTCCAACGGGGCCAGCAGGTGCGGGTAGGCAACAGCGGTCATGGTCAAGCTCCACAACGGATCATCACGGGACGTGACACGCTCGAACGGCGCGCCATCGGTTTATGTCCCACAGACTAAGAGGCGGTGGACGACGGCTCAATGACCGAAACTGACAAGTTATTGATCCAAATGCACAGCGCCCCTTGGCAAGCCCGCCCATGGGCCCTACCCTAGTCGGCGAACCCTGCACACGGTCTGTTGTCTGTTCCCCCATGCGTAAACTTCTAGCTTTTACCGTCACCATGGCCCTGGTTGCCGCCGTCGCCGCGTATCTGGTCTGGACCCAGGAGCGCCCCGTCGCGCATTACCTGTCGGACCTGCGTATCACCCTCGCCGTCAACGAAGGCCTGCCCGCCGACCGGGGCAACTTGCTGGGCATCCAGCCGGAGCTGTTTCCCGCCGACTACCAGAGCCTGGAACGCCTGCACCTGAAGCTCGCGGCCTACCTGCAAAAAGCCCGCGATCAGGGGCTGATCAACGACAAGACCATCGTGGTGCTGCCTGAACATATCGGCACCTGGCTGATGCTCACCGGCGAAAAGAACGAGGTGTACCAGGCCCTCCACGTGAAGGATGCGATGAATTGGCTGTCGGTCAGCAACCCGCTGCTGTTCGCGCGCGCCTGGATCAGCGCGACGGGCGACAACCGCACCGACGACGCCTACCTGCGCATGAAAGCCTCCGGCATGGCACGGGACTATCAGTTGGTGTTCGGCGGCCTGGCCAAGGAATTCGGCGTCACGCTGGTGGCCGGTTCCATCACCCTGCCCAACCCGAGTGTCAGCCAGGGGCAACTGCAGGTCGGCCATGGCGCCCTATACAACGCCAGCCTGGTCTTCAACGCAGACGGCTTGCCGGTGGGCCAGCCGCAGCGCCAGCTCTACCCGATCTACGATGAACGCGGCTTTATCGAGCCCGGTGACGAAAACATCGTCAGCGTGGTCGACACCCCGGCCGGGCGCCTGGGGGTGCTGGTGGGCAGCGACAGCTGGTACCCGGACAACTACCGCAAACTCAACGAACAAGGCGCGCAGCTGATCGCGGTGCCGGCCTTTGTGCTCGGCCGCGATACCTGGGACCGCCCTTGGCGCGGCTTCAAAAGCGTGTCCACCCCGACCGAAATCAGCCTCAAGCCCGAAGAACTCAGTGAGGGCCAAGCCTGGCACCGCCTTACGCTGATCAGCCAACAACCGGTCAGCCAGGCCAGCGCCGGCATGAGCGTGTTCCTGCGCGGGCAGTTCTGGGACTTGGGCACCGCCGGGCACAGCTTTCTCAGCAGCAATGGACAGGTCAGCGCCGATGGCGAAGCCCGTGGCGCGCGCCTGTTGAATATCTGGTTGTGAAACCGATACGGCTGGGGGATCTGTCGGTGGGCTTCGTGCACACCTTGGCCGATGCCATCCACAGCCATGGCCTGGACCCGCAGCCGCTGTTGCTGCAATACGGACTCGACCCGGCGCGCCTCGCCGAGGCCGGTGCCCGCTTGTCGATCCCGCGCTACATGCGCCTGGGCCATGCGGCCATTCAACTCACTGGCGACCCAGGCCTGGGCCTGCGCATGGGTCAGCTCAGCCGCTTGAGCCAGGCCGGGCTGGCGGGCGTCACCGCCGCCCAGGCGCCCAACGTGCGCGAGGCGGCGCGTGCGCTGACGCGCTTCGAAGCACTGTACGGCTCCAATTATCGTGGGCAGTCGAGCTTTGTCGAAGATGCCGAAGGCGCCTGGCTGCGCTTCTATTCCATCAGCCCCTACAACGCCTACAACCGCTTTGTAGTGGACTCGATCATCGCCGGCTGGCTGCATCAATTGTCCAGCCTGGCCCAGCAACCGGTGCAGGCGCAGCGCATCGATATCGAGTTCGAAGCGCCGGAGTACAGCGAACACTACAACGCGCTTGGCGACGTTCACTTCGGTGCCGACGCCAATCAACTGCGCCTCAACCAGCACACCCTGGCGCTGCGCAATCCGCAACACTGCCCGAGCACCTGGCAATTGCTGTTACAGCTGTGTGAAAGGGAATTGGAACAGTTGACCCGCACCCGCAGCCTGCGCGAGCGCATTACCCGGTTGCTCGGGCCGATGCTCAATGGCGGCCGGGAACCCGACCTGGAAGAAGTGGCGGCACGCCTGAAGCTGCCGACCTGGACGTTGCGCCGCAAACTGGCCGAAGAAGGCACTCAGTTCCGCGCGATTCTCAACGATACCCGCCGCGACCTAGCCATGACCTACATTCGCGATACGGAACTGGCGTTCGGCGAGATCGCCTACTTGCTCGGTTTTGCCTCGGCCCAGGCGTTTCAACGAGCCTTCAGGCGGTGGAACAACCAGACCCCAGGGGAATTTCGCCGCAGTCAGCGGCATTCCGCCTGAAGCCGGTCTTACAGCTCTGTCGCATCGTCTGCGGGTTCCAGCGGGTCCAACTCAATCGCGCGGTACTCGAGCAGTTCTTCCTGGTAATCGTCCATGCTGGACTCCTTGTTGAATTAAAAGCGGCTGCTGATTAATGACCTGCACAGCCAGCCTAAAGTGCCGTCATGACGAAAAAATGTCTGCACCATGACGTTCCTGCACTCAAGGATTAAACGTAGCAGCGTTACAGGGATTTAGCACCTGGGCTTTGAAGAACTATTGCAATCATTGCAATTGCAATAACATGCGAATTTCCATTAGGGTAATGGCATTCGTCGCCAGGTAACCCTCTCCATGACCGCCGCTACCGCACACGCCGCGCAGCTCTGTATCGACGCCTTGAGCACTGCTACCGCCGCCAGCCGTTCACCGCTGTACACCGTGACACGCATGGCCGACACCCTTGAATTCAGCCGACACGCCTGGGTGATCCGCGGCCAGTCACGCTCACGCCGCGCGGGTCACTGGCCCGGCTGGTTTGCGCGTAATACGGCGGAAAAACCCTTGCTGTACCTGCACAGTGCGCAATCCTCCGCACAGCTGAGCGCGCTGTCGGACGTCACCCAACAGCGCGGCATCCTGTGCAACGACATTGAAAACCAGTCCTCCCGTTGGCCCAAAGGTGCGCAGCCGTCCTTGCCGTTGTGGCTGGCCACTCATCCGCGCTGCACACCGTATGACCCGGCCTCGGGGGACGAAGCCCAAGCGATTGTGCTGGCGGCGCTGCGTACGCTGTATGTCGACGGCAAGCCTGGGTTTTACTACCTGGCCCTGCATGATCATGACAATAAAGCGGCCCTGAATGAGCAGGACCGTGAAGCTGCGCTCAAGGGTATGTACCCGCTCCAGCAGGACACGCCAGGGGATGTGCGACTGCTCGGCGCAGGCCGCGCGCTGGAAGAGGTCGTGCAGGCCAAGCGCTTGCTGGAACAGGACTGGAATATCACCGCGCAACTCTGGAGTTGCCCCAGCTACACACGGCTGGCCCGCGAGGCAGCGACCGCTGAACGCTGGAATCGCCTGCATCCCGAGGCGCCCAGGCGCAGTTGCCATTTGCGTGATTGCCTGGCGGGGAATGCAGCGCCGGTGATTGCGGTGACCGGCTATCCGCAGGCGATTGTCGATCAGTTGGCGGGGCACGTGCAGGCGCGGTTCGTGGCATTGGGGGCGGGCTCGGTGCAGACGGCGGCGCCGAGTCGGTATTGGATTGTGGTGTCGGCGCTCAGGGCGTTGGCGGATGAGGGGCGGATTGATGCCCTGCTAGTGGAAAAAGGCATCAAGCGGTACGTCCTGAAATGAACTGGAATGCGATCAAAAAATGTTGAGCGGGTTTGTTGTGGTGAGTGGGGCTTGTCCCCCGACGGGTTCACCGTCGACTCAAGGGCTGCTTCGCAGCCCAGCGCAGGGCAAGCCTGCTCACCACAGCAAGCCTGCTCACCACAACAAGCCTGTTCACCACAACAGGCCTGCTCACCACAACGAGCCCGCGCCCCTATTTGATCTCCATGTTTCTCAGACTTTGCGGCGGCTGCGGGTCTGTACGCCTGCGTCCATCGCCAGCCCCGCCGTGCGTTCCAGCGCATCCGCAAACCCCTGGCGCTGCTCCGGCTCGAGCTGAGACAGAAACAACTCATCCACCGTGCTTTCGTAGATTTTCCACATCGTTTTACGCAGCACCCGGCCGGCATCGGTGATCGAGGCAAACGCCGCGCGGCCATCGCCGTCGGAGCGGGAACGCACCACCAGGCCGTCCTTTTCCAGACGGTCAACCAAGCGCGTGAGGTTGTAGCGCTCGATGGCCAGCACATCGGCCAATTCGTGCATGCGGCGGGTGCCATCGGGGCCGCTTTCCAGGCCCCACAACGCGTCGTACCAGGCATACGGCGGCAGGTCCGCCGCTGCCAGGCGCCGCTCGATTTCACGGATCACCGTCCTGTGAGCCCTGACAAAACGGAACCATACATCCGGCTCTTTCGACGACATGCAACACCATCCGGGGAATTTCAAGAAGGTTGCAATAGTAGCTCATCCCGCGCTAGATTCGATCATGTAGTTGCAATTGCAATTACTTTGTCGGCACTCCCACAAGGAGCCCGCCACTTGAAATCTGCCTACCCTGGAGCCTCACATGACCCCGAACAACGCAGTCAGACGCGACGACGATCCGCAGGAAACCCGCGAGTGGCTGGAGTCCATCGAATCGGTGCTGTCCACCGAAGGTCGCCCGCGCGCGCACTACCTGATCGATCAGTTGCTGGATTTCGACGTGGCGCGGCATGGCGACTTCTACGGGCGGGTGACCACCCCCTACGTAAACACCATCCCGGTGGACCGCCAGTTGCCCTACCCCGGCAACCTGGTCATCGAACGCCGTACCAATGCGTTTATCCGCTGGAATGCCATGGCGATGGTGTTGCGTGCAGGCAAACATTCAGGTGTCGGTGGGCATATTGCGACCTATGCGTCAGCCGCGGTGCTGTACGACGTAGGCTTCGACCACTTCTTCCGTGGCCGTACCGACAGCTTTGACGGCGACCTGGTCTACATTCAGGGCCACTCCTCTCCCGGCATCTATGGTCGCGCCTACCTCGAGGGCCGCATCAGCGAAGCGCAGCTCGACAACTTCCGCCGCGAGGCCGGTGGCGACGGTATCTCGTCCTACCCGCACCCACGACTGATGCCGGACTTCTGGCAATTTCCCACGGTGTCCATGGGCCTTGGCCCGATCACCGCCGCCTACCAGGCGCGCTTTATGCGTTACCTGGAACTGCGCGGCCTCAAGCAACACCAGGGCCGCAAGGTCTGGGCATTTCTCGGTGATGGCGAAATGGACCAGCCGGAATCCCTGGCGTCCATCTCCCTGGCCGGGCGCGAGAAACTCGACAACCTGATCTTCGTGGTCAACTGCAACCTGCAGCGCCTGGACGGCCCGGTGCGCGGCAATGCCAAGGTGATCCAGGAGTTCGAAAGCCTGTACCGCGCCGCCGGCTGGAACGTGATCAAAGTGATCTGGGGCGGTGGCTGGGACGCGCTGCTGGAGAAAGACCAAAGCGGCCTGCTGCGCCAACGCATGATGGAATGCGTGGACGGCGACTATCAGAATTACAAATCACAGAACGGCGCTTACGTGCGCGAACATTTCTTCGGCAAATACCCAGAATTGCTGGCGCTGGTTGCGGACATGTCCGACGACGACATCTGGAAACTCTCACGGGGCGGGCATGACCCGGACAAGGTCTACAACGCCTACGCCGCTGCCGTGCGTCACAGTGGACAGCCTACGGTGATCCTGGCGAAAACCGTCAAGGGCTTTGGTATGGGTGAGGCCGGCGAAGGCCAGAACATCAACCATCAATTGAAGAAAATGGGCGCTGATGCGGTAAGGGCTTTCCGCGATCGCTTTGGCCTGGAAGTCGCTGACGAGCAGCTCGCCGACATTCCCTACCTCAAGCCCGCGGCCGACAGCGAAGAAGCCCGCTACTTCGCCGCACGCCGCCAGGCCCTGGGCGGCTACGTACCGGCGCGCCAAAGTGCGATCGAGCCCCTGCAGGTTCCCGAACTGTCCGCCTTCGCCACCCAACTCAAGGACACCGGCGAGCGCGCGATCTCCACCACCATGGCGTTTGTGCGCATCCTCGGCACCCTGCTCAAGGACCCGCACCTGGGCAAACTGATCGTACCGATTGTGCCGGATGAGTCGCGCACCTTCGGTATGGAGAGCCTGTTCCGACAGATCGGCATCCACTCCGCCGTAGGCCAGCTCTACACCCCACAGGACGCAGGGCAATTGAGCTACTACAAGGAAAGCAAGGACGGACAGATCATGCAGGAAGGCCTGAATGAATCCGGCGCAATTTCCTCGTGGATTGCGGCGAGTACGTCCTACAGCAATCACGGCCTGATGACGGTGCCGTTCTATATCTTCTATTCGATGTTCGGCTTCCAGCGGGTCGGCGACCTCGCCTGGGCGGCCGGTGACGCGCGGGCGCGCGGCTTCCTGCTGGGGGCCACGGCCGGGCGCACCACGCTGATGGGCGAAGGCTTGCAGCATGACGATGGGCACAGCCATATCCTGTCGTCGGTGATTCCGTGCTGCGTGTCCTACGACCCGACGTTTGCCTACGAGCTGGCGGTCATTATTCGCGAAGGTATGCGGCGGATGTATGTGCAACAGGAGGACATTTATTACTACATCACCCTGCTCAACGAAAACTACCCGCACCCGGCAATGCCCGAAGGTGTGGAAGACGGCATTCTCAAGGGCATGTACCGGCTCAAGGCCAGCCAACAGGCCCAGGTGCAACTGATGGGCAGTGGCTCAATCCTGCGCGAAGTGATCGCGGCGGCGGAGCTGCTGGAGAAGGACTTCGGCGTGCAAAGCGCCGTGTGGAGCACCACCAGCCTCACCGAATTGCGCCGTGACGGGCATGAGGTGGAACGCTGGAACCTGCTGCACCCGCAGAGCGAGCCACGGGTGAGCTACGTGGAGCAATGCCTGGCCGGGCAAACGGGGCCGGTGGTGGTGGCGACGGACTACATGAAACTCTTCGCCGATCAGATTCGCCCCTTTGTCCCCAACCGGCGCTTTGTGGCGCTGGGCACGGACGGCTTCGGGCAATCGGATACCCGTGAAAGCTTGCGGGCGTTTTTCGAAGTGGACCGGCATTTCATCGCGCTGGCGGCCTTGAAGGCACTCGCGGATGACGGCGTGATCGGCCGTGAAAAAGTCAGTGAGGCCATCAGCCGCTACGGGATCAACGTCGACAAGGCGAACCCCGTGGCGGTCTGAGTTACTGCGCAGGCGTCGGCAGGGGCGGGATCGCTTCTGTCGGCGCTGGCAGGTCCGGGTTGGTGGCTGCGGGTGCGGGCTCTGCTTGCGGTGCAATCGGCGCGGCCTCGGCAGGCGGCGTGACGGGTTGCGAAACGGCAGGCTCTTCCTTCGCCTCCTTCGCCGGCTCGACCTTCTCGGCAGCCGGTGCCACTTTAGGTTCCGGCACCCCCAGTTCAGCTTTCGGCTGCTCGGGAATATGCGCAGCCTTCTTCACTTCCTGAGGCAGGAACACATCCACCAGCGCAAAGTAGCGCTCGTAGAATTTCGGCGCCGAGACGGTTTCGCTTGCCACCTTCACCATCGAATCATCGGTGGAGCCGATCGGCATCGACACCGACCCCAGCACACCCACCCCCACACTCGCGGAGTTGTTGACCTTCTTCAGCGCGTAGCGATCCTGCAAGGCATTGGCGAACATCGTCGAATGGTTGGTGCCTTTGCCATCATCGGCACACACCACGTTGAAGCTGATTTGCAGATGGGTCTCGCCGGTCTGCTGAAAGCTCTTGTTACCCACGACTACTTTCGCATCGTTACTGGTGATGATGTAGCCCTGGCTCAGCAGGGCACGCCGCGCCGCCTCGCACGCCGCGACATCACTGACCGGGTAATCCCGCGAAAACGTGCCGGAGTCGTCGAAACTCTCATGTTCATAGATAGCGGTCTTGGGTGACGAGCAGCCCGCGGCGCCCGCCAACACCAGCGCCACCCCAAGGCTACGCAAGTAAAATGATGTCGACATTGAAAATCCCGAGGAAAACAGTCAGGGCGGTATTGTGCAACAGAACGAGGCCTTGGCGCGCGCATTCCTGTCGGTAAAACGTCACAGCCTCACACGACGCCGCTCGTAGGAAAAAGCCCAGCGCACATATGATCGATAAACACCCGCACTTTGGCCGTGGCATGGCGACTTGATGGCCATAACATCCAGAAACTGCCACGGTGCTCGATACAGTCGTCCAGCACCCTTTGCAGGCGCCCCTCACGCACCGCGTGGTTGACCATGTAATCCGGCAGGCAAGCGATTCCCAATCCTTCGAGCACCACATGGTTGAGGGACTCGATGGTCGTGCTGACCAGTGGGGTGCGCAAAGTGGGCTCCGTCGCACCGGGAGCCAGGTGCAAAGGCCAAGGCTCCAGCTTGCCCGTGGCGCAGAATTTGTGGCGAAGGCAGGCATGTTCGCTCAACTGCTGCGGGTGCTGCGGGGTGCCATGCTCACGGAAATAGCCCGGGGTGCCCACCAACACCAGCTGATAGTGCCCCAGGTGACGGGCCATCAAGCGTGAATCTTCCGGCTTGCCCGTACGAATCACCGCGTCGAAACCTTCTTCGATCACGTCCACCATACGGTCGGAGAAATCCACATCCAGCTCGATCTCCGGGTAGGCGCGCATAAAGTCACTGAGCACCGGCATCAGCAAACCGCGCACTTGCGGCACGCTGATGCGTAACTTGCCACGGGGTGTGGCGCTGGCCTCCGTCAGTTCCCGTTCGGCAGCCTCGACCTCAGCCAGGATACGCCGCGAACGCTCGAGGAACAGCGCGCCTTCGCTGGTCAAGGTGATGCTACGGGTACTGCGGTGAAACAGCCGAACCCCCAGGCGCTGTTCCATCCGCGCGATGCTTTTGCCGATGGCCGAAGACGACACGCCGAGCAGACGGCCGGCGGTGGTGAAACTGCGCGTCTCTGCCACCTGCACGAATACCGAAAGGCTGCCCAGACTGTCCATGATGTGCCCTTTGAGATTGCGGACACCGAAGTCCGATAAGTTCGGAACCTTAGCCTGTTTTTCCGCCGACCACAGCCCCCTACTCTGCCTGCTTGACCTTTTGCATGGACAGAACACGATGACCTCCCTCACCGATTCCCCAGTCACAACCCGGCCTGAAACACTTCCGATGGCTGGCTTGCTGGCCTTGGCCAGCGCCGGCTTTATCACCATTCTCACTGAAGCCATGCCCGCCGGGCTGCTGCCGCAGATGGGCGAAGGCCTGGGCGTGTCGCCCGCGCTGGTCGGCCAATTGGTCACGCTGTATGCACTTGGATCGCTCCTCGCCGCCATCCCGCTGACGCTGTTGACCCGAGGCTGGCGACGTCGGCCCTTGTTGCTGGTGGCCATTGGCGGCTTTGCGCTGGTCAACAGCGTGACCGCACTGTCCAGCCACTACGGGCTGACCCTGGTTGCGCGCTTCTTTGCCGGCGTATTCGCCGGGCTACTTTGGGCGCTGCTGGCGGGTTATGCCAGCCGGATGGTTGCGCCACACCTGCAAGGCCGGGCAATCGCGGTAGCCATGCTGGGTGCACCGCTGGCGCTGTCATTGGGTGTGCCCGCCGGCACCTTTCTGGGTGCCGCGGTTGGATGGCGCCTGAGTTTTGCGATCATGACCGGGCTGACGCTGGTGCTACTGATCTGGGCGCGCTGGCAACTTCCGGATTTTGCCGGCGAACGCGCCGAAAAACGCTTGGGGCTGCATCAAGTGCTGACATTGCCAGGCATTCGTCCGGTGCTGTGGGTGACCTTCACCTACGTGCTGGCCCACAACATTCTCTATACCTATATCGCCCCGCTGCTGGTACCGGCTGGAATTGTCACCGATATCGATCGGGTGCTGCTGGTGTTCGGCCTCGCTGCATTGCTGAGCATCTGGCTGGCCGGCGTGTTGATTGATCGGTGGTTGCGCGCACTGCTGCTGATCAGTTGCGCCCTATTTGGCCTGATCGCCTTAGCGCTGGCGTTTTGGATCGACCTGCCAGCCGTCATCTACGTCACCGTGGCACTCTGGGGTTTGGCCTTCGGCGGGCTGCCCGCGCTGCTGCAAACGGCACTGGCCAAGTCGGCGGGCGAGTCAGCAGATGCCGCGCAATCGATGCTGGTGACCGTATGGAACCTGGGCATAGCGGGCGGCGGTTTGGCGGGCGGCGCGTTACTACAAGGCTGGGGCGTCGGCGCATTTCCATGGGTGGTTGTGCTGCTGATGCTTTTGGCAATAACCGGCGCGCTACAGGCTGCGCCCCAACAACTGGCCCGGCCATCCCTCCAGGTCGAACGTTGAAATGCGCTCATAGCCACAGGACTCATAAAACCGCACCAGGTCGCCGGTCCCACCGCCATAGCAGTCCACCCGCAAACGCCTTACTCCCGCAGCATGGGCACGGTCGTCGGCGAAAGCCATAAGGCGCCGCCCGATACCCCGTACACGCTGATCCCGCGAGGCGATCAGCAGCCGCACATACACCTCCGGCGCTGTCGCCGCGGGCACATAAGCCATGGGCTCGCCCAACACGAGTGCCGCCAGGATCTGGCCGCCGCGCGCCTCAACCACCCACGCACCCGGCATCGCGCAGGCATCGGTGACTTGCGCAACCCGTCGCGGCGAAGCCGACCAAGGCTCAGTCCCCCATTGACCGTGATTGCCCATGGACACGAACCAGGCAATCACTTCGTCGAACACCTGCAAAACCGCCGGGGCATCCGCCACACTGGCGCGGCGGATCATCACACCCTCACTTCCTTGATCGAACATGCTGCAAACTCCCTGGTCCGCACAGTGAAGGCCCAGTCTAGCGCACATAAAAAACCCCCGGACTTTTCAGGCCGAGGGCTTTTTATTCAAACCGACATCAGTACTTCTTGATGTCAGCCTTGGTCTCCAACTGCTTGCGGTAAGCCGCGAAGTCTTGCTGACCGACACGGGAAGCGAGGAAGCGGCGGTATTGCGCCTTTTCTTCGTCCGTCGGGGCAGCGGCTTCGTTGACGCCATTCAAGCGCACGATCACCAGGCTACCGTCAGCCAGGGTCACCGTGGTAAACGTCGGCTTATCCTTGGCCGCAGGCTTAGGCATGCGGAACAGGGCTTGCAGCACGGCCGGGTCAATTGTTTCCTGGCTACGGGTAGCCGCTTCAGTGACCTTCCATGCCTGGCCGTCGACCGGCTCGTTCAGCGGGGTCTTGCCATCACGCAGGCTGGCGATCAACTCATCAGCGTGGGTCTTGGCAGCCGCGCTGGCGCGCTCTTTGGCCATCTGGGTGCGAATCGCCGCTGCAACACTTTCGAGCGGCAGTTGCGCAGGCTTCAGGTGCTCTTTGGCACGCAGCACGATGATGGTTTCCGGGTCCAGTTCGATGGCAGTGCTGTTGGCGCCCTCATCCAACACTTCCGGGCTGAACGCGGCGGTGACCACGGCACGGTTGGCCGCAACACCTTCACCACCTTCACGGCCAAATGGCGCAGAGGTGTGGACGGTCAGCTTCAGGTCGGACGCCGGCTGGGCCAGGTCGGAGGCTTCGAATGCCGCATCTTCCAATTGCTTGGTCGCTTCGACAAAAAGCTGCTCGACTTGCTGGGTCTTGAGCTCTTTGGTCAGCTTGTCTTTCAGGCTGGCAAACGTCGGCACTTGCGGTGCTTCAACGCCCAACAGCTTGATCAGGTGCCAACCGAAGGTGCTGCGCACCGGCGCCGAGACCTGGTCCTTGTTCAACGCGTACAAGGCCGTTTCGAAGTCCGGGTCGTAGACGCCAGGGCCAGCAAAGCCCAGGTCGCCGCCATTGCTGGCCGAACCTGGATCCTGGGAGAACTCCTTGGCCAGGGCTTCGAACTTCTCACCCTTGGCCAGGCGTGCCTGGATTTCCTCGATCTTGGCCTTGGCTTGCGCGTCGGTGACCTTGTCGTTGACTTCAATCAGGATGTGCGCGGCACGACGCTGTTCAGCGAGGTTCGCGGTTTCTTTCTGATAGGCAGCCTGCAACTCATCGTCCTTCACGGCAACCTGGTCGAAGAAGGATGACTTCTTCAGTTCCAGATAGTCGATGACCACTTGATCAGGGGTCATGAACTCTTTGGCGTGCTGGTCGTAATAAGCCTTGACCTCGTCATCGGTGAGTTTCACCGCCGCTGGGTTGGCCTTGATGTTGACGGTGGCGAAGTCGCGGGTCTGTTTTTCCAGACGGGCGAATGCCAGCACTTCGGAATCGGTGACGAAACCGCTGCCGGCGATACCTGCACGCACCTGGCCGATCAGCATTTCCTGGGTCAGCATCTGACGGAATTGCAGACGGCTGTAGCCCAGCTGACGGATCACCTGGTCAAAGCGTTCAGCGTTGAACTTGCCGTCCACCTGGAATTCCGGCGTCTGCAGGATCACTTGGTCCAAGGCAGCTTCAGAGAAGCCAAACTTGGAATCGGCGGCGCCTTGCAGCAACAGCTTGCGATCGATCAGGCTTTTGAGGGCCGCTTCGCGCAGCAGTTTTTCGTCCAGCAGAGAAGCATCGAAATCCTTGCCCAGCTGTTGCATCAGCTGGCGACGTTGCATGTCGACGGCCTGGCTCAGTTCGGTCTGGGTGATTTCTTCACCGTTGACCTTGGCCACGTCCTGCTTACTATTACCCGAAGCCTGGAAAATGGCCTCGATACCGGTGAACGCCATCAATGCGACGATGATCCCGATGATGGTCTTGGCAATCCAGCCTTGTGAATTGTCCCTGATATTTTGCAGCATGCGTCCCCCAGAAACGGTTGAACTTCAAAAATAGGCAACCGTGGAGCGTGGGTAGAGTCCGGATAGAAGAAAGGCGCATCCGAGGATGCGCCTTCTCGTAACTGGCGGAGCGGACGGGGGTTTGAACCCACACCCCCGGCGTGGCGACCCAATGGATACGTGGGTCAGCTGCCGCTCCGCTGCCAGGTCGAACCTGCGTTCGACCCGGGTAGGTAAAGGCTTGATCGAAACTTAGTTGACGGCTTCTTTCAGGGCTTTACCGGCTTTGAAACCTGGTTTTTTGGCAGCAGCGATTTGCAGTGCTTTGCCAGTCTGTGGGTTACGGCCAGTGCGAGCTGGGCGGTCAGTCACAGAGAAAGTACCGAAGCCTACCAGTACCACGGAGTCGCCGGCCTTCAGAGCGCCAGTGACGGATTCGATTA
>Ga0209173_100465_pt1 | contig 20133 bp, 18 predicted proteins | sample SynthPrep_16_END_FD_187206 | JGI IMG/M metagenome (GOLD analysis project Ga0209173, IMG submission 187206) | Synthetic microbial communities from Ohio, USA - SynthPrep_16_END_DS12_MetaG (SPAdes) (version 2) | ecosystem: Engineered > Bioreactor > Aerobic > Activated sludge | place: USA: Ohio... | reverse complement strand
AGGTGTTCGAAATGTACGCCAAGCAGATCTATCAAAGTGATCTGTGGGGCTTCCTGGAAGTGGAAGAGTTCGTCTTTGGCGAGCGCACACAGCTGGTCGTCGACCCGGGCGAGGAAAAACTCAAGGCTCAGTTCGAAGGCGTGGTGCGCAGTTTTGTGCCGATGCATTCGATCGTGCGCATCGATGAAGTCGAGCGCCTGGGCACGCCGAAAATCAGCGAGGCCCGGGGCATGAGCAATGTCATGCCGTTTCCGATGCCGATGCCTGAGAAGTGACGTTCAACTATTTTGTAGGGCATTTCTGATTCTTGCCTCTCATGCATGGACATTCTGTTTAAAAAACAGCAGATTTTGTTTATGCAGAGAGGGCGCCATGAATACATCAATAATAAAAAGCCTGTTTCAATGGGGCGTAAGTTCCACTTTTTTAATTAACTCTCCATCAAAAGGCTCTGCCCTGGAATACAAGGGTATTAGCGTTCTATCGCCTGGCATTAGTTAACACCGAATTTCTTATGACGCAGTCATCAACGGACTTATCTGTTCGGGAGTAGCCCTGTGCGCGATCCTCGTTATGACATTTTGTTTGAGCCGGTACAAATAGGCCCGGTTCGCACCCGTAACCGCTTTTATCAAGTTCCCCACTGCAATGGCATGGGCCATGTGCATCCTTCCGCCATGGCACGCATGCGCGGGATAAAAGCCGAAGGTGGGTGGGGCGTAGTCTGTACTGAAGAATGTGAGATCAGCCCGCTGAGCGAGTTCTCTCCCTACATAGAGGCGCGCTTGTGGGATGAACGCGACATCCCGGCGCTCGCGCGAATGTGTGAGGCCGTCCACCAGCACGGGTCACTGGCCGGCGTAGAGTTGGCATTCAATGGTTACTCGGCACCCAACCGCTACAGTCGTGAGATTCCCTGGGCGCCCTCCAATACGCCGGTGCGTGGTTATGATCCGGTACAGGCCCGGGCCATGAGTCGCGCCGATATCCAGCAACTGCGCGCCATGCACCGGGCCGCCGCCCTGCGGGCGCGGGAAGCGGGGTTTGACATCATCTACGTCTACGCCGGGCATGACCTCAGCGTGCCGTTCCATTTCCTCACGCCACGCAATAACCGCCGTACTGATGAGTATGGCGGTGTGCTGGAAAACCGCGTGCGGCTGTTGCGCGAGTTGATTGAAGACACACGCGATGCGGTAGGAGATCGCTGTGCCGTGGCGGTACGTCTGGCGGTAGACGAGCAGAGGGTCGACGGCCTGTCTCGCGAAGGAGAGGGCGCTGAAATATTCTCGATGCTGGCGGACTTGCCGGATTTGTGGGACGTCAACGTCGCCGATTGGTCCAACGACAGTGTAACGGCGCGCTTTGCCTCGGAAGGTTATCAAGAGGCCTTCCTGTCGGGGCTGAAGGCTCTGACCCGCAAGCCGGTGGTGGGCGTCGGGCGGTTCACCTCGCCAGACACCATGGTCTCGCTGGTCCGCCGTGGCGTCCTGGACTTGATTGGCGCGGCCCGCCCTTCGATTGCTGACCCGTTCTTGCCGAAGAAGATTGAAGAGGGTCGAGCGGACGAGATTCGCGAATGCATTGGCTGCAATGTCTGTGTCAGTGGCGACCACACGAGCACGCCGTTGCGCTGCACGCAAAATCCGACCATGGGCGAGGAGTGGCGGCGCGGCTGGCACCCCGAGTCGGTCAATCGTGCGTATCACCCTGGGCGGGCGCTGGTGGTCGGCGCAGGGCCTGCAGGGCTGGAGTGCGCGCGGATATTGGGCGTTCGGGGCATGGAGGTGGCGCTGGTGGACAGCTTGCGCACCCTAGGCGGACGGGTGGCGCTGGAGTCCCGGCTTCCAGGGTTGGCGAGCTGGGGGCGGGTAATCGACTATCGGTTGGACGCCTTGAGCCGCCTGGCGTCGGTTGAGATTTATCGGGAGAGTCGATTGCAGTCCCAGGACATCCTGGACTTTGCCGCAGAGCATGTATTTATCGCCACCGGCTCCCGCTGGCGGCGGGACGGGGTGGGACGAGCCCTGCGTCGACCGTTACCGGGCCTGGAAAGCCTGCCCGTCATCACGCCGGATGATCTGATGGCCGGTGTCCTGCCGGCGTCACCGGTGCTGCTGTTCGATGACGATCACTATTACATGGGCAGCGTCTTGGCTGAGCACCTGGTGGCGCGGGGCGTGCAAGTGATATTCGTCACCCCGGCGGCGGATGTGGCGGCCTGGACCCACAACACCCTTGAGCAACACCGCATCCAGCGCCGCCTGCTGGAGCTGAACGTCACGATCGTCCCGTCCAATACGTTGGTCCGGTGTATGCCTGAAGGCCTTGTCGCAGGGTGCGTCTACACCGAGCGGACACGCTTCATTCCCGCCGCTTCCTTGCTGTTGGTCACCTCCCGCGAACCCGAGCAGGCGTTGTATCAGGCGTTGAACAGCGCACCCGAACAGGCGCGCGCGGCCGGCATCGGCACGCTGACGTTGATCGGCGATTGCGTGGCGCCCGGCACGATTGCCGCTGCGGTGTATTCGGGGCATCGAATGGCACGGGAGTTTGATGCACCCGTTGATTCTTTATTGGTCCGGCGAGAGATTCCGCTTATCGAGGTGTAGCCAGTCCCGCTGTTTATTTAATAACGAGGAATACAATAATGAAAAAAACAATCCTGATGTTATTCGCTGTTCTTTTATTAAGCACGCCACTGTTTGCCAATGACTATGCCGTCATCCGTTTTGGTGTGGATCCCAATTACGCGCCTTTTGCCTATAAAGATAACAAAGGCACGTTAACGGGGTTTGAAGTTGATATCGGTAACGCCCTCTGCACTCAATTGCGTGTTCGCTGCCAATGGGTTGAAAGTGATTTTGACGGGCTGATTCCCAGTCTGAATGCCGGCAAGATCGACGCCATCCTCGCCTCAGTGACGGTCACCGCCGCACGAGAAAAGGTGATTGATTTCTCCTCGGAGGTATTTTCCAGCCCCACCGCCATGGTGCTCCGCCCCGGCGCTGAGCTGACAAAGGGTACGGCTGTTGGCTATTTGCAAGGCAGTACCCAGGAAGTCTATGCCCGCCAGGTGATCGCCGGGCAAGGCATAAAGATAGTGGCTTATGCCGATCAGGAACAGGTGTATGCCGATCTCGTGGCAGGGCGGCTGCACGCCTCATTGCAGGATGCACAGCAAGCGCAAAGCGGATTTATGCGCACAGCCCAGGGTGCGGGATTCGTCCTCGGGCCGCCGATCGAAAGTGAATTGATGCCCTCCAAAAGCGCCATCGGCATCGCCAAGGGCAATCATGCCCTGAAAGCCCTGCTGGATAAGGGCCTGGCGGCACTGCACGCCGAGGGTACCTACGCTCGGCTGCAAGACCAGTACTTTCCGGGTGTGAACATGTTCAGCGGTCAATGACCGTCCTTCAATGGCGAGCGAGAGCGCAAACATGTTGCCCACCTTCACTCAATTCGCCTCGACCCTGGACAGTTTTGCGCCACTCTTGTTGCGCGGTGTCTGGGTCACGCTGCAACTGGCGCTACTGTCACTGCTGCTGGGGCTGGCGTTCGGCCTGCTCGGTGCGGGCGCCAAGCTGTCCAGGGTCAGGGCCTGGCGCCTCTGCGCACAGCTCTACACCACCCTGATTCGCGGGGTGCCCGACCTGCTGTTGATGCTGTTGATTTTCTATGGGGTGCAAACCGGTTTGAGTCGCCTGACGCAGGAACTGGGCATGGCCTACGTCGAAATCGACCCATTCAGCGCAGGCGTACTCACCTTGGGGTTTATCTACGGCGCCTATTTCACCGAAACCTTTCGTGGTGCCCTGCTGGCTGTACCTCGCGGCCAGTTCCAGGCCGCCAAGGCCTTGGGCATGACCTTCAGTCAGGGCTTCGTGCACGTGATATTCCCGCAAATGATGCGGTTCGCCCTTCCGGGGCTGGGCAATAACTGGATGGTGTTACTCAAGGCGACTGCGCTGGTGTCGATCATTGGCTTGGCGGATTTGGTCAAGGTCGCCCAGGTAGCGGGCAAAAGTAGCCAGCAGCTATTGGCCTTTTTGCTGATGGCCGCATTGATCTACCTGTTGCTCAGCAGCGTTTCAAACTTTGCCTTGCGCTGGCTGGCGCGTCGTTACGGCGTCGGTGCGCAGGAGTCATCACGATGATCGAGTTGATCCAGGAATACTGGCGGCCGTTCATCTATTCCGACGGTCAACAACTTACCGGCCTGGCCATGACCCTATGGCTGACCAGTGCCTCGCTGTGTCTTGGCCTACTGCTGGCACTGCCCTTGTCCATCGCCAGGGTGTCATCCAGATGCTGGCTGCGTTGGCCGGTGCAATGCTTCACCTACCTGTTTCGCGGCACGCCGCTGTATATCCAGTTGCTGATCTTCTATACCGGGATCTACAGCATTGCCGCCGTGCGTGAACAGCCCGTGCTGGATGCGTTTTTCCGTGAGGCGCTGAACTGTACGCTGTTGGCATTTGCCCTGAATACCGGCGCCTACACCACGGAAATTCTCGCGGGCGCCATTCGGGCGATGCCTCGTGGTGAAGTCGAAGCCGCCCGATCCCTGGGGTTCGACGGCTGGAAGCTGTATGTCCACCTGATCATGCCGTCCGCATTGCGCCGCTCATTGCCCTACTACAGCAATGAGGTGATTTTCATGTTGCATTCCACCACGTTGGCGTTCACCGCCACGGTGCCGGATATCCTGAAAGTGGCACGGGATGCCAACGCCGCAACCTTCCTGACCTTTGAATCATTCGGCTTCGCAGCAGCCCTTTACCTGTGCATTACCTTTGCCTTGGTAGGTTTGTTTCGCCTGGCTGAACGGCGCTGGCTGCGTTTTCTGGATGCGGCCCGATAGGAGATCGAAATGCAGACCCACGTGCATGAGTTGTTGGAGGTCGTACCGGGTACGACGCGACAGATTCGCAGTTTTCATTACGGCCCGGCCAATGCAGCCGGCAAGGTTTATATCCAGGCGTCCCTGCACGCCGATGAACTGCCGGGCATGCTGGTCTTATGGCATCTGAAGCAGCGGCTGGCGCACCTGGAGGCAGCAGGGTTGATGCGTTGGTCGGTTGTGGTGGTGCCGGTGGCCAATCCGCTGGGGTTGGAGCAAGTGTTGATGGATGTGCCCCAGGGGCGCTTCGATAACGACAGTCGGGAAAACTTCAATCGTTTCTTCCTCGACGTCAGCCAGCAGGTCGGTGATCGCGTCGAAGCCCTGTTGGCGGATGAACCGGGCGCCAATCTGCAACTGATCCGTGGTGCCTTGCTGCAAACACTGGTCAGCCAGGAGCCGGCGACACAGTTGCAATCCATGCGCTTGACCCTGCAAACGCTGGCGTGCGATGCCGATATCGTGCTGGACCTTCACTGCGATTTCGAGGCCGTGCAGCATTTGTATTTGTCGCCGGATTTCTGGTTGCACGTGGAGCCTCTGGCCCGTTACCTGGGCGCCAAAGCGTGTTTTTTGGCCAAAGAGGCCGGCGGGCAATCGTTCGATGAGTGTTTTACGTTGTTCTGGGCGCACATGCAGGCGCGTTTTCCCGGGCGCTTCTCGGCACCGGGTTTTGCTGTGACTGTAGAGCTGCGGGGTGTTGCCGATGTGGATCACGGACTGGCGCGTCAGGATTGCCAGGCGTTGATCGACTACTTGATTCACCGTGGAGCCATTGACGGCCAGGCACCACCGCTACCGCCATTACTGAATACGCCAACGCCGTTGGCGGGCGTAGAACCGGTGGTGAGCCCAGTGGGAGGCTTGATTGTGTTTTGCGCGAAGGTGGGGGATTACCTGGCGGCCGGGCAAATCCTCGCCGAAGTTATCGATCCGATCACTGATCGGGTGACACCGGTTGCTTGCACCCGAGAAGGGCTTTTGTATGTTCGATCAGTGCGGCGAATGGCGAGTGCCGGTATGACGATTGCCCATGTAGCTGGCCCGAAGGCGCATCGACAGGGCTATCTGTTATCACCTTGAAGGATCCGGCAGCGGCGAAAATGGCGAGCTGCCATCTGCGCTCTGCAGTTCCTGCAGGTAGTTGCGGAAAATCTGTCCCAGCACTTGGGTAGCCACTTCCAGTTCGTCGCGCTGCATGTGTTCGGCCACTTCGTCGGCCGTGTCCAGTGCATCTTCGGCGCCGTTCACCGCTGCCATTTTCAGCACGATGTACGCCTGGACGTTATTGGCCGGTACGCCTTCGCCGTGGAAAAACATGGTGCCCAGCTGGAATTGCGCCTGGGCGTGGCCCTGCAACGAGGCTTTCTCGAAATAGCTCAAGGCTTTGTTGAGGTCGCGTGCGGGGTTTTTACTGTCGTAGAAGTACTCGCCCAACTCGTATTGCGCCTGCGCATCTCCGCCATCGGCCTGTTTCTGGCACGCGCTCAGGGCTTCGGCCTGGCTTTCCGGCTGGGTATTGAGGGTGCAGCGACCCATCGCTGGGATTAACAACGAGTTGCCGCCTGCCTGGGCATACGCCAGCAGCGGCTGAAGGAGCAACAGGCAGCCCAGAACCAGGGTGCGGCCGGTGCGTTTCATGGGAATCGACTTACCTCTGACGGGGCGCGGGACCCACGGGGGGATCCAATAAGCGCGCATTATGAAATAAGCAGGCACCTGCTTACAAAGTCTTTACTCGTTTTTCTGCTGCGTGGGCAAGTTATCTGCCGGATTGCAGGTGAATTCTCGAAAAAAGACGGAAATGCCTGTAAGCAAAGTAGCAAATCTGACGCCGCCAGGGGCGACGTCGGATTTTTGCGCCGCTTATTTCAAGGCGGCGAAGGCGCGTTCGGCAGCATCGAGGGTCAGTTTCAGCTCGGCGTCGCCATGGGCGATCGAGGTGAAGCCGGCCTCAAAGGCGCTCGGTGCCAGGTACACGCCACCTTCCAGCATCAGATGGAAGAAGCGCTTGAACAGGTCGGCATCGCTGCCCATCACGTCGTCGAAGGTGACGATGTCGTCGGCGCCGCTGAAGTACAGGCCGAACATGCCGCCCGCCTGGGTGGTCACGAACGGAATGCCGGCGGCATCGGCGCGCTGTTGCAGGCCGTCCAGCAGGCGAGTGGTGTAGTCGGTCAGCTCGGCGTGGAAGCCCGGGCGGCTGATCAGGCGCAGGGTGGTCAGGCCGGCGGCCATGGCCAGCGGGTTACCCGACAGGGTGCCTGCCTGGTACACCGGGCCCAGCGGCGCGATGTGCTGCATGATTTCGCGCTTGCCGCCGAAGCAGCCCACCGGCATGCCGCCGCCGATGATCTTGCCGAAGGTGCTCAGGTCCGGCGTGACGCCGTAGTAAGCCTGGGCGCCGCCGAGGGCAACGCGGAAGCCGGTCATCACTTCATCAAAAATCAGCACCACGCCGTGCTTGTCGCACTGTTCCCGCAAGCCTTCCAGGAAGCCCGGCGCCGGCGGCACGCAGTTCATGTTGCCGGCCACCGGCTCGACGATGATGCACGCCACTTCCTGGCCGACTTCGCTGAGCATCTGCTCGACGGCAGCGATGTCGTTGAACGGCAGGGTCAGGGTGTGTTTGGCGAACGCGGCCGGCACCCCGGCGGAGCTCGGTACGCCCTGGGTCAGCGCACCGGAACCGGCCTTGACCAGCAGGCTGTCGGAGTGGCCGTGGTAGCAGCCTTCGAACTTGATGATGCTGTCGCGGCCGGTAAACCCACGGGCCAGGCGAATCGCGCTCATGGTGGCTTCGGTGCCGGAGCTGACCATCCGCACCATCTCCATGGAGGGCACGATGGAGCACACCAGGTCAGCCATCTCGGTTTCCATGGCGGTCGGTGCGCCATAGGAAAGGCCGTGTTGCAGCTGCTGGCGCACCGCGTCCAGTACTTCCGGATGGCTGTGGCCGAGGATCATCGGGCCCCACGAACCCACGTAGTCGACGTAGCGCTTGTCATCTTCGTCGGTGACGTAGGCGCCTTCGGCATGCTTGAAGAACAGTGGGGTTCCGCCAACGCTCTTGAACGCTCGCACGGGAGAGTTCACACCGCCGGGGATGTGTTTCTGGGCATTGGCAAACAGGGTTTCGGAACGGGACATGATCGTGTTCTCTGAATTCAAGATTTTAGAAGATCGTTGAAAGCGCGGGCGCGGCGCGTGACTTCCTGGGTGCTGTCGGCACCAAACAGGCCGTGGACCACTGCCAGCAAGTCGGCACCGTGGGCCACCAGCGGCTCGGCGTTTTCCAGGGTGATGCCGCCGATCACGCAGATCGGCAGGTGCAACCGCGCGCGGGCCTGGGCCAGCAGTTCAACGGTGGCTGCCGGCGCGCCGGGCTTGGTGTTGGAATTGAAGAAGCGGCCGAAGGCGACATAACTGGCACCTTCGCGGGCAGCCTGCTCGGCCAGTTCGATCTGGCTGTGGCAGGTGGAGCCGATGATCGCCTTGGAACCGAGCAGCGCGCGGGCCGGGGTCAGCGGGCCGTCGGTCTGGCCCAGGTGCACGCCGACGCCGAGGCGTGCGGCCAGTTCGGCGTCATCGTTGATGATCAGTTGGGTCTTGTAGCGCGAGCACAGCTCTCGCAGTTTTTCGGCTTCCCGCAGGCGGCGCGCTTCGTCGCTGCTTTTATCGCGGTATTGCAGCAGGGTCACGCCACCGTCCAACGCCGCTTCGACGTAGGCCAGGAACTTGCCGGCCAACAGTTGGCTGTCGGTAATGGCATAAAGGCCACGTAGTTTCATCGGGCAGGCCTCTTGGTGTTACGAGCAGAAATCCAACGGCAGACGACGAGGCACGAATTGCCCCTGGCCGAGTTGTTCAGCGTCACGCAGGGTGCGCCAAGTGTAGTTGAGGGCCGATTGCACCGCGCTGACCAACCCTTCGCCTTGTGCCAACCGACCGGCCAGCGCGCTGGCCAGGGTGCAGCCCGAACCGTGATAACTGCCGGGCAGGCGCTGGCAGGTAAAGGTCTGGTGCGTGCCGTCGCGGCTGTAGAGGCGGTTGTGCACTTCGTGCTCGTCGCCATGGCCGCCGGTGATCAGCAGGTGCTTGATGAACGGCAGCAGTTTCGCTGCGCATTCGTCCGCCGTGCCCTCGGGCAATTCGGCGAGGATGCGTGCTTCAGGCAGGTTGGGGGTGGCGATCAACGACAGCGGCAACAGCCGCTCGCGCATGGCGTAGCCGACCTCGTCCTTGCCCAGGCTGCCGCCGCCGCCGGCGCGCAGCACCGGGTCGCAGACCACCGGCAAATGCGGGTGCGCCTTGAGCAGTTCGACCACGGTGTCGACCATCTCCAGGGAACCGAGCATGCCCAGTTTCACCGCGGCCACTTCGGAGTCACCGAGCACGGCGTTGGCCTGGGCCAGCACCCACTCGCGATCCAGCACGCGGAAATCGCTGACGTTGACGGTGTTCTGCACAGTCAGCGCGGTGACGGCCGGGGCCGCATGACAGCCCTGGGCGAGCAGGGCTTCGATATCTGCCTGCAAGCCGGCGCCACCACTGGGATCATGGCCGGAGAGACAGAGGACAACGGGGCGAGAGCTGTAGATATTCATGGTGCGCGAGCTTACCACCAAACGCTTTTTGGGTGGCTGTCGGGCGATGGTTGAATTTTTAGCGGAGGCGAAGGTGGAAATGGCTGTTTGCTATCATCGTGAAATACAGGTCAAATGCCCTGTAATGCCCGCTCTAGAGCCTTTCAAAAAATTATTTCAATGGTGTCTTTTGGCCTGTAATGGCTATGCTAGAGTGGATTCAAACCAATAACTGTATCGCCGGTTTACGTCTGCTCAAAAGGAATGGAGGCTTTTGACATAACCGGACAGGTCACGCTGGGGCTCTATGCGCTATTTGCTGATGTTACTGTTGACCGGGCTGCCGATGCTGGCCGGCGCAGTCGAGTTCAACGAGACCACCACGCGGTTGCCCCTGGGCCAAGTGATGCAAGTCCTTGAGGACCCCAGTGGCGCCCTGACCATTGGCGATATCAGCTCGCCGGTCCTCGCCAGTCGTTTCAAGACCCACGACAAAGCCACATTGAATGCCGGCTATTCGCGCTCGGTGTTCTGGCTCAAGGTTGATTTGCATTACCGCGCACAGCGCCCGGATGCCCCGCGCCGCTGGCTGCTGGAACTGGCTTACCCGCCGCTGAACCAACTGGAGCTGTACGAGCCTGACAGTGTCGGCAACTATCGACTGGTGTCGCGCACCGGCAGCATCCTGCCGTTTTCCAGCCGCGAAATCCGCCAGAGCAACTACCTGTTCAAGCTCGACTTCGTCCCTGGCCAGCAGGAAACCCTGTACCTGCGCCTGCAAAGCCAGGGCTCGATCCAGGCACCGCTGACCCTCTGGTCCACCACCGCGTACCTCGAAGAACAGCCATTGCGCCTGTACGTGCTGGGTGTGATCTACGGCGTGTTGCTCGGCATGCTGATCTACAACCTGTTCATCTACCTGAGCGTGCGCGACACCAGCTACCTCTATTATATCCTCTATATCGCCTCGTTCGGCCTGTATCAGCTGTCGGTGAACGGCGTGGCCGTGCAGTATTTCTGGCCGAATAACCCGTGGTGGGCGAACGCGGCGGTGCCCTTCCTGATCGGCTCGGCGGCGCTGTTCGGCAGCCTCTTTGCCCGCAGTTTCCTGCACACCGCGCTTTACAGTCGCTGGATCAACCGGCTGCTGCTGGCCCTGGCGGTCAGCGGCGGGGTGGTGATGGTGCTGGCATTGTTCACCAGTTATGCGCTGGCGCTACGCCTGGCCACCGCCCTGGCGCTGGTCTTTACCGTGACCATCTTCGTCGCGGCCATCAAGGCCTGGTATTGCGGCCAGCGCATGGCGCGATACTTCATCATCGCCTGGACCGCGTTCCTGCTGGGCGGTGTAGTCAATACGATGATGGTGCTGGGCTACCTGCCCAATGTGTTCCTCACGATGTACGCCAGCCAGATCGGCTCGGCACTGGAAGTGGCCTTGCTGTCCCTGGCGCTGGCCGACCGGATCAATTCGATGCGCGAGCAACAGGCGCAAATCCTGTTCGACGCCAGCCAGAAACTCGAAGTGCTCAACACGCAACTGGCCCACAGCAACCAGCTCAAGGATGAATTCCTCGCCACCTTGACCCACGAGCTGCGCACGCCGATGAACGGTGTGATCGGCTCCCTGGAATTGATGCAGACCGAGCCGCTGCCAGGCGACCTCGCGCAGTACCATCAAACCGCCTCCGGTGCGGCCCGCGAGATGATGCGCATGGTCAACGGCATCCTTACCCTCACCGAATTGCAGGCCGGGCGCCTCAGCCCGCAACCCCAAGTGTTCAGCCTGCGTGGGCTGCTCGACACCTTGCGCCAGCAGTTCGCGGCCAGCGCCCAGAACAAAGGGTTGGCGTTCTCCATTGATCTGGCAGAAGACCTGCCGGACCGCATCAACGGTGATCCTGGCAAGCTGGCGCAATGCCTGGATTGCCTGTTGGACAATGCCTTCAAGTTCACTCACGAGGGCTCGGTGCGTGTACGGGTGGTCGGTGTACCCCAGGCGGATGGAACGCTGCGCCTGACCTTCATTGTCACTGACACCGGCATCGGCTTCGCCTACCTCGATGAGGCGACCCTGTATCAGCGCTTCTTCCAGCTCGATGGCTCGACCACTCGCCAATACGGCGGCATGGGCATTGGCCTGGCGATCTGCCGGCAATTGATCGAGTTGCTCGGTGGGCGCCTCACCCACAATTCCGAGCCGCGGCGCGGCAGTCGCTTCCAGCTGGAGCTTGCGGTCAGCCCCGTCCAGCCCGAACCCGCTGCCGTGCGGCGAGTACCGCAGGCGCAACGCACGCCGCAGGAGTGCACGGTGCTGCTGGTAGACGACAACAGCGTGGCGCAACTGGTGGTGCGCGGCATGTTGCTCAAGCTCGGTTATCGGGTGAAAACCGTCGACAATGGGCCGGCCGCCCTGGCGTTGCTGCAGAGTCAAACCTTCGACGCAGTGTTGCTGGATGTGCCCGAGGGCGGCTTTTCGCTGTGCTGCCAGATCCGTGCGTTGCCCGGCTGTGGTGAGCTGCCGGTGATCGCCTTGAGCACCTCGTTACAAGCCCCGGAACGCGAGCGCTGCCACGGCGTGGGTATCACCGACCGAGTGGCCAAACCGGTACGTTTCGAGGCCCTGCAACGGGTGCTGCAACTGCGGTTGTTGCATATGGTTGAGGGTGAAAGCGCCGCCAATTAGGCGTTTATGCCACTTTTTTAACCCGGGTGACGGTGCTTAACTGAAATTCAGGCCTCAATGAACGTGGCCTTTTTTCAGGAGGCCCGTCATGCACCTGCACCCGTTCGCCGAAACCCACGACGTCACCAACCAGCCACCGTCCCTGGACGGCACCAATCTGTACCGTATCGACTTGCCGCTGCAAGACTGGTCCCGGCGCTTCGGCGCCGGCTGGGCCGAGCAGCGCATCGACACCTATGGTGCGCTGGCGGGCGGGCCGCTGATGGAAGCCGGGTTCCTGGCCAACCAGAACAAACCGGTGTTCAACAGCCATGACCGGTTTGGCCATCGCATCGACCTGGTGGAGTTTCATCCGGCCTACCACGAACTGATGCGCACCGCCGTCGAACACGGCCTGCCGTCGTTGCCGTGGGCCCATCCGCAATCCGGCGCCCATGTGGCCCGCGCGGCGATGACCTACCTGCACAGCCAGGCCGAAGCCGGTACCGGCTGCCCGCTGACCATGACGTTCGCCTGCGTCCCGGCCCTGCGCCTGCAGCCAGACCTGGCTGAAACCTGGCTGCCGAAAATCCTCGCCACCGAATACGACCCGCGCAACGTCGGCATCGCCCACAAGGCCGGCGCCACCATCGGCATGGCCATGACCGAGAAACAGGGTGGCACCGACGTGCGCGCCAACACCACCCGCGCTTACCCGGTGGGCGCCGGCGGCCCGGGCCAGGCGTATGAGTTGGTGGGGCACAAGTGGTTCTGTTCGGCGCCGATGTGCGATGGCTTCCTCACCCTGGCCCAGACCGACAAGGGCCTGACCTGTTTCCTGCTGCCCCGGCACCGCCCGGATGACACCCGCAACGAGTTCTACATCCAGCGCCTGAAAAACAAGCTCGGCAACTGCTCCAACGCTTCCAGCGAAGTGGAGTTTCGTGGCGCGCTGGCCTGGATGATCGGTGAAGAAGGGCGCGGCGTACCGACCATCATCGAGATGGTGGCGATGACCCGCTTCGATTGCATGGTCGGCTCCAGCGCCCTGATGCGCCAGGCGCTGACCCAGGCCAGCCATCATTGCGCTCACCGCCTGGTAGGTGGCCGGGTGCTCAGCGAGCAACCGTTGATGCAGAACGTACTGGCCGACCTGGCCCTGGAAAGCGAGGCGTCCCTGGCCTTGAGCATGCGCATGGCGCGCGCGCTGGACCATCTGGATAACGAACAGGAAGCCAAATTCGCCCGGCTGGTGACGGCGGTGGGCAAGTACTGGATCTGCAAGCGCGCTCCCGCGATGATCAACGAAGCCGCCGAGTGCATGGGCGGTGCGGGGTATGTCGAGGACAGTATCCTGCCGCGCTTGTACCGTGAGGCGCCGGTCAACTCGACGTGGGAAGGTTCCGGCAATGTGCAGTGCCTGGATGTGCTGCGGGCCCTGTCCAAAGAACCGGGCGTATTGGAGGCGCTGTTTGTCGAGCTGGGGGATGGTCATGGCCACAAGCACCTGGCGCGGCATATCGAGCAGTTGAAGTCGGCCTTCATGGACACTCAGGACATTCAGTACCGTGCCCGGCAATTGACCGAGGACATTGCGGTGGCGTTGCAGGCCAAGCTGCTGCTGGAGGCGGGCAATGCCAGTGTGAGTGATGGCTTTATCGCCAGCCGACTGGGCGAGTCGTCGGGCCGGGTCTATGGCACCTTGCCGCGCGGTGTGGATGTGGAGGCCATCGTCGCCCGGTCGACGTCTCAAATCCTCTGAATGAATGCGGGCAAAAATGTGGGAGCGGGCTTGCTCGCGAAGGCGGTGGATCAGCCAATACATGTGCTGACTGACCTAGCGCTTTCGCGAGCAACCCCGCTCCCACATTATTGATCGCATTCCAATTCCGGTGTTCCAGTGCGCCAGGGATACAGGCAAGATGAAGGCCTGCAAGTCAGAACACAGGATGCTTACCGTGACCGAAGCTTTTGTTGTCGTTCAAACCGCCGAAGAAGCCGTGGATCGGCTGGCGGCTCTCCATGAGCGTGCTACCGGCGCGCTCAATCAAGCCCTCAAGCGCTACCTCAAAGACCGCGTCGAACCCGACGCTGAACAACGTGCGATGTTTCGCTACCCGGAACTTCGCCTGACCTACCTGGTGCAGGGCGAAGTCCCACAGACCACCCGGGCGTATGCCAAGGTCCAGTTGCCGGGGACCTACAGCGTCACCGTCACCCATCCGTCGGCCTTCCGCAAATACCTGCTGGAGCAACTGGTGCCGTTGATGCACGACTTCACCGTGACGGTGGAAGTGGGCGTCAGCCAGCAGAACATTCCCTACCCGTACGTGGTGGAGCAGGGTGACGAACTGGCCGGCTCCGGTGTGACTGCCGCCACGCTGGCGCGGGTGTTCCCGAGTACCGACCTGTCTGCCGCCACCGATGGCATCGCCGACGGGCTGTACGACTGGGAAAACACCGACCCGCTGCCATTGGCGTTGTTCGATGCCGCCCGCGTCGACTTCTCCCTGCGCCGCCTGGTGCACTACACCGGCAGCGACTGGCGCCATGTGCAGCCGTGGATTTTGCTGACCAACTACCACCGCTACGTTGACCAGTTCATCGTGCATGGCCTGGAACAGTTGCGCAGCGACCCGCGCTTTATCCGCATGGTGCTGCCGGGCAATGTGATCATCGACAAGAGCATGGACCACGGCGAAGCGTCTGCCATTGCTGCCGGCGTGGTCTGGCACCGTTATCAGATGCCGGCCTACCACTTGCAGGCCAGCGACGGCCATGGTGTGACCCTGGTGAACATCGGCGTCGGCCCGTCCAATGCCAAGAACATCACCGACCACCTCGCCGTATTGCGTCCGCATTGCTGGCTGATGATTGGTCACTGCGGCGGGCTGCGCCAATCCCAGACCATCGGTGACTACGTGCTGGCTCACGCCTACATGCGTCGCGACGGGATTCTCGACCGGGTAGTGCCGCCGAACATTCCGATCCCGGCCCTGGCCGAAGTGCAGATGGCCTTGCAGCAAGCCGCCGCCAACGTCACCGGCGAGAAAGGCGAAGAGCTGAAAAAGCGCCTGCGCACCGGCACCGTGCTGACCTACGACGACCGCAACTGGGAGCTGCGCTGGGCCCAGGAACGGCCGCTGATCAACCTGTCCCGCGCCGTGGCCGTGGACATGGAAAGCGGCACCATCGCCGCCCAGGGCTACCGCCTGCGGGTGCCGTACGGCACGTTGCTGTGTGTGTCGGATAAACCGCTGCACAGCGAGATCAAGCTGCCGGGATCGGCCAACGCGTTCTATGAGCGTGCGGTCAGCCAGCACTTGAAGATCGGCATCGAGGCGGTGGATCTATTGCGCACCGAACTTAACTCGCTGCACTCGCGCAAACTGCGCAGCTTCGACGAGCCGCCGTTCCGCTAAACGGTTGGGATGGTTATTTAACGGTCAGGCCACTAGCATTGTCGGTCCTGACCGTTAGATGTTCCTTTGCCATGTCCCGTCCTGCCCGTCCTGTTTCCCGCCGCCCCGGTGTGAAAAGTCCGCAAACCTCGTCAGCCCCGCGTCGTGTCGCCAAGGCGCCACCGGCCGATCCCAAGTTGATCCTGTTCAATAAACCCTTCGATGTGCTGACCCAATTCAGCGATGAAGGCGGGCGGGCGACCCTCAAGGATTTCATCGACATCCCCGGCATTTACCCGGCCGGGCGCCTGGACCGTGACAGTGAAGGCCTGTTGCTGCTGACCAACGACGGCCAATTGCAGGCGCGCATCGCGGACCCCAAGCACAAGCTGGCGAAAACCTATTGGGTGCAGGTGGAAGGCGAACCGAGCGAGGAACAGCTGCAACGCCTGCGCGACGGTGTGGAGCTCAATGACGGCATGACCCTGCCCGCCGAAGCCCGGCAACTGGACGAGCCACAACTGTGGCCACGTAACCCGCCGGTGCGGTTTCGCAAAAGCGTGCCGACCCATTGGCTGGAGCTGGTGATTCGTGAAGGGCGTAACCGCCAGGTGCGGCGCATGACGGCCGCCGTAGGCTTGCCGACGTTGCGTCTGGTGCGGGTGCGGATTGGTGACTGGTCAATCGACGGCCTGGACCAAGGCCAATGGAAAGAAGTGCCGGCGCGCTTATAAGGCGCCGGACTCGATCAGGCCGATCACCACGCTCTTGATGATGAACGCGGCAACGCCCAGGCCCAGCACGAAGAACAGGATCATCGAGCCAAAGCGCCCGGCCTTGGATTTCTTCGCCAGGTCCCAGACGATAAAGCCCATGAAAATGATCAGGATGCTGACCAGGCCGGTCATCATCCATTCTTCAAACACGGCGGGATCAATCGAGTTCATCGGGTCGTTTCCGGCTGGGGCAGGGCGCCGATTATACGCCAGGGCAATCGGCGCGACATTGACCTGCGTCGGTCTGCCGCAGACTTACCACCCTGCGGGAACACAGTCAAAATGTGGGAGCGGGCTTGCTCGCGAATGCGGTGGATCAGTCAGCACATTCGGTGCCTGGCACACCGCATTCGCGAGCAAGCCCGCTCCCACATTTGTTCCGCGCTGGTCTTAAGTGCGCAGGTGGGTCAGCGGCAGCTCGGTGCTGTTGAGCACCTGGTTCAGCACAAAGCTTGAGCGCACGCTGGTGACGCCTTCGATGCGCGTCAGGTGGCCCAGCAGCAGCTTCTGGTAGTGATCCATGTCTGGCACCACCACTTTCAGCTGGTAGTCGGCGTCCATCCCGGTCACCAGGCTGCACTCGAGTACTTGCGGCAAGGTGCGGATGGCCGCTTCGAAGTTCTCGAAACGTTCGGGGGTGTGTCGGTCCATGCCGATCAGCACGTAGGCCGTGAGACTCAGGCCGAGCATCTTGCGGTCGAGCAAGGCGACCTGGCGGGCGATGTAGCCGTCGTCTTCGAGTTGCTTGACCCGGCGTGAGCACGGCGAAGGCGACAGGCCGATGCGCTCGGCCAACTCCTGGTTGGAGATCCTCGCGTCGCGCTGCAATTCCGCCAAAATACTCAGGTCGTATCGGTCAAGTTTGCTCATGGGGCTGGCCTTTGTCGTAACTATTGCGGTGAATTATCTATCCAGGGTTAAAAATTGCGCAAGCACTGTTTATTGACGCAATCTTCGCAATCATCTGCCCGAGGCCGAGGCGTAGAGTTATCAACAGAATCACTGCCCGGACATACAGTCCACTGCAGCCCGCCAATAAGGCCGGCTGCGGCCGCCAACCCCACAGGGTTGCCCCGGCCCCCGGGCTGCACACTGTCCACAAGACGGCGTGAGGTGAGCCAACGTCAAAAGCGTTGAGCCAGGACGAAGTTCTCAAGGGGCGACCGACGGGTCGCCCCTTTTTATTGCCTGCGAAAATAGTTCTCGTGACTGATAACCTCTCGCAGAACCGGGCCCCGGTTTTCCAGTCTTACGTGTAGGCCCTAATCCGCAGTGAGGAATAGCATGAAGCGCATCTGGCGTTTGGCAGGTGTTGGTTTGCTGATGATGAGCGTTGGTGCGCAAGTGATGGCCGACGACCCGCCACGCCAGGAAGGCGGTGGTCAGCATGAAAGAGGCCCGGAAGGGCATCCAGGCAATAATCAGCCTCGGCCGCAGAACAACCAACCGCGACCACAAAATAGTCAACCGCGCCCTGTAGCCCCTCGGCCCGAGAACAATCAGCCGCGTCCGCAGAATCAGCATTTCGAAAACAATCAGCCACGGCCGCAGAACCAGAATGTCGAGCGCCCGAACGGGGGTGGCCAGTGGCAAGGTCGTCCTCAGGGCAACCAACAGCAGCAACCGCCGCACCCGGCGCCCCAGCCAGCCAATAACCTGCCGATCCAGGGGCGCCCGGACACCGTGCGCCAGACCCAGGAACCGCGCCCCGGCAATTACCAGGACATTCCGCGTCGCAACGACGGCAACCAGCATTGGCAAGCCGGCAATGGTGGCCCGGGTCGTCCCGGTTTCAACGGCGGTAACGGCGGTGGCAATAACCACCCTAACGATCACCGCTGGCCAGGTCGCCCCGACGGGCACGGCAATGGCTGGGGGCCCGGCCCGCAATACCGTCCGGGTTATATCGTCGATCGCTTCCCCGACCGCAATTACCGCGTGCCGTATCGCGGGCAGGACTACTTCTTCTCGGGTGGCTACTGGTATCGCCCGCAAGGCCCGCGCTACGTTGTAGTGACGCCGCCTTACGGGATCCGCGTGCAGTACCTGCCGGATTACGCCCGGGAAGTGTGGGTGGGCAGTGCGCTGTTCTTCCTCGCCGCCGGTGCCTATTACACCTACGAAGAAAGCAGCCAGCAGTACGTTGTGGTGCAGCCGCCACCCGCCGCGCCAGCGCCGCAACCCGTGCCCCAGGGCAATGGTTATGACGTGGTGGCTTACCCGGCCAACGGCCAGTCACCGGCGCAGGTCCAGCAGGACGGTTACGACTGCTATCGCTGGGCGGTGCAGCAAAGTGGCTTTGACCCAAGGACCGTCACCTACGCCCCCGACCCGGCCGTGGTGCAAACCTACCGCCAGGCCCAGGGCAACTGCCTGAGCAGTCGCGGCTATCAGGTGCAGTACTAGGCCTTCGCGCCCTTGACCACTTCCTGCGGGTCGGCGTGCACCAGCACTTCGGCTCGCGGGTAGGCGTTGTGGATGGCATCGGCGGCCTGGTCGCTGATGCCGTGGGCCACGGACAAACTCAATTCCCCCGGTAACTCCAGGTGCAGCTGCACAAACCAGTGGCTGCCGGAAATCCGCGTGCGCAGGTCATGGGCACCCAATACACCGGGCACGCTGCACGCCAGTTCGAGCATGTGCTGGCTGACATCCGGCGGCAGTTCCTCGTCCATCAGCACCGAAAAACTTTCCCGGGCGATCTGGATGGCGCTCCACAAAATGTAGGCCGCGATGCCCAGGCCGAACCAGGCGTCCACCTGATGAAAACCAAACGCCGCCAGCACCAGCGCCACCAGGATGCTGCCGTTGAGCATCATGTCTGAGCGATAGTGCAGCGAGTCGGCGCGGATGGCGTTGGAGCCGGTTTCGCGGATCACCCGGTATTGCAGGATCAGCAGCGCCGCCGTCAACGCCAGGGACAGAACGATCACGCCAATACTCAGCCATGGCGCGCCCACAGGTTCCGGATGCTGCAAACGCTGGAACGCCTGGAAGGCGATCAACACCGCACTGCCGGCGATGAACAGCGCCTGGGCCATGCCCGACAGGGATTCCGCCTTGCCATGGCCATACCGGTGATCGTCATCCGCCGGGCGCAACGCATAGTGCACGGCCAGCAAATTCAGCAGCGAGGTGACGCCGTCGAGCAGCGAGTCGGTCAGCCCGGCGAGCATGCTCACCGAGCCGCTGAGCCACCAGGCGATGGCCTTGGTCACAATCAGCACACAGGCCACGCCGACGGAAGCGCGGGTGGCCAGGCGCAACAGCCGGGCGTGTTCGGGACTGGTGGTCATGGGGCGGGTCAGTCCTTAAGCGGCGGGTTGCAGGCCCAGGGTGGCGAGTTGTTGCACGCTGCCCTTGAACTGGATCATGCGCGGGTCGTCCAGCGGCAGGTTATGCCCAGTTTCTTTCTGGATGATGGTTTGCAGCTTGGCGTTGTCGACCTTGCCGTCGGCGCCGATGGCTTGCTGGAGTTTTTCCGGAGCTACCTGGGCGGTTTTGCCCGGCTCGAAGTAGATCGCGCCGGTGGCGAAGTCGACACCAAAGGCGATCAGGCCCGGGATCACGTAGAACAGCAGGCCGACCGCATCGAGCACGGCAATTGCCGGGTCGATCTTGCCGTCGATCTGGCCCCGGCGGTCGGGGTAGAAAATCGAGCCGCAGGCCGTCAACTGGCTCAGCAGGGTGACGGCCAGAACACCGCCGATGACACGGGAAGCAACACGCATGGGACTCTCCTTGAACATAATGAAAATGACTATAAGCCAGTCTACAAGGCGACGATGATCAAGTGTGGGAC
>Ga0209173_100463_pt1 | contig 20290 bp, 17 predicted proteins | sample SynthPrep_16_END_FD_187206 | JGI IMG/M metagenome (GOLD analysis project Ga0209173, IMG submission 187206) | Synthetic microbial communities from Ohio, USA - SynthPrep_16_END_DS12_MetaG (SPAdes) (version 2) | ecosystem: Engineered > Bioreactor > Aerobic > Activated sludge | place: USA: Ohio... | reverse complement strand
GGGCTGTTTTGAATCGAGAGGTAAATGCTGTCGTTCATTGTTTTTATCCTCGCAGCACAGCTTTTTTATTATTGGAACGTATCCACTGTATGCGGCTGCGGAACAGGTTCCAGACGACCTTAGTATTAGAGGGAGTGTAGCGAGGGATTGGGAGGGCGAAGAAAGATTTGCGGGTCACGAAAATAATGTGGGAGGAGGCTTGCCCCCGATGGCAGTGGGTCAGCTACAGATAAGCTGACTGAAACACTGCCATCGGGTGCAAGCCCCCTCCCACAGGGGGTGTATCAAGGCATTGGGGAGTTACTTACCGATCCACTCGGCCACACGCTCAGGGTGCTTGGCCACCCAATCCTTGGCCGCGGCATCCGGCTTGGCGCCCTCTTGGATAGCGAGCATGACTTCGCCGATTTCGTCCTTGGAGGCCCACTGGAATTTCTTCAGGAAGGCCGCGACTTCCGGCGCTTTCTTCTCCAGGCCCTTGCTGCCGATGCTGTTGACGGTTTCAGCAGCACCATAAATCCCTTTTGGATCGTCCAGGAAGCGCAGCTTCCATTTGGCGAACATCCAGTGTGGCACCCAACCGGTGACCGCAATGGATTCCTGTTTGTCTTCGGCACGGGTCAACTCGGCGATCATCGCCGCGCCCGAGCTGGCTTGCAGCTTGTAATCAAGGCCGTATTGCTTGATGGCTTCGTCGGTCTTGAGCATCACGCCTGAACCGGCGTCGATGCCGACGATCTTGTTCTTGAAGGTAGTATCGGTCTTGAGGTCTTCGATGGACTTGGCCTTGACGTACTCCGGCACGATCAGGCCGATCTTCGCGTCCTTGAAGTTAGGGCCGTAGTCGACCACCTTGTCCTTGTTCTTCGCCCAATACTCACCGTGCGTCACGGGTAGCCAGGCGGAGAGCATGGCATCGAGTTTGCCGGTGGCGACACCCTGCCACATGATCCCGGTGGCGACCGCTTGCAGTTTCACGTCATAACCGAGCTTTTGCTTGATCACCTCAGCCGCCACGTGCGTGGTGGCAACGCTGTCAGACCAGCCATCCACATAGCCGATGCTCAGGGTTTTGCTGTCGGCGCTGGCCAGTGTGGAGCTCATCGCAACTACCAGAGTGGCAGCTGCGCCCAAGAGTCGTCGCATCTTCATCGTACTTCCCCGAAAGTGCTGCGCCCGGCGGATGCCGAGCGACGTCAACCTGTTGTTATGTGGTGCACCGCGCCCCCTTCACGCGCATCGATCACGGTAGTGCGCCGTCAGCGGAGTACTGACGCTTCGATCATCAACCTGCCGGGACCTTCGACCTGCTCTGTCAGCGACCTTGTGCAAGCAGGAAACGACATCACATAGCCAGTAGGACGCTTTGTAGGATTTGACGCCAGAATCCCGCCCGAACTTTGCATGTCAAAATTATGCTGCCCCACTGGGAAGGGCTAAATCCGGGTAAGATGCGCGCCTTTGCTCCTCCAGATAAGCCAACCATGCCCGCGACCGCCCGCTTCCCTGCCCTCCCCTATTGCTTCGCCTTGATCCTTGGCCTGCTGGCCATGATCGGCTACTGGTATGGCCTCGGCCGGCCGGTGATACTGCCCGACGTCGCCAGCGCCACGCACAAGATGCAGTGCGCGTCCTACACGCCGTTCGATAAGGACCAATCGCCGTTTGACCAGCCGTTCACCCTGCGTCCGGAGCGCATGGACGCTGACCTGGCCCTGCTGGCGACCCGCTTCGAGTGCATTCGCACCTACTCCATGACCGGCCTGGAAGCCTTGCCGGAAATGGCACGCAAGCATGGCCTTAAGGTGATGGCCGGCGCCTGGGTCAGCAGCGACCCGGTGGCGACTGCCAAGGAAGTCAACGAATTGATCGCCGCGGCCAACGCCAACCCTGACGTCGTGACCTCAGTGATCGTCGGCAACGAAGCGCTGCTGCGCAAGGAAGTCACCGCCAAACAGCTGGTGGCGCTGATCCACACCGTCAAAAGCCAGATCAAGCAGCCGGTGACATACGCGGATGTCTGGGAATTCTGGCTGCAACACCCGGAAATCGCGCCGGCGGTGGACTTCCTCACGATCCACCTGTTGCCGTACTGGGAAGATGAGCCGTCCGGCATCGACCAGGCCCTCAAGCACGTGGGTGACGTGCGCCAGACCTTTGGCAACAAGTTTGCGCCCAAGGACATCCTGATTGGTGAAACCGGCTGGCCCAGCGAAGGCCGCCAGCGCGAAACCGCCGTGCCAAGCCGGGTCAACGAAGCCAAGTTCATGCGCGGCTTCGTGGCCATGGCCGAGGCCAATGGCTGGCGTTACAACCTGATCGAAGCCTTTGACCAGCCGTGGAAGCGCGCCAGCGAAGGCGCCGTGGGCGGTTACTGGGGCCTGTTCGATGCCGACCGCCAGGACAAGGGCATTCTCGCCGGGCCCGTGACCAATGTGCCTTACTGGCCACTGTGGCTGGGGGTGGGCGGGATCATCCTGCTGGGCGCCTTGGTGCTGGGTGGTCGTGTACGCAGTGTGCGTGCCGCTATCGCCCTGCCGCTGCTGGGCGCCGTTGCCGCATGCGCCATCGGCACCTGGGCTGAACTGACCCGCGTTACCGCGCGTTTCAATGATGAATGGATGTGGGCAGGCTTGCTGGTGGTGTTGAACCTGCTGGTGCTGGCTCACGCGGCACTGGCCCTGAGCGCCCGGGAAGGTTGGCGCGCACGGGCCTTCAACTGGCTGGAACAGCGCGCGGGCTGGCTGGTGGCGATTGCCGGATTCGCTGGCGCGGTGATGATGCTGGCGTTGGTGTTTGACCCGCGCTATCGCAGCTTCCCGACGGCGGCGCTGGTAGTGCCGGCCTTGGTGTACCTGGTGCGGCCGGTGACCGGACCGCGTCGGGAGATTGCGCTGCTGACCTTTATCATCGGTGCGGGCATTGCGCCGCAGTTGTACCGTGAAGGGTTGTTGAACCAGCAGGCGTGGGGTTGGGCGATGGTTAGCCTGCTCATGGTTGCAGCCTTGTGGCGCTGCTTGCGGGTGCGCAAGCTCTAAAACCGCTATCGGGGGCAAGCCCCCTCCCACAGTTGGAATGCATTCCCCTGTGGGAGGGGCTTGCCCCGATGAGGCCCTATCAGGCGACGCGGGGCTTCCTGACCAACCGCAACCCCGCAATCACCACCGCAAACACCGCAAACGTGGTGTTGTACAACGCCAGCGCCGGCAAACCGAAGACCATCCCCAGCACCGCCAAACCCCACCCGGCACGACCCGGCACGAAAAACGCCAGCACTGACGTGATCAGCGCCGCCCAGCCCAGCACCTTGAAGTGGATCATCAACCCCAGGTTCGAACGCAACTGGCATTCCCAACGGCTGGCTTCGTCCGCACAGATGCCGACCCACTGGCCATCTTCCATAAAGCCATAGCGCGCACCGTAACTGGCGGCCAGCCATAGCGGCAGTGCAACAAGCAGCAAAATCAGCGGCAAACGACGGGACATGAGGCACTCCGATAGGCAAAAACGGCGCTCAGCTTAATGCCCCGCCGGCCATTAGCAAGGCGCATATACACAATTAGTGTTCACCTACACGTGTCAAAGTGTATCGTCTGGCTACTATTACCCCGATTCCGACGTTTTTTTCCGACATTTCGTGCCGAGTGATGGCACTTCGGCGATAGGACGGCGGTCATAGCCTGCGAACTTCATTAAGCACGTTTCCTCCTAGGGATTAAGTCATGCTCCGTTCCTTGCGCTGTGCTGCCTTACTGGGCAGCCTTTTTCTGAGTGCGTCAGCACTGGCCGTCGATATCGACCAAGCCAGCTATGGCTACCCTTTGACCAACCCATTTGAAGCGACTATCGCCACCACACCGCCCGACCTTCGGCCCAAATTGCCGAACGATGACGAGATCAACCAATCCGACTACACCTTGAACATGCGCCCCGAGCGCGAGTTCAGCCTGCCGGACAACTTCTGGGCGGTGAAGAAACTCACCTACCGCATCGCCAAGCAGGATCGCGCCGCGCCGCTGATCTTTCTGATCGCGGGCACCGGGGCAAGGTTTGACAGCAGCATCAACGAATACCTGAAAAAGCTCTATTACCAGGCCGGCTACCACGTGGTGCAACTGTCGTCGCCCACCAGCTTCGACTTCATCAGCGCCGCCTCGCGCTTCGCGACTCCGGGGATCACCCAGGAAGACGCCGAAGACATGTACCGCGTGATGCAGGCCGTGCGGGCGCAGAACGCCTCGCTGCCGGTGACCGACTTCTACCTCACCGGCTACAGCCTCGGCGCCCTGGATGCGGCGTTTGTCAGCAAGCTCGACGAGACCCGTCGCAGCTTCAACTTCAAGAAAGTGCTGCTGCTGAACCCGCCGGTCAACCTCTACACCTCGATCACCAACCTCGACAAGCTTGTTCAAACCGAAGTGAAGGGCATCAACAACACCACCACCTTCTACGAGCTGGTGCTGAACAAGCTGACCCGTTACTTCCAGCAAAAGGGCTACATTGACCTCAATGACGCCCTGCTCTACGACTTCCAGCAATCCAAGCAGCACCTGACCAACGAACAGATGGCCATGCTGATCGGCACCTCGTTCCGCTTCTCGGCGGCCGACATCGCCTTTACCTCGGACTTGATCAACCGCCGTGGCTTGATCATCCCGCCGAAGTACCCGATCACCGAAGGCACCAGCCTCACGCCGTTCCTCAAGCGTGCGCTGCAATGTGATTTCGATTGCTACCTCACCGAACAGGTGATCCCGATGTGGCGAGCCCGTTCCGACGGCGGCAGCCTCTTGCAACTGGTCGACCAGGTCAGCCTGTACGCCCTTAAGGACTACCTGCACACCAACCCGAAGATCGCCGTCATGCACAACGCCGACGACGTAATCCTCGGCCCTGGCGACCTCGGTTTCCTGCGTAAAACCTTCGGCGATCGCTTGACCGTCTACCCGCTGGGCGGCCACTGCGGCAACCTTAATTACCGCGTCAACGCCGACGCCATGCTGGAGTTCTTCCGTGGCTAAATATCTTCTGCTGCTTGCCGCCTTGATGTGCGCAGGCGTGGCCAATGCCGACAACAGCAAGGCCCATGAGCCGGTCAACGTGGGTGCCGACGGGTTCAAGGAACCGCTGACCAAGCTCAAGTTCAACCCGGGCCTGGACCAGCGCGAGTTCGAGCGTTCGTCGCTGACCGCACTCAACGTGTACGACCCACTGGAATCGTGGAACCGTCGCGTGTACCACTTCAACTACCGCTTCGACCAGTGGGTGTTCCTGCCGGTGGTCAACGGTTACACCTATGTGACGCCCAGCTTCCTGCGCACCGGCGTGAGCAACTTCTTCAACAACCTGGGCGATGTGCCCAACCTGTTGAACAGCCTGCTTCAGCTCAAGGGCCACCGCTCCCTGGAAACCACCGGGCGCCTGCTGGTCAACACCACTATCGGCATCGCCGGCCTGTGGGACCCAGCCACCGCCATGGGCCTGCCGCGCCAGAGCGAAGACTTCGGCCAGACCCTGGGCTTCTACGGCGTGCCCGGCGGCGCCTACCTGGTGCTGCCGATCTTCGGCCCATCGAACCTGCGCGACACCGGCGGTTTGCTGGTCGATTACACCGCCGAAACCCAGATCAACTTCCTCAACGTGGCCGAAGTCAGCTCCAACCACCCGGAAGTCTGGGCCCTGCGCGCGGTCGACAAGCGCTACCAGACCAGCTTCCGATATGGTCAGATGAACTCGCCGTTCGAGTATGAGAAGGTGCGGTACATCTACACGGAATCACGCAAGTTGCAGATTGCGGAGTAAACGCTCACAAAAAAGGCCATTCAATTGAATGGCCTTTTTTATTGCCGCCCGTATCAGGCCTTCAGCGCTTTCCACGCCTTGCCGACCACGTTGACCATCGCCAGCACCACCGCGCCGGCAATGATCCCCGCTACACCGTTCAGCAACGTCGGCACCAGCCACGCCGCCCCGCCCGCGCCCTGGCTGACCGTCTCGATCCAGTGATGCACCACCGGCACGCCATGGGTGAGAATGCCGCCGCCCACCAGGAACATCGCCGCTGTACCGATCACGGAGAGGCTCTTCATCATGTAAGGCGCCGCCCGCAGGATCGCGCCGCCGATACTGCGGGCCACTTGGCCAGGCTTCTGGGTGAGCCACAGGCCCAGGTCATCCAGCTTGACGATGCCAGCCACCAGCCCGTAGACACCGATGGTCATGACAATGGCAATGCCGGATAACACGACCACCTGCTGCATCAACGGCGCCTCAGCCACAGTGCCGAGGGTGATGGCGATGATTTCGGCCGAGAGGATGAAGTCGGTGCGGATAGCGCCTTTGATCTTGTCCTTTTCAAAGGCCACCAGATCGGTGGCCGGGTCGGCCACGGCCTCGACCAACTGCGCACGTTCAGCCTGGTCTTCGGTCTTGCTGTGCAGGAATTTATGCGCGAGCTTCTCGAAACCTTCAAAACACAGGTAGGCACCACCGAGCATCAGCAACGGCGTCACCGCCCACGGCGCGAATGCACTGATCAGCAAAGCGGCCGGCACCAGGATCAACTTGTTGACGAACGACCCTTTCGCCACCGCCCACACCACAGGAATTTCCCGCTCTGCGCGCACCCCGGAGACCTGCTGGGCATTGAGCGCCAAGTCATCGCCGAGCACGCCGGCGGTCTTCTTCGCCGCCACTTTTGTCATCAGGGCAACGTCATCGAGTACCGCGGCGATATCGTCGATCAACACCAACAAACTGCTTCCTGCCATGAATCGGGCTTCCATTAGAGAGGGAGGGGCCGAGCATAGCGCGGTGCAACGCTTTACGGGCACATTGTTGAGGCTCGCGGATGGCCGGTGCTACCATGCGCAACCGCCTGTCCTGGCAAGGAAACCTCTGGTTTATGAGCACCATTCGCGAGCGCAACAAAGAAAAAATCCTGCGGGCGGCCAGCGAGGAGTTTGCCGACAAAGGCTTCGCCGCGACTAAAACCAGCGACATCGCCGCCAAGGCCGGGCTGCCCAAGCCCAACGTCTATTACTACTTCAAGTCCAAGGACAACCTCTACCGCGAGGTGCTCGAGAGCATTATCGAGCCGATCCTGGCCGCTTCCACGCCGTTCAATCCGGACGGTGAGCCTGCGGTGGTGCTGAGCAACTACATCCGCTCAAAAATCCGCATCTCCCGCGACCTGCCGTTTGCCTCCAAGGTATTCGCCAGCGAAATCATGCACGGCGCCCCGCACCTCAGCGCCGACCAGGTCGAACAGTTGAACGCCCAAGCCAAGCACAACATCGCGTGCATCCAGCATTGGGTCGATCGCGGCCTGATCGCGGCGATTGACCCCAATCACTTGATGTTCAGCATCTGGGCGGCCACGCAGACGTATGCGGACTTCGACTGGCAGATCTCGGCGGTGACCGGCAAGGCCAAGTTGGATGAAGCGGATTACGAAGCGGCGGCGCAGACGATTATCCGGTTGGTGCTCAAGGGGTGTGAGCCGGACTGATAGACCGTGGCGTCTGTGCCAATCGGGGGCAAGCCCCCTCCCACACTTGAGTTGTGAACACCGTCAAATGTGGGAGGGGGCTTGCCCTCGATGAGGCCCTAACAGTCAACGCAGAATCAAGCAGACACCCCCGCATCCGCCATCAACCCCACCCCCTCGATCGCCGTGATCGCACACTGCTCATCAATATCCGACGTATCCCCGCTGATCCCGATCGCGCCCAGCACCACGCCTTCCTGATTCCGAATCAACACCCCACCCGGCGCCGGCACCACGCTGCCCTGCCCCAGGCTGTTCAGCGCGGCGATAAACGCCGGGCGTTGCTGTGCGTCCAGTGCCAGCAGGCGTGAGCCCTTGCCCAGGGCAATCGCGCCCCAGGCCTTGCCGATGGCGATCTGCGGGCGCAGCAGGCTGGCGCCGTCTTCGCGCTGCAGGGTGATCAGGTGCCCGCCGCTGTCGAGCACCGCAATGGTCAGCGGCGCTGCCGACAGGGTGCGCCCTGCAGTGAGGGCCTGGCTGGCCAGTTGGGTGGCGAGTTTCAAGGTTAAAGCGCTCATGGTGCCGTCCTTCTTTTGTTATTGGGAATGCCGTGGCGGTCTGAATGATCAGATGCTTGATCAAACAAATAGAACACAATGGCTTTTAATTTTGTATACAATATTTTCGCACAAAGGCTCCATACGTCGAAAAAAGCCGTTCCGACGAACGCAAAGGCCAGTCTATAAAATGCATTGACCTACGCCGCTCGCCGTGAATACACTTTGGCCAGACACCACTTGTATACAATTACAAAACGCAAGAGGCACCAAAACCATGAGCAAAATGAGAGCAATCGAAGCCGCCGTCCTGGTGATGCGCCGTGAAGGCGTGGACACCGCCTTCGGTATCCCAGGCGCCGCGATCAACCCGCTGTACTCGGCCTTGCAGAAGGTGGGTGGCATCGATCACGTCCTTGCTCGCCACGTTGAAGGCGCCTCCCACATGGCCGAGGGTTACACCCGGACCAAGGCCGGCAATATCGGCGTGTGCATCGGCACCTCGGGCCCGGCGGGCACCGACATGGTCACCGGCCTGTACAGCGCCTCGGCCGACTCGATCCCGATCCTGTGCATTACCGGCCAGGCCCCCCGCGCCCGTATGCACAAGGAAGACTTCCAGGCCGTGGACATCACCAGCATCGTCAAACCGGTGACCAAGTGGGCGACCACTGTCCTGGAGCCGGGCCAAGTGCCGTACGCCTTTCAGAAAGCCTTCTACGAAATGCGCTCCGGCCGCCCCGGCCCGGTGTTGATCGACCTGCCGTTCGACGTGCAAATGGCCGAGATCGAATTCGACATCGACGCCTACCAGCCACTGCCCCTGGCCAAGCCGTTGGCAACCCGCATCCAGGTCGAGAAAGCCCTGGCCCTGCTGGACCAGGCCGAGCGACCACTGCTGGTCAGCGGTGGCGGCGTGATCAACGCCGACGCCAGCGACTTACTGGTTGAGTTCGCTGAACTCACCGGCATCCCGGTGATCCCGACGCTGATGGGCTGGGGCACCATCCCGGACGATCACCCACAGATGGTGGGCATGGTCGGCCTGCAAACCTCCCACCGCTACGGCAACGCGACCCTGCTCAAGTCGGACGTGGTGCTGGGCATCGGTAACCGCTGGGCCAACCGCCACACCGGTTCGGTCGAGGTCTACACCGAGGGCCGCACGTTCATTCACGTCGACATCGAGCCGACGCAGATTGGCCGCGTCTTCACCCCGGACCTGGGCATCGTGTCCGACGCCGGTTCCGCACTGACGATGTTTATCGAAGTCGCCCGCGAGTGGAAAGCCGCCGGCAAGCTCAAGGACCGCAGTGCCTGGCTGCACGACTGTCAGCAACGCAAAGCCACCCTGCACCGCAAGACTCACTTCGACAACGTGCCGGTCAAGCCACAGCGTGTGTATGAAGAAATGAACCAGGTGTTCGGCAAAGACACCTGCTACGTCAGCACCATCGGCCTGTCGCAGATTGCCGGCGCGCAATTCCTGCACGTGTACAAGCCACGCCACTGGATCAACTGCGGCCAGGCCGGCCCGCTGGGTTGGACCATCCCCGCCGCTCTCGGCGTGGTCAAGGCCGACCCGAGCCGCAAGGTGGTGGCACTGTCGGGCGACTATGACTTCCAGTTCATGATCGAAGAACTGGCCGTGGGCGCGCAGTTCAAGCTGCCGTACATCCACGTGGTGGTGAACAACTCCTACCTGGGCTTGATCCGCCAGGCCCAGCGCGGGTTTGAAATGGACTACTGCGTGCAGCTGTCCTTCGACAACCTCAACGCCCCGGAACTCAACGGCTATGGCGTGGACCACGTCGCCGTCGCCGAAGGCCTGGGTTGCAAGGCCCTGCGCGTGTTCGAACCCGGCCAGATCGCACCGGCACTGCGCCGTGCCGAGGCAATGATCGAAGAATTCAAGGTGCCGGTGATCGTTGAAATTATTCTGGAACGCGTGACCAACATTTCCATGGGCACCGAGATCAACGCCGTCAACGAATTCGAAGACCTGGCACTGGTCGGCAACGATGCGCCGACTGCCATTTCCCTGCTCGATTAAGGAGAACCTTATGCCGCGTTTCGCCGCCAACCTGTCCATGCTGTTTACCGAACAGGACTTCCTTGCCCGTTTCAAAGCGGCCGCCGATGCCGGCTTCGAAGGTGTCGAGTACCTGTTCCCGTATGAATTCAGCTCCGCCGAAATCAAGGCGCAACTGGACGCCCACGGCCTGACCCAGGTGCTGTTCAACCTGCCGGCCGGCGACTGGGCCAAGGGCGAACGCGGCCTGGCGTGCCACCCTGACCGGATCGAGGAATTCCGTGCTGGGGTCAAGCTGGCGATTGCCTACGCCGAGGTGTTGGGCAACACCCAGATCAACTGCCTGGCGGGCATTCGACCACAAGGCATTGATGACAAGACCCTGGAAAAAACCTTCGTCGCCAACCTCAAGTACGCCGCCGAAAAGCTGCAAGCAGTGGGCATCAAGCTGGTGATGGAAGCGATCAACACCCGCGACATTCCAGGCTTCTACTTGAACAACACGGCGCAGGCCCTGTCGATTCGCGAGCAGGTCGGCAGCGACAATCTGTTCCTGCAATACGACATCTATCACATGCAAATCATGGAAGGCGACCTGGCCCGCACCATGGCCGCCCACTTGGAAGAGATCAACCACATCCAGCTGGCGGATAACCCAGGGCGCAACGAGCCGGGGACCGGGGAGATCAACTACCGCTTCCTGTTCGAACACCTGGACCGCATCGGGTACCCGGGTTGGGTCGGCTGCGAGTACAAGCCGTTGACCACCACCGAAGCGGGGCTGGGTTGGCTCAAGACCCATAACGCCATCTAACCAACACGACGCAACACCAATGTGGGAGGGGGCTTGCCCCCGATAGCGGCGGGTCTGTCAGTACTGTTTTACCTGACACACCGTCATCGGGGGCAAGCCCCCTCCCACAGGGGACCTGCGGTGTAATAACAAGAGGATTTTCGTCATGGCTAAAATCGGATTCATCGGCACCGGCATCATGGGCCAACCCATGGCCGCCAACCTGCAGAAAGCAGGTCACCAACTGTTCCTCTCCGAGCATCACGGCAAGGCCCCGCAAGCGCTGCTCGACGCGGGTGCCGTGGCCCTGGCCAACCCGCAGCAAGTGGCGCAGGAAGCCGAGTTCATCATCGTCATGGTGCCGGACACCCCGCAGGTCGATGACGTGTTGTTCCGCAAAGACGGCGTGGCTGCAGGCCTGTCGCCGAACAAGGTGGTGATCGACATGAGCTCGATCTCCCCCACCGCCACCAAGGCGTTCGCGGCGAAGATCAACGAGACCGGCGCGCAGTACCTGGATGCACCGGTGTCCGGTGGTGAAGTCGGCGCCAAGGCCGGCACCCTGAGCATCATGATCGGTGGTGAGCCGCAGACCTTCGAACGCGCCTTGCCGCTGTTCCAGGCCATGGGCAAGAACATCACGCTGGTAGGCGGCAATGGCGATGGCCAGACCGCCAAGGTTGCCAACCAGATCATCGTCGCGCTGAACATCCAGGCGGTGGCCGAAGCGTTGTTGTTCGCCGCCAAGAACGGCGCCGACCCGGCCAAGGTGCGTGAAGCGCTGATGGGCGGCTTTGCTTCGTCGAAAATCCTCGAAGTGCATGGCGAGCGCATGATCAAGGGCACCTTCGATCCGGGCTTCCGTATCAACCTGCACCAGAAGGACCTCAACCTGGCCCTGGCCGGCGCCAAGGAGCTGGGGATCAACCTGCCGAACACCGCCGGCACCCAACAGGTGTTCAGCACGTGCACGGCGATTGGCGGCGGTAACTGGGACCATTCGGCGCTGATCAAGGGGCTGGAGCATATGGCGAATTTTTCGATTCGCGATAAATAGCCCCTGATGAAATGCAATCAAAGTGTGGGAGGGGGCTTGCCCCCTCCCACACTTTGATCGCATTCCAAGCCTCACCTCTAATAACAAGAATCCCCCGGGAGCCCGCTTATGTCGGTCGATCCGCAACACCTGCTTCGCGAGCTGTTTGCCACAGCCATCGACGCCGCCCACCCCCGGCAAGTCCTCGAACCCTACCTGCCCGCCGACCGCAGCGGCCGTGTGATCGTGATCGGCGCCGGCAAGGCCGCCGCCGCCATGGCCTTGGTCGTGGAGAACGTCTGGCAGGGCGAAGTCACCGGCTTGGTGGTCACCCGTTACGGCCACGGCGCGCCCTGCCAGAAAATCGAAGTGGTCGAAGCCGCCCACCCCGTGCCCGACGCCGCCGGACTGGCCGTGGCCCAGCGCGTGCTGGCATTGATCAGCAACCTCGGCGAAGACGACCGTGTGATCTTCCTGCTGTCCGGCGGCGGCTCTGCCCTGCTGGCCCTGCCCGCCGAAGGCATCACCCTGGCCGACAAACAGGCGATCAACAAAGCCCTGCTCAAATCCGGGGCGACCATTGGCGAGATGAATTGCGTGCGCAAGCACCTCTCGGCGATCAAGGGTGGCCGCCTGGCGAAAGCGGCCTGGCCGGCGACGGTGTACACCTATGCGATTTCCGATGTGCCGGGCGACCAGGCCACGGTGATCGCCTCCGGCCCCACGGTCGGCGACCCGAGCACCTCGCAACAGGCCTTGGCGATTCTCAAGCGCTACCACATCGACGCCCCGGCTTCAGTGCGCAGCTGGTTGCAGAACCCGGCCTCGGAAACCGTCAAGCCCGGCGACCCGGTGCTTGCCCGCAGCCACTTCCAATTGATCGCCCGCCCCCAGCAATCCCTGGAAGCGGTGGCGGTAAAAGTGCGCCAGGCCGGGTTCAGCCCGTTGATCCTGGGCGACCTGGAAGGCGAAGCACGGGACGTGGCCAAGGTGCACGCCGGCATAGCCCGGCAGATCGTCCAGCACGGCCAGCCGCTGGCGGCGCCGTGCGTGATCCTCTCCGGCGGCGAAACCACCGTGACCGTGCGCGGCGATGGCCGTGGCGGGCGCAATGCGGAATTCCTGCTGAGCCTAACCGACAGCCTCAAAGGTCTGCCCGGCGTCTACGCCCTGGCCGGTGATACCGACGGCATCGACGGCTCGGAAGACAACGCCGGCGCGATCATGACGCCGTGCAGTTACCGCCGCGCCGAAGCGCTCGGCCTGTCGGCCAGCGACGCGTTGGATAACAACGACGGCTACGGCTATTTCGCCGCCCTCGACGGCTTGATCGTCACCGAGCCGACGCGCACCAACGTCAACGACTTCCGCGCCATCCTGATCCTTGAGACTGCCAAACATGACGCCTGACAAGAAGGTCAAAATCCTCGCCACCCTGGGCCCGGCCACCGACGGTATCGATGACATCCGCGAGCTGGTGGAAGCCGGCGTGAATATCTTCCGGCTCAATTTCAGCCACGGCGACCACGCCGACCACGCCCAGCGCTACCAGTGGATTCGCCAGGTGGAGCGCCAGCTGAATTACCCGCTGGGCATCCTCATGGACCTGCAAGGGCCGAAGCTGCGGGTCGGGCGGTTTGCCGAGGGCAAGGTGCAGTTGGTACGCGGCCAGGCCCTGCGCCTGGACCTCGACGAAACACCCGGTGACCAGCGCCGGGTCAACCTGCCTCACCCGGAAATCATCCAGGCCCTTGAGCCCGGCATGGACCTGCTGCTGGACGACGGTAAGGTGCGCCTGCGGGTGATCACCAAACACGCCGACGCCATCGACACCACGGTGCTGAACGGCGGCGAATTGTCTGACCGCAAAGGCGTGAACGTCCCACAAGCTTTGCTGGAACTCAGCCCACTGACCGCCAAGGACCGACGCGACCTGAGCTTCGGCCTGGAACTGGGTGTGGACTGGGTGGCGCTGTCGTTCGTGCAGCGCCCGGAGGATATCCGCGAAGCCCGTGAGCTGATCGGCGACAGAGCCTTCCTGATGGCCAAGATCGAGAAACCCTCGGCCGTGCAGCGCCTGCGGGAAATCGCCGAACTGAGCGACGCAATCATGGTAGCCAGAGGTGACCTGGGCGTGGAAGTGCCGGCCGAGAGTGTGCCGCAGATCCAGAAAGACATCATCAGCACCTGCCGCCAACTGGGCAAACCGGTGGTGGTGGCCACGCAGATGCTGGAGTCCATGCGTTTCTCCCCGGCGCCGACCCGTGCCGAAGTTACCGATGTCGCCAATGCCGTGGCCGAAGGCGCGGACGCGGTGATGCTGTCGGCGGAAACCGCCTCCGGTGAGTACCCGCTGGAGGCCGTGCAGATGATGAGCAAGATCATCCGCCAAGTGGAAAACGGCCCGGACTACCAGGCCCAGCTGGATGTCAGCCGGCCCAAGGCGGATGCCACAGTGTCGGACGCCATCAGCTGCGCGATCCGCCGCATCAGCAGCATCCTGCCGGTGGCGGTATTGGTGAACTACAGCGAGTCGGGCAGCTCCAGCCTGCGCGCGGCGCGGGAACGGCCGGTGGCGCCGATCCTCAACCTCACGCCGAACCTGTCCACGGCACGGCGCTTGAGCGTGGCCTGGGGCGTGCATTCGGTGGTCAACGACCGCCTGCGCCAAGTGGATGAAGTGTGTTCCACCGCGCTGGAGATCGCGCAGGCGCAGGGCATGGCGCAGCGTGGGGACACGTTGGTGATTACGGCGGGGGTGCCGTTCGGGCAGCCGGGGTCGACCAATTCACTGCGGATCGAAACCCTACTCTAATCCTCTGTGGCGATCCCCCTTAGAAACTCGACCCATGCACAACCAAACCTGCCCCGACTGGGCCGAAGCCCTGCTCAACGGCTTCAGCCAGATCTTCCTGCAACGCCATCCCCTGTGTGGCCTGCTGTGCCTGCTCGCCATCCTGATCGGCGCACCGGCTCTGCTGGGCGGGGCGCTGCTCGGTGGCGTGGCGGGCTTGCTCACGGCCCAGCGCCGGGGCTATCCCAAGGTTGAACGCCAGGCCGGGCTTTATAGCTATAACGGTGTGCTGCTGGGTGTGTTGATCAGCCAGCACTTCGCCTGGTCGGCGTTGTTGCCGCCGCTGATCCTGGCGTGCGGCGGCTTGAGTGCGATCCTGACGCGGCACTGGTTGAAACACGCCAGCCAGCCCGATGACTTGCCGGCCTATACCGCACCTTTTGTCGGCCTGGGCTGGTTACTGCTGGGCACGGTACCGCCGAGCACGTTTGCCGTGACCGAGTCGGACACCCTGGCCGTGCTCACCGCGCCCTTCACCGGCCTGGCGCAAATCATGCTGCTGGATCAGCCGGTGGCCGGTGCCTCGATTGCACTGGGCCTGTGGCTGGCCAACCGCCGCGCCTGCGTATGGGCCCTGATCGGCGCCAGTGCCGGCACGCTGCTCGCGCTGTGGCTGCAGGAACCCGCCAGCGCCCTCCTCGGCCTGCACGGCTATAACCCGGCGTTGGCCGCCGTGGCACTGAGCCAAGTGCGTCGCCAACCCTGGTTGCCGCTGCTCGGCATCCTGCTGGCGATCCTCCTCACGCCAGGCTTTGCCGCCCTGCACCTGCCCGCGCTGACCGCACCGTTCATCCTCGCCTGCTGGCTGGTACGCGCAGGCGCCCGAGTGCTGCGCAAACCCCGCATGGACAGGCCCTTCGAATCCCCCTAGGCTTGCTCGATATTCGATTCGGGCGGGATTTATGGACAGCAACAACGACTGGCGCCAGCGGCTCTACGTCATGGTTTTTCAAAGTGACACGGTCGCCGGGCGGCGCTTTGACGGCATCCTGCTGTTGATCATCCTCGCCAGCCTGGTGATCGTGATGCTCGACAGCATCGACCAGATACACCAGAACTATGCCGATGTGCTGGCCTACATCGAGTGGGGCTTCACGCTGATCTTCCTGATCGAGTACGGGTTGCGCCTGTATTGCTCGCCCAAGCCGTTGCGCTATGCCTTCAGCTTTTATGGGTTGGTGGATTTGCTGGCGATCGTGCCCGGCATCCTTGCGCTGTATTACAGCGACGCGCAGTACCTGCTGATCATCCGCATCATCCGCATGCTGCGGATCTTCCGCGTGCTCAAGCTCAGCCCCTACCTCAAGCAAGCCAATTACCTGATGGCGGCGCTGCGCGGCAGCAAGCAGAAGATCGTGGTGTTCCTGGTCAGCGTGTGCACCTTGGTCACGGTGTTCGGCACCTTGATGTACGTGATCGAAGGCCCGGAACACGGCTTTACCAGCATCCCGAAAGGCATCTACTGGGCCATCGTCACGCTGACCACCGTGGGCTTTGGCGATATCGTGCCGAAGACGCCGCTGGGCCAGGTGATTTCGTCGCTGGTGATGATCACCGGTTATTCGATCATTGCCGTGCCCACCGGTATTTTCACCGCCGAACTGGCCAGTGCCATGCGCGGTGAACAACTGCAAACCGACTGCCCGGTGTGCAAGAAAAACAGCCATGAGCCTAATGCGGCCTTTTGCTCGCGCTGTGGCAATGCGCTTTTTAAGAAAGTGGAATAAGCAAAGTGCGTTTTAATCTTTAAACGTCTATGCGGCGCCAGCTATAGTCGCTGGCAAATTGCCCTCACTCAATCGACAACCTTCTCGAACAACAAGGAATGAGCAGTGAAAAAACTCGTTAGCGCCTCTCTCCTGGCCGCCGGCCTTGCCCTGGCGGGCGCCGTCCAGGCTGCCCCCGTCACACTGCTCAACGTCTCGTATGACGTAATGCGCGACTTCTACAAGGACTACAACGCCGCCTTCCAGAAACACTGGGAAGCCGAGCACCCGAACGACAAGCTGACCCTGCAGATGTCCTTCGGCGGCTCCAGCAAACAAGCGCGCTCGGTGATCGACGGCCTGCCGGCTGACGTGATCACCATGAACATGGCCACCGACATCAATGCCCTGGTCGACAACGGCAAACTGGTGCCGGACAACTGGGTCACCCGCCTGCCGAACAACAGCGCGCCGTTCACCTCGGCCACCGTGTTTATCGTGCGCAAAGGCAACCCCAAAGCCCTGAAAGACTGGCCGGACCTGCTCAAGGATGGCGTGCAGGTGATCGTGCCCAACCCGAAAACCTCGGGTAACGGCCGCTACACCTACCTGTCGGCCTGGGGCTATGTGCTCAAGAACGGCGGCGACGAAAACAAAGCCAAGGCGTTTGTCGGCAAACTGTTCAAACAGGCCCCTGTGCTGGACACCGGTGGCCGTGCCGCCACCACGACCTTCATGACCAACCAGATCGGCGACGTGCTGGTGACCTTCGAGAACGAAGCCGAGATGATCGCCCGTGAATTCGGGCGCGATCAGTTCGAAGTGATCTACCCAAGCGTCTCCGCCGAAGCCGAGCCGCCGGTGTCGGTGGTCGACAAAGTGGTCGAGAAGAAAGGCACCCGCGTGGCCGCCGAAGACTACCTGAAGTACCTGTGGTCGCCGGAAGGCCAGGAAATCGCCGCCAACAACTACCTGCGTCCGCGTGATCCGAAAGTACTGGCCAAGTACACCGACCGCTTCCCGAAAGTCGACTTCCTGTCGGTGGAGAAGACCTTTGGTGACTGGCGCACGGTGCAGAAGACTCACTTCAATGATGGCGGCGTTTTCGACCAGATCTACAGCGGCCAGTAATTGATAAATGTGGGAGGGGGCTTGCCCCCGATGGCGGTATATCAGCTGGTTTATCCGTTGGCTGACACACTGCTATCGGGGGCAAGCCCCCTCCCACATTTGGCTCCGTGTTTGGCCGCTACATCGGTGGTGTGATGCCACCCTTGCCGGCCGAGATGGCTTGGGCCGTGATAGTCCCATCCGCCCCCTGCGCCGCAAACAACACCACCTTCACGCCCGCCTTGAGCAAACTGCGATCCCCCGGTTCCAGGTTGACGATCGGCACATCCTCCGGCACGACGATCTTCTGTTCGCCGCCTTTGTATTTCACGGTCAACGTCCGCCCGTTGCTGACCACCAGGTCGCCGACGGTACCGTTGGTCATGCTGCTGCCTTCTTTCAGATCAAACGCGCGATGCCCGTCGCCCGTACCGGCCATGGCCGGGGGGAACACGTGCACTTCCAGCGCGGTCAGGCTGCCGTCGGCATTGGGCATGGCGGCGGAGCCGATGTAGCTGCCGGGCTTGATCTCATCGATCTTGGCCAGGGTGACCGCGCGCACCTGGGTGGCCGGGGTGAGGTGCACGATGACGTCCTCGCCGCTGTTGACCTTGACGTGCATCGCATCGCCCTCCATCGCCGTAATGGCGCCGCGCACACCCACTCGTGGGGCGTCCGCAGCCTGGGCGAGGCCAACGGCCATGGCGGCGGCAAGCGTGGAAGCCAGGAGCATCTTGTTCAACGTGATTTTCATGACAGTCAATTTCCTGTTTCGGCAGTTGTGCCTGAATGTATCATCAGGCCTCGCGCAGAAAGTTAACGATTCACTCATCATTACCGGGCATGAGTGTTATCACTGCCGACGGCCTACCCCGGCTACGGTGTTGTCTTTAGGCTCGCCCCACTTTCCTTCGCTTTTATGAGAACACCATGAACGCTACTTCCCACGCTACAACCACCATGACCCGGAGCATGGTGATGCTGTTTGCGTTTTGCTGCGGCGCGATCGTCGCCAACATCTACTACGCGCAACCGATCATCGAGCTGATCGCACCGGACATCGGCCTCACGCCCGCCATGGCCAGCCTGATCGTCTCGCTGACACAAATCGGCTACGCCCTGGGCCTGTTTTTCCTGGTGCCGTTGGGTGATTTGCTGGAAAACCGCAAGCTGATGATCGCCACCACCGTACTCGCTATCGCCAGCCTGTTGGGGGCAGCGGTCACCGAGCAGCCGAACCTGTTCCTGCTGGTGTCGCTGTTGATCGGTTTCAGTTCGGTGTCGGTGCAAATCCTGATTCCACTGGCCGCGCACCTGGCACCCGCCGAGTCCCGTGGCCGGGTGGTCGGCAGCATCATGGGCGGCCTGTTGCTCGGTATCCTGCTGGCTCGGCCGGTGTCCAGCGTAGTGGCGGACCACTTCGGCTGGCGCGCGATGTTCATGGCGGCGGCGGCGTTGATGGCGTTTATCAGCGTGGTGCTGCTGATCACCATCCCCAAGCGCCAACCCGACCACAGCGCCAGCTACGGCCAACTGCTGCGCTCCCTCGGCACCTTGCTGCGTAAGCAACCGGTACTGCGCCAACGCGCGTTTTACCAGGGTTGCATGTTCGCCACCTTCAGCCTGTTCTGGACCGCCGCCCCACTGGAACTGGCGCGCAATCACGGCCTGAGCCAAAGCGAGATCGCGCTGTTTGCCTTGGTCGGTGCACTGGGTGCCATCGCCGCGCCTATCGCCGGGCGCCTGGCCGATGCCGGCCATACCCACCGCGCTTCGCTGTTGGCCATGCTGTTCGCCGCGCTGAGCTTCCTGCCGGCCTTCGTGCACCCGCTGTACAGCGTGATCGGCTTGGCGGTGACCGGTGTGGTCCTGGATTTCTGCGTGCAGATGAACATGGTGCTCGGCCAGCGTGCCATCTACGCCCTCGACGCTAACAGCCGCAGCCGCTTGAATGCGCTGTACATGACCAGCATCTTCATCGGCGGCGCTTTCGGCTCAGCCATTGCCAGCAGCGTGTATGAACACGGCGGCTGGCTGGGCGTGATGCTGGTGGGCAGTGCATTTCCGTTGGTGGCGTTGCTGCGGTTCCTGAGTGCTTCGCGCCAGGGCACGGCCGCCACCGCTTGAGTGGTGGAATCAGGGCAGTTTTTTTCCAGCGGATGCCTGGCCGGACGACGACGTTAGCAGGCTCAGCAACTGCGAGAAGATCGCTAGCAATGTGACGACAAAGATGTGGATCACGCCAGCGGTACTGTCCTGCTTTTTATCCGGCAAGGGCGCGGGAGTGGGGGCAGGCGCCGGGACAGGCGCCGGTGTGGGAGCAGGCGCCGGCTTGGGCAAGGGTGAGACCTCCGGTGCCTGGCCGTCCCACCGCACATCGGCCGGCTTGATCTCGCCCTTACTCTTGACCAACAAGTCCGCAGTGCCCGTTCCTTTCAGGTCAATGGCCAGGCTTGACTGGCCCGTACTGGCATCCTGCTTAAGCACTGCTTCACCCGCTCGCCCAGTGAACCGATCGGTAAATACCAGGCCACGGACACCCGCTTCCTTCAACGCACCCGACACGTCGATTCTATCGGTACCGCTGGTGAAATCCTCGATCATGTCAGGCTGGTCCGGCGTGGAGTCACTGGCCTTGTCGTAGACAAAGGTATCCGCGCCACCCCCGCCTCTCAGGGTATCAGCCCCCCCACCGCCCTTGAGCCGATTAGCG
>Ga0209173_100462_pt1 | contig 20354 bp, 25 predicted proteins | sample SynthPrep_16_END_FD_187206 | JGI IMG/M metagenome (GOLD analysis project Ga0209173, IMG submission 187206) | Synthetic microbial communities from Ohio, USA - SynthPrep_16_END_DS12_MetaG (SPAdes) (version 2) | ecosystem: Engineered > Bioreactor > Aerobic > Activated sludge | place: USA: Ohio... | reverse complement strand
GGTGACGACCTGTTCGTACACTTCAAAGCTATCGAAAGCGACGGTTTCAAAAGCCTGAAAGAAGGCCAAACCGTTTCCTTCGTGGCTGAGAAAGGCCAAAAGGGTATGCAAGCTGCACAGGTTCGCGGCGAGTAATTCTCCGCTGAGCTAAAAAAACCCCGTCCATGTGACGGGGTTTTTTATGGGCGCTGCAAAAGCCTGGAGCGACTTATCCGCAATTGACCCGTGTGATCACCAGATTGTCGTCGGTGTTCAGGTTCAAGCGATCGGAGCGGTACTCCAGGGTGATCATGTCGTTCGGCTTGAGGATGCGCGCATTCTGCGCACCGGCACGGGTACGCGCCTGCTCCAGCAACTGGGGCGAAGCTTTCTGGCCGATGGTGAATTCGGCGGCCTTCGACTCACAGCGGCTATGACCGGCATCGGCCACGGCGGCGTCTTTGGCTGGCTCAGAGGCACCCGGGGTGCTGCAACCCGCCAACGCGAGTGCTGCCAACAAAGTACCGAATGATGCGAGCTTCCAAGGCATGAAGCCTCCTATGATAAAAAATGGACAGAGATCGTGCGACAGCGATTGTGCGGATTGGTTTCAAGACGTAAACCGCCGCTGGGCAAGTCTGCCTGACTCTCGACAGGCATTCGCCCGGTCAATCGTGACCAGATATGAATGTATTCAGTAGATGTCGATGTAGTCGAACGCCGGCTTCGGCCAGTTTTCCTTCAGCGCATTGAAAATCTGCGTCACCCAGACTTCGTCGCTGGCGGCCACATTGCCTACGTACCCGGAACCCTTGGCCCAGGTCTCCAGGCGAAACAGCAGCCCGTCGATGTCTACACCGCCTACAACCTTCCCAGAGGAGATGTAGGCGATTCCAGCTTTGGTCACCCGTAACTGGGTATGTTCGTCGTCGTTGGCACTGGCGAGCAGTTGGCGCACATTCGCCAATGTCAGGTTCTCGGGGTTGCTCAAATCGATCTGCACGTGGTGTCCCGGCAATTAAACAGGCGGACAGTGTCGCACAGCGCTGCCGTCATTCCGAATCGCCTCATGCCTAAGTATCAGTGCCAAACGCGATACAAAATGGTTAACTGGCCCGGTAAGCACCGCGTTCCAGCGCACTACCCAGTACTTTCAGCCCCGCGAGACAGTCATGACCACCGTAACGCTCCAAGCCGACATCAAAGCCAAGTGGCCCCAAGGGCAAAGCTCGTACAGCCCCGGCAGCCCAGAGGAATTGGCAATCATCGGTATCGACCTGCTGGTCAAGGAACTGGGCACGCAGGCGGCACAAGCGTTCATCGGCCAGATATTCGAGAAATATCCGGCCGATCACATGGGGGCACACGACCCCGAGCGCGAATAAGAACCGGCCGGCGAACGCCGACCGGTAGAACCATTACTTCAGACGCGCCAGGCGCTCGGTCAGCAGATCGAAAAAGCCCTGGGCGTCGCCGTTCTCAACCCAGAACACATTCTTTTCCTGCTTCAGGCCGTCGTACCAATCGACGATGGTCTGGCCAAAGGTCGGCCCCTCACGGCTATCCACCACCATATTGGCCTGACGACCACTGAACAGCGAAGGCTTGAGCAGGTAAGCAATGACGGTAGCGTCATGCACCGGGCCACCTGGAATACCGTAGTGCTCCATGTCGCCCTTGACGTATTCGTTAAGAATATCGCCCACCACCTTGCTCGCGTTGTTCTTGATGTCGGCGATCTTTTTCAGGCGTGCTTCGCTGGTCAGCACCTTGTGGGTCACGTCCAACGGCAGGTAGGTCAGCTTGACGCCGCTCTTGAGCACAATCTCGGCTGCCACCGGGTCGGCGAACAGGTTGAATTCCGCCACCGGAGTGATATTGCCGCCATTGAAGTGCGCGCCACCCATCACCACCACTTCCTTGATGCCTTGGGTGATTTCCGGCGCCTGGGTCAGTGCCAGCGCCAGGTTGGTCTGCGGGCCGAGCATGGCGATGGTGATGCTGTGCGGCTTGGCGGTGCTCAGGGTCTTGATCAGGTAGTCAACGGCATTGCCGTCCGCCAGGCCCTTCTTGGGCTCATGCACGGCGACGCCGGAAATACCCTCCTTGCCATGGATGTTCTCGGCGTAGATCGGCTTGCGCAGCAGCGGCGCTGGCGCACCGGCGTACACCGGGATTTCCTCGCGCCCTGCCCACTCGCGGGCCAGGCGCGCGTTGCGGGAGGTCTTGTCCAGGCGCACGTTGCCGGCGACGGTGGTCAGCGCACGGATATTCAGCTCATCCGGGGAGGCCATGGCGAACAGCAAGGCCACTACATCATCAGCACCGGGGTCGGTATCGATGATCAGATCGATCTTTTCCGCCGCCTGGGCGCTTGCAGCAGTGAGTGCGGACAAAAGCAGAACACTCCGGAACAGGTTTTTCAGGGTTGGGAGACCACGTTGCATAAAACACTCCTTGTCGTTGGGAACGCTAGAACGTTACGCCGGATACCAGCGCGATATTGCAGTAAGGCTGACATTCGCCAGTGCGCACCACGGCGCGCGCCTTGCGGCTGAGCTGCTTAAATTCTTCATGGCTGACCAGGCGTCGCTCACCGAGGGCAGCCTGTTCTGTGAGCGTGTTGAGTTCAGCCAGCGCCGGCGGTTGTTTGAGCAGGATTTCTTCGGCCAACACATGGCACTCCACCTGCATTTCACTGAGCACGATACGCAAGGTGCTGATGAAGTCCGGGATGCCTTGGGTCAACGCCAGGTCAATCAGCTCGACGCTAGGGGGCACCGGCAGGCCGGCATCACCGATCACCAGGATGTCGCCGTGCCCAAGTGAGGCGATCACACGCGACAGGGCAATATTGAGCAGAGGTGTCTTTTTCATGAGTGCACAAAACCTTGTACGTCGTGCAGCGTTGGAATAGAGGGTTGCGCGCCGGCACGGGTGACCGACAACGCCGCCGCGACCTGGCCAAAACGGATGGCCTCTGCCTCGCTCTTGCCGTTGGCCAGTGCCGCCGCAAAGCCGCCGACGAAGGTGTCGCCCGCGGCCGTGGTGTCTACCGCCTTGACCTTTGGCGCTTGCAGATGCGCAAAGCGTTGGCCGTCGGTAAACAGCGTGCCCTGAGACCCCAGGGTGATGATCACTTTACCGGCTCCGGCCTGGATCAGTTGGGTCGCCGCCACCTTGGCGTTGTCAATTGAGTCGACCGTCACGCCGCTCAATGCGGCGGCTTCGCTTTCATTGGGAATGAGGTAGTCGATCGACGCGTACCACTCAGCCGGCAATGGGCCGCTGGCCGGGGCTGGGTTGAGGATCACCGTCTTGCCCAGCTCTCGGCCGCGCTTGAGGGTGTAGCCCACCGTATTCATCGGCACCTCCAGCTGGCAGACGATCACGTCAGCCGCCTGCAGCACCGCGTCGAACGCCTGCAACGAGGCCGGCGTCAGTTCGCCGTTGCTGCCCGCCACGATCACAATCGCGTTCTGGCTGCTGTCATCCACCACGATCAAGGCCACGCCACTGGAGCCATCCACGGTACTGACGGCCTGGCAATCAATCCCCTCAACCAGCAATGCGTCACGCAATTGAGTGCCATAGGCATCGGTGCCGACGCAGCCGATCATCGACACATCGGCGCCCAGTCTCGCCGAAGCGACGGCCTGGTTCGCGCCCTTTCCGCCAGGCACGGTGGAAAATGTCTGCCCGATGAGTGTTTCACCGGCACGCGGCAGCCGGCTGGCGCGGGTCACCAGGTCCATGTTCAAGCTGCCTACTACCACTACTTTTGCTGGCATACATCAGTACTCATCAATTCGGTTCAGCGGTATTGCGCGAATGTTCCGGCGACGGGCGCCGTCGACTCACGCAATACGATGCTCGGCGTCACGATGCGTTGATCGATCGGCATGTGGGGTGTCGCAATTCTTCGCAGTAACAGCTCGGCCGCCGTCTCGCCCAGTTGCACGATCGACTGCCCGACCGTCGTCAACGCTGGGTAGACGTAACGGCCCATTTGGATATCATCAAAACCGATCACTGACAGCTCGCCCGGCACGCGGATATTGCGCTCGGCTGCTGCGCGCAACACGCCGAAACCGATCATGTCGTTGCTGGCAAAAATCGCGCTGGGCGGATTGTGCGCCAACAACTGCACGGCGGCGGCATAACCGCCCGTGCTGGTGAAGTCGCTCTCCTGGGTGCGATTGGCTGCCACGTCGACTCCCGCCTCTCGCAGCGCGCGGTGATACCCCGCCAGACGCATCTGCGCGACCCGGGTATGGGCCGGACCGCCGATGCAGGCGATGTCTCGGTGGCCCAGTTCGAGCAAGTGTCGGGTCGCCAGGTAGGCGCCCTCCTCGTGGTCGATACGCACCAGGTCCACGTCAATGCCATCCAGCGCCCGGTCGACGATCACCATGGGCGTACGCACCGCGCTCAAGCCGGCGGCAAGACCGCTGTCGTCGCCACCCACCGAGGTCACGATCAAGCCGTCGATGCGTTTTTCCAGTAACACACGCAAATAGTTGCGCTGCTTTTCAGCGTTGTCGTCGGAGTTGCACAGGATCACGCAATAGCCGTTACGCTCGCAGTAATCCTCGATGCCGCGGGCCAGTTCCGCAAAATACGGGTTGAGGCTGTTGGGCACCAGCAAACCGATGGTGGCCGTGGTCTTGGCCTTGAGCGAACGCGCTACGGCACTGGGCACGTAGTCGAGCTGCTTGATCGCCGCTTCGACCTTGATACGTACCGGCTCGCTGACCGGGCGCGTCTTGTTCACCACATGGGACACCGTGGTGTAGGAAATACCCGCAAGCGCTGCCACATCCTTGATCGTTGCCATAGTTCAGCCTCGCCGACTGGCGCGCTGACTGCGGTAGGTATCGAGGACCACGGCAATCACGATCACGGCGCCGGTAATGATGCGCTTAGTGGGCTCCGTGGCACCGATCTGCGCCAGGCCGGCGGCCAATACTGAAATAATCAACACACCAAAAAAGGTGCTGATCACTGAGCCGCGCCCGCCCATCAGGCTGGTACCGCCGATCACCACCGCCGCAATCACTTGCAGCTCAAGGCCGGAGCCGGCATTCGGGTCTGCCGCTTCCAGGCGCGAGATCTGGAACAGCGCGGCCACACCGGCCAGCAGGCCCATGAGGCTGAACACCAGGATCTTGTAGGGCTTGGGATTGATCCCTGCCAGACGCACGGCCTCTTCGTTCGTGCCGATACCGATCAGGTAACGACCAAACACGGTACGCGTCAGTACAAGCTGCGCAGCGATGATCACCAGCAAGGCAATGATGAATGACGGGGAGATGCCAAAGGCAATCGGGTTGGACAGCCAGGCAAACGAATCACCGATGTAAGCGGTACGCGAGCCGGTCATTTGGTACGCCACGCCACGGGCCATTTCCAGCACGCCCAGGGACACGATGAACGACGGAATGCGCCAGGCCACGGTGATCGAGCCGGTAATGGTGCCCGCCAACGCCGCACAGCCCATGCCCAGCACGGCAGCCGGCAACACGCTCCAGCCCCAGCCGAGAATCGCCACGCTGACAGCCGACGCCGCCAGGGCCAGCACCGAGCCCACCGACAGGTCAATACCGCCGATGATGAGGATGAAGGTCATGCCCACCGCCAGCACCATCAGGTCTGGAATCTGGTTGGCCAGGGTGCTGAAGGTGTCATAGGACAGGAAGTGGTCGCTAAGTACCGAGAACAGCGCAATCATCGCCAGCAAGGCGCCCGCCAGCCCCAAGTAAGTACCCAGGCCATAGAAATTGCCGCCAGTCTTGCCGGGGGAAGTTGTGGTTTTCATGGGGTATCCCTAAGCACTGCGTCATTGAGCAGCGCATCACGTTTCTGATAGCCGGCGAAAGCGGCGGCGAGCAATTCGTCCTGGGTCCAGCTGTCGCGCTCGAAGGTCTCGATCAAGCGCCCGGCGGACAACACACCGATGCGGTCGCAAATCAGCATGAGTTCACGCAGGTCGCTGGACACCACCACCAGCGCTTTGCCCTGGCGGGTCAACTCGCCCAGCAAGGCATAAATATCGAACTTGGCACCGACGTCGATGCCACGGGTCGGCTCATCGAACAGCATTACCGAGCAATCACGCTCCAGCCAGCGGCCTATCACCACTTTCTGCTGGTTACCACCGGACAGCTCGGAGACCAACTGCGCCGGACTGGAACTGCGGATGCGCATGGCATCGATCTGACGCTTGGCCAGCGCGGTTTCATTGCGGCTGTTGACGACGCCACCGCCGGAAATTTCCGGCATGTTGCCCAGGGCAATGTTGGCGCTGATGGATTGAGTCAGCAGCAGGCCTTCGCCTTTGCGGTCCTCGGTTATCAGGGCAATGCCATGACCCACCGCGTCCACCGGCGAGCGAATGCTCACCACTTGGGCTGGCGAGCCGAGCGCCACGGTACCGCTGTCGGCCAGGTCGGCGCCGAAGATCAGGCGCAACAGTTCAGTACGACCGGCACCGATCAGGCCGGAGATGCCGTAAATCTCGCCCGCACGCACTTCGAAGGACACGTCGCGGACTTTGTCCGAGCGGGTCAGGCCTTTCACCGTCAGGGCCGGGCCACCAATGGTGCGCGGGCCCAGGTCGATGTGCTCGCCCAGCTCGCGACCTACCATCAAAGTGACCAGTTGTTCGCTGTTGTAGTTGGCCATCGGCTCGACACAGACCAGCTTGCCGTCGCGCAATACCGCAATGCGTTGGGCCACACGGGCCAGCTCTTCCAGCCGGTGTGAAATGTAGATGATCGCCACGCCCCGGGCCTGCAGGCGGGTGATTTGTTCAAACAGCATCTCGACTTCACGCGCCGTGAGCATCGCCGTGGGTTCGTCGAGGATCAGTACGTGGCAGTCGCCAATCAGGTTACGGGCGATCTCGACCATCTGCTGATGGCCAATACCCAGGCTGCCGACCAGTGTGTCCGGGTCGATAGCATCCAGGCCGACTTGGGCCATGGCCTCGATCGCAGCCTTGCGCAGTTGTTTGCGGCTGATCCAACCACAGTGGCTGGGCAGGTTATCCAGGAACAGGTTTTCGGCGACGGTCAGTGTCGGCAGCAGGTTGAGTTCCTGCATGACCATGCGCACGCCCAGTTCTTCGGCCTGGGTGCGACTGCCGGGGCGATAGTCCTGCCCATTGAACTGCATGTGCCCGGTGGTCGGCGTGACCAGCCCGCCGATGATCTTCGACAAGGTGCTTTTGCCTGCGCCGTTCTCACCGGTCAACGCCAGCACTTCCCCGCGATTGAGCGTCAGGGTGATGTCGGACAGAACCGGCTGGGCATAGGTCTTGCCGATACCGCTGACCGAGAGGACAGCGTTCGGGGCGGAAGATGACATAGGAAAATCTCCAGGCGCCCGCTCAGGACGAGCGGGCGCTGTTGGGTACTGCCAGGATTACTTCTTGAGAACGAGCTCGACCGGGGTTTCGATCACGCCATCTTTGGCATCGACTTTCTCACCCTTGACCAGCTTGAGCGCGTTCTGGATACCGAACACGGCTTGCTGGGCAGCGGCCTGGTCAGCGGTGGCAAGTACGCGGCCGTCTTGCAACATCGGCTTGATGGCTTCGATGTTGTCGTAGCCCACGACCAGTACTTTGCCGGCTTTGCCTGCCGCACGTACGGCGGAGACAGCGCCCAACGCCATGTTGTCGTTACCGGCCAGCAGGGCCTTGAGGTCCGGGTACTCACTCAGCATGGCGGACGCGACTTTCTGGCCCTGGTCGATTTCCCAGTTGCCGGATTGGGTGGAGACGATCTTCATGCCGGCAGCGTCCATCGCATCCTTGTAGCCTGCGGTACGCTGCTGGGCGTTGGTGGTCGTCGGCACGCCTTCGATGATGCCGACCTTGTCACCCGAGGCCAGCTGCTTGGCCAGGTAGTCGCCCACCAGCTTGGAGCCTTTGCGGTTGTCCGGACCTACGAACGGAATATCGAGGTTTTTGCTTTTGAGCACATCCGGGTCCAGGCGGTTGTCGATGTTGACGACCTTGATACCGGCATCCGAAGCCTTCTTCAGCACGGTGACCAGCGCCTTGGAGTCAGCCGGCGCGATGACGATGGCATTGACCTTGGCGAGGATCATCTGGTTGACGATATCGATCTGCGCACTGGTGTCGGTTTCGTTCTTGATCCCGTTGGTGATCATGTCGAAATCGGCGGCGTGATCTTTCTGATAGGTCTTGGCACCGTCTTGCATGGTGACAAAGAATTCATTGGCGAGGGATTTCATGACCAGGCCGACCTTGGGTTTGGCGGCGTCATCGGCAAATGCAGAGGAGAGAGGCAAGGCAGCGGATGCGGCAGCAAGCACAGCGACAGCAAGAAGACGTCCAGCGAATGGCAGCTTCATGGGTTCACTCCGATCTTATGATTATTGTGAGCAACGCTTGCACCGAAGATCGCTTCGGCAGCCTTCCCACCCGGGTGGCTGATACGAGCTGTCACGATACTCCAGGAGTAATCCGTGAAACATCCCGCAAACGTTTGCGTTGTTCAAACTATGAGAACCTTGTCGAGATTTGTCAACGGTTGAAAACTGCCTTTCATCCACGCCCTCCCTTACGCCTGACCTTGGGTGCAGTTAAACATTGCACGCTTCCGGTCGTTCTCTAAAACGACAGGCTGCGCGACATCATTCATGCAAACTCAAAAGCCAAGCGGTCAACACTTTTCGGACAACCGAACGCAATACCGTCCGATGTTCGGAAAGCCGGACGCCTACTTCATCCCAGTCACCAGAAAAATAGTAAAAACCTTTATATATCAAATATTTATTTTATAACCATAAACACAATCAGCCTGGTACAGATCCTGCTCTACTCCATCACCTCGTGGCATTCAGAACCGCCCGGGTGTTCTAGATGAACCTGCTACAGCACTCATCAAAAACCAGAGAGAAAAATAATGAAATCTGCACTGAAAAACTTTGTTCCGGGCGCTTTAGCCCTCCTGCTGTTGTTCCCCGTTGCCGCCCAGGCAAAGGAAGTTGAATCCAAGACCAAACTGTCCAATGTGGTGATCCTTGCCACCGGCGGCACCATTGCCGGCGCCGGCGCCAGCGCGGCCAACAGTGCCACCTACCAGGCGGCCAAGGTCGGCATCGAGCAATTGATCGCCGGTGTTCCTGAGCTTAGCCAGATCGCCAATGTACGCGGCGAACAAGTTATGCAAATTGCGTCCGAAAGCATCAACAATGAAAACCTGCTGCAACTGGGGCGTCGCGTCGCCGAACTGGCTGACAGCAAGGACGTGGACGGCATCGTGATCACCCACGGTACCGACACCCTGGAAGAAACCGCCTACTTCCTGAACCTGGTGGAAAAAACCGACAAGCCAATCGTAGTGGTCGGCTCCATGCGCCCAGGCACCGCCATGTCGGCAGACGGCATGCTCAACCTGTACAACGCCGTGGCCGTGGCCGGTAGCAAAGATGCACGCGGCAAGGGCGTGCTGGTCACCATGAACGACGAGATCCAGTCGGGTCGCGACGTCAGCAAGATGATCAATATCAAGACCGAAGCATTCAAGAGCCCATGGGGCCCGCTGGGCATGGTGGTTGAAGGCAAATCCTACTGGTTCCGCTTGCCAGCCAAGCGTCACACCATGGATTCTGAATTCGATATCAAAAACATCAAGAGCCTGCCCGATGTCGAGATTGCCTATGGCTATGGCAACGTGAGCGATACCGCTTACAAGGCTCTGGCTCAAGCTGGCGCCAAAGCGATCATCCACGCTGGCACCGGCAATGGCTCAGTGTCCTCCAAGGTCGTGCCTGCTCTGGTAGAACTGCGCAAGCAAGGTGTGCAGATCATTCGTTCTTCCCATGTGAATGCCGGCGGCATGGTGCTGCGTAACGCCGAACAGCCTGACGACAAATACGATTGGGTCGCGGCCCTCGACCTCAACCCACAGAAAGCCCGCATCCTGGCGATGGTCGCCCTGACCAAGACCCAGGACAGCAAAGAGTTGCAACGGATGTTCTGGGAATACTGATTCCTGCCGTCCTCTGTAGGAGCGAGCTTGCTCGCGAAGGTCGTTAACACTGACGCTGTTTGTCTGGATTAACCCATCGCCCTCAAGCTTCTCGCGAGCGAGCTTGCTCCTACAAACCCCTTCTACCGCCCTACACGAAATTGCCTGAATTGCTGTCAGACGGACTTCTTGAAGTTTAAGTAGTTGCGAAATCACCTACAGTTAAATACTGTATGTGCGTACAGCTTATTAAGGAATACTCCGTGGCAAAGTCCTCTCCCGCAGTGCCAACCCCACCTGGTGCCTACGAACGCCTGGCCATTCGTGTGCAAAAGATCATCAATTCGACCAACGCGCAGAAAGCCAAGGCGGCCTTGATCTTCCGTTTGCCTGACGAACCTGAAGATGAGTGGGCGCGTTTGCTGGAGGAAATCGCGGAAAACGACAACGTCACCCTCGCTTATCGCGACGACGGCGGTGTGCAGATTTTCTGGGTTGTGCCGAAGGAAGATTGATTCAATGAGTGTCCGTTTTATCGCTGTGTGCTGTCTGTTTTTTGCCATCACCGCCCACGCCCAGGCGCCCCGTACCTTCAGCGAAGCCAAGAAGGTCGCCTGGAAACTCTACGCGCCCCAATCCACCGAGTTCTATTGCGGCTGCAAGTACACTGGCAACCGGGTGGATTTGAAAGCCTGCGGCTACATCCCACGCAAAAACGCCAACCGCGCTGCGCGCATTGAGTGGGAGCATATCGTTCCGGCTTGGCAAATCGGGCATCAGCGCCAGTGCTGGCAAGATGGCGGGCGCAAGAACTGCACGCGCCACGATAATGTGTTCAAGCGCGCCGAGGCCGACCTGCACAACCTGGTGCCGAGCATCGGCGAGGTCAATGGAGACCGTAACAACTTCAGTTTTGGTTGGCTGCCAGTGCAAAGCGGGCAATACGGCTCATGCCTGACCCAGGTGGACTTCAAAGCCAAGAAGGTGATGCCACGCCCATCCATCCGGGGAATGATCGCCCGCACGTATTTCTACATGAGCAAGCAGTACGGCTTGCGCTTGTCAAAACAGGATCGCCAGTTGTACGAAGCCTGGAACAAGACCTACCCAGTGCAAGCCTGGGAACGCCAGCGCAACCAGACCGTGGCGTGTGTGATGGGGCGCGGCAATGAGTTTGTCGGCCCGGTGAACCTTAAAGCCTGCGGTTGAATGTGTGCGGGGCTTGCGCCCCGCCAGGCTATTACTGGGCGGCCTTGTGCTCAATGATCTCTGACACCGTGTCAGTTTTCTTGGCCCGGGCCATCTTCTCGTTAAGTAGCGTCTGCTTGGCCTCAGCCTCCGCCTTGGATGCGAACGGCCCCAGCAGGACTTCATCCTTGCCGTCCATCTTCACGATATAAAAATTGAAACCATGTTCCAGCAACCAGGCCGTGAGGTCGGTGATTGCCTGCAGCTTGTGGTCGGGCGGGCCTACCCGAATATCCCATTCCTGAGCGGCAATTGCGCCGGTTTGAGGCTGGCTTTCAGTCACGGCAGGCTTGGCCTTGGGCGCATCGACGCTTTTGCCTTCACCGCAACCGGCCAATGCCAACACCGCAATTGCCATCGCTACTTTACGCACTGCCCTGCTCCTTCAAAGATAAAGAGGCGACTTTATCATTCACTGTCTATTCTGGCCGTCATAAACGTTGGCTTAAACAATGCGAATCATGTATCGCAGACCTGTATGATGCCGCCATGGGAATTAATGTCGCCTCTATGCGTCCTAAAAGAGGCAGTCACAGGGAAGCGCTTAGCAGTAAGCTACACACATCCGACACCTGCCCTGTCTGAAACATGTGTCCTTAAAAGTAATCAAGGAGAAGTCCATGCTTATACTCACCCGCAAAGTTGGTGAAAGCATAAACATCGGTGATGACATCACGATCACCATCCTGGGCGTAAGCGGCCAGCAAGTACGAATCGGCATTAACGCACCCAAGGATGTTGCCGTGCATCGCGAGGAAATCTACCAGCGCATTCAGGCTGGCCTGACTGCTCCGGACAAAAACCAGACGCCTTGAAGCCCTCCCAGTAGCCAGCCCTTTCGTTCACTGTAACGGCTGGCGAAAACCTCCTTGAACGGCTCTGTCTTTGTTGCGTGAATCACGTCCTCTCTGCGTTCATCTTCATGGAAAGATGAAGCTGTGTTCACGCCTGGAACTGACGCCTGGAACTGTTAGTTTCACTCACGGCCGAATCGCTTGCCTGCCCTCCCACCATCCGTGTGTATTCAGGAATACATCCACGAGGATGTGAACGGATCCAGCCAACGCCCAACAAAGCCAAGCCCCATTACGGACTCGACCTTTTCATGTCAGGCGACCCCGTCCTGCAAGTACAGCAAACCGTCCGCGTCACGCAGCACGCTTAGCTGTTCGTACCCGTCTATCGAAGAATGCTCGGTGAGCATGGGCGCATGATGCGTCGACGTCACAACCATCACGTCCGCCCCCGCAGCCTCTCCCGCCCGGATGCCTACTGTCGCATCTTCAAACACCAGGCAATCCTGCACCGGTACGCCCAATCGTCGCGCCCCCAGCACGTAACAGTCGGGGTTCGGTTTGCCAATCGCGACATCTTCGGCGGTGACCATTATTGCCGGCGGCGCAATGCCTGCCGCTTGCAGTCGACGTAGCGCCAGCTCCCTGGGCGCCGAGGTAACCAGCGCCCATTGAGCATCCGGCAGACTGTTCAAAAACGTGACGGCGCCGGGAATCGCCACGACACCTTCGACATCATTGATTTCAGCCTGGGTAATCCACTCTGCCTCCACCTCGGGATCAACGCCCGGCAATGCCTGACGGGTGATGGTATCGATCGCACGGGCACCGTGAATGGTGGCCAGGAACGCCGCCACTTCCAGACCATGATTCTTAGCCCAGATGCTCCACACCCGCTCGGCGGCGGCAATGGAGTTGAGCAACGTTCCGTCCATATCGAACAGAAAGGCACGGTAACGACGGTTGTATACGGCTGAACCTCGGATGGACACTGCGCAGTTTCCTCATGGGCGGAGACAAATAATGGGCCCACTGCAATCTACGGATCACCTGGACGGTTGTAAACGCCACCGACGCGATTGCATTACAGCTTTGTAATCAAGCGGTAAGTCTTTCCACCACCCTCACTTCATACAGTTAAGTCGTCAGTCGCCCACATCGGATGACGCCACTTCCTACTGATGAAAAGGGTCCACCTATGAAACCTGCTAGCAAACTCTGCCTGATCGCCGCCAGCCTCCTGATGCTGGGCACTGGCAGCGCCATGGCGGGCACCATCGCACCGGTCAAAGCCAAGAATGTGGTGCTGGTGCACGGCTCCTGGGCTGACGGTTCGAGCTGGTCCGAGGTGATTACCCGCCTCCAGGCCGCGGGGCTGCACGTCACCGCCGTGCAAAACCCGCTGACCTCGGTGGCCGACGATGTTGCCGCCACCCACCGTGTGCTGGATCAACAAGACGGCCCGACCGTGCTGGTCGGCCATTCCTATGCAGGCACCGTGGTCAGCGACGCCGGGGTCAACCCGAAAGTCAGCGCCCTGGTCTACGTGGCCGCCAGGGCTCCAGACGCCAACGAAGACTTCGTCGCGCTCTCAGCCAAGTACCCGACCATGCCTGTTCGCGCTGGCGTCGAAGACCACGACGGCTACCTCACCCTGAGCCAGGACGCCTTCCTCAAGTACTTCGCCGCCGATGTGCCACACGCCAAGGCCATGGAGCTGTACGCCGTGCAGCAACCCATCACCAAGACCCTGTTCAGCGGCCGCACTGTCAATGCGGCCTGGCACACCAAGCCATCGTGGTATGCGGTGTCGGCGAATGACCAGACCATCAACCCTGACCTTGAGCGCTTCCTCGCCAAGCGTATGAACGCCACCACCATCGAGCTGCCATCGAGCCACTTGTCACTGGTGTCCCACGCCAAGGAAATCACCGATCTGATCCTCGAAGCCTCGGGCCGCCAGCCTTAAGCCTTGCATTACAAACTTGTCATCATCCTGTTGGTTGGCTGTTCGGGGCGCCTGGTTACTGTGAAGTCACTGCCATGACCTGGTAGCCAACCCTTTAAGAGAGATACCACCATGAAACTGTTTATCCTCGGCTTTACCGCTTTGCTCGCTACCGGTTCCGTACTTGCCGCCGAACCTGTCATCCACGACAAAACCGGCTTCTTCGTCCACCTGGACGTGGCCAAAGTGCTGTCGAGCACCGACACTTATGGCCAATGCGGCATCGTCCCCGCCCGCCTCAACTACCTCGACAGCCAAGGCCGCGAACACGTGTTGGACTACCAGGTGCAGGGCATCGGTTGCGCCAGTGACAATTGATCGGGCTACACTTGCGTTACGCATTGAAACAGGGCATTACCCATGAACATCCTCGTAGTCGAAGACGAACCCAAGGCCGGCAACTACTTGCTCAATGGCCTGCAGGAGCTGGGCTATTCCGTCAGTCTCGCCCGCGACGGCGTGGACGGCTTGCATCAGGCCCTGGAAACCCCGTTCGACGTGATCGTACTGGATGTGATGATGCCGAAAATGGACGGCTGGGAAGTGCTGCGCCGCCTGCGCAAGGAAGCCGACACACCGGTACTTTTTCTGACGGCTCGCGATGACATTGCCGACCGCATCAAGGGCCTGGAACTGGGCGCCGACGATTACCTGATCAAACCGTTCTCCTTCGCCGAACTGGTAGCACGCTTGCGTACGCTGACCCGCCGTGGCCCGAGCCGGGACGAGGAACAGCTGCACATCGCTGACCTGCAGATCGACGTACTGAAGCGCCGCGTTACCCGTGCCGGCACGCGCATTACCCTGACCAATAAAGAGTTCGCCCTGCTGCACCTGTTCGCAACTCACCAGGACCAGGTGCTGTCCCGTTCGATGATCGCATCGCGGGTGTGGGACATGAACTTCGACAGCGACACCAACGTGGTAGACGTCGCCGTACGGCGCCTGCGCTTGAAAATCGACGATCCGTTCCAGCTCAAGCTGATCCACAGCGTGCGCGGCATCGGCTACCGCTTCGATACCCAGCCATGAACAAACGTCGTCATTACTCCTTGACGCTGCGTCTGGCGCTTGTCTTCGCCCTACTCGCCTTCGCCTTGCTGGCAACCCTGGGTGTGGCGCTGTACCGCGAGCTGGAGCGAGAGTTGATCAAGCGGGACGATGCCGCATTGATTTCCCGCGTCGACCAACTGCGCAACCTGCTCAACGACAGCAATACCCTGGACCTGATCAAGACCAAGCCGGAGCTGTTCCAGAACATGCTGGGCAACCGTGAATCGATACTGAGCATCGCCGCGCCTGGGCAAAAAGCTCTGCTGACGGTCAATCCCGGTAATATCGACCTGCCTTCCGTCCCCCCGGTGCCCAAGAACCACGAGCTGACGTTTGCCGACGTGCACCACTTCCCCAGCATTAACGGTGTGCCGTTCGCGACCGTGGCCGCGTCCATCGACTCCGGCGACCTGGGCAGCCTGCAAGTCACCACGGGGCGCCTGATGACAGAGCGCACCGCCATGCTCGCCAGCTATCGCTTGAGCGTTTATATCCTGGCGAGCATCGCCGCAATCATTCTGGCGGTGGCCGGTTATCTACTGGTGCATCGTGGACTTGTACCGTTGCGCCGCCTGGCCCGGCACGCCCAAGGCATCGGCGTCGGCAATCTCGCCGAACGCCTCGACAGCCACGGCGCACCCAAAGAACTGCTACCGATGATTGATTCGTTTAACACCATGCTAGAGCGGCTAGCCAAGGGTTTTGTCCAACTGGGCCAGGTGTCCACCGACATGGCCCACGAACTGCGCACCCCCATCAATAACCTGCTGGGCGAAACCCAGGTTGCCCTGCAACAAAACCGCAGCATCGAGAGCTATCAGCAACTGCTGGCGTCCAATGTCGAAGAGCTTGAACGCCTGGCGCGGATGCTCGACAACATGCTGTTCCTGGCGCGCACCGACCCGGCCAGCGCCCTGCGCCAGCGTCAGGAACTCAATGCCGCAGATGAAGTGGAACGCATCGCCGAGTACTTCGAAGGCTTGGCGGCGGATCGGGATATCAGTATTCGCGCTGAAGGTGACGGGGTGATCTGGGCGGAGCCGATGCTACTGCGCAGGGCCCTGGCGAACCTGTGTGCCAACGCCATTAAATATGGTGCGCCGAGCACCGAGTTGGTGATACGGGCGATTCCCGATGCCGAGGGCATTCACCTGAAAGTCAGCAACCGCGGTGAGACCATCGCTGCCGAGCATCTGCCGCGACTGTTCGAACGTTTTTACCGTGTGGATGAATCACGGGAACGGTCAGCGCAATCCAACGGGTTGGGCTTGTCGATTGTGGCGACCATCATGCAGTTGCATAACGGGCAATACAGCGTGAGCAGTGAGGCCGGGGTGACGTGTTTTGATTTGTTCTTTCCGAAGCGGGAAGACTGAGCAGCAGACCCCCGGTGTTATTTTGCAAAGGTTTGTCCCTTATCGCTGGACGAAAGCCACACTATTCTGGCTTCCCAAGGGGCTCAAGGCAGAGCCGGCAACAGTAAAAACCATGGAGATTCGGGAATGGAAATACGATTAGGTCTACTGGAAAAGGGGCTGGCTGAAATGAACGAGAAGCTGATCACCGTTTCGAGCAAGGCAGACGCCATGGATAAACACTTCGCTTCCAAGGCAGACCTGGCAACCACTGAGCTGAACCTTATCAAGTGGTACGTGGCAACCGCATTCGCAATGACAGGCCTGGCTTGCGCCATCACCTTCGGACTTACCCGATTGTTTGCGATGTGAGAGGCGCTGGGCCGGTCAACCGACCTGCCCGCCCGCCTCCTTTACATCCACAAGCGTTTGCCACGCAGCCAGTAAAGCTACCTGCAATCCCGCAACCATCATACCCAGCGCCATTGAAGGCTGCTGCGAACCCGCCACCTGCTCTGGCAGAAACGGTACGTGGATAAACCCACTGCGCACTCCCGACCCTGCAAGCGCATGCTGCAAGAGATAAAACACCTGATTACACACAAATGTCCCCGCCGTCTGTGATACCGAGGCTGCGATCCCCGCTTCACGCACGGCCTTGACCATCGCCTTGATCGGCAGCGTCGTGAAGTAGGCCGCTGGGCCATCAGCGATGACCGCCGTATCGACAGGCTGCTCGCCCAGGTTATCCGGAATACGAGCATCGTTGACATTGATCGCCACCCGCTCGATAGAGAGAGTGCTACGGCCTGGTCCCAGACCAGTAGCGATCACCATCGCCGGACGCAACTCATCGATCAACCGGTTCAGGCACTCACCGGCAGTGGCAAATGCGCAAGGCAATCGACGCGCAACTATCTGCACATCGGGCGCTAGTTGCGCACCGTCCAGTTGGCGCACAGCCTCCCAGGACGGATTAACCAAGTCTTTATCAAAGGGCTCAAAGCCCGTCAGCAATACGGTTTGCATCTTGACCTCACATCAACACGTAGAGCAGCACAATATTGACCACCAACATCATCAGCGCCGTGGGCAGTTGAGCCTTGATCACGGCGTTCTTGTCCGGCAGTTCGAGCAACGCAGCAGGCACGATATTGAAGTTGGCGGCCATCGGCGTCATCAGTGTGCCGCAGTAGCCGGAGAACATGCCAATCGCTGCCATTACGGCCGGGTTACCGCCGTAGATACCCACCAGTACCGGCACGCCAACACCGCCTGTCATCACTGGGAAAGCCGCGAATCCATTACCCATGATCACCGTAAACAAGGCCATGCCCAGCACATAGACCATCACCGCCACCAACTTGAAATCCATGTTGATGTAGGTCGTGGTGACGTGCGCAACGGCCGTACCGACCCCGGCTTCGTTAAACAGCAAGCCGAGCATCGCGAGCATTTGCGGAAGCACCATCGCCCAGCCGAGGGCTTCGGTGAGACGGCGGGATTCGCGCAAGGCTTGCACCGGCGTATCACGAGTGAGCCAGCAGGCCAGGCCAAGTGCGATCAAGCAGCCGATGCCAAGGGAAACGAAGGTGGTGTTTTTCGGATCCAGCAGCGGCACGCCGCCGATCTCGGTGTGCTTGAGCAATACCGAGCCGATCACCGTGGTCAGCGGAATAGCCAACGCAGGAATGAAGAGTTTGTGACCCAGTCGACCGGCACTGGCGCGGGATGCCTTGTCATGCAACTCGGCATGCTTGCCACGGCCGACGCCGCCCATGCCGGCGATCAATGCCATCACCACGACGCCAGCGCCGATGGCGACCGACGGCAGGCGCTCGCCGATCAGGAACGGAATAGCGAACAACAGCCAGAACAACGCACTGGACCAGCGCTTGGGATGGCTCCGGTCCATCAAAATCATCCCCGCGGTGATCAGCAGCAGAACCCCAGCGAGCCAATACAGGTATTGAATGGAAATGATCATTGCGCGGCCTCCGCTGGCGTAGTGGCAGATGTCATCTCACGGGTGAGCCTTCGATCAAACCGATGCAGACGGATTGCATGAATGATGAAGGCACAGATCGCAGTAGGGATGCCCCACACCGCAATGTGCAGAGGCTCAACATCAATCCCTGAGCCGAGCAGGAAGGTGTGCATCAATGCGATGGCGCCAAATGCGACAAAAATATCTTCACCAAAAAACAGGCCGACGTTGTCAGTCGCGGCGCACATGGCCAACACCTTGTGACGCAGCTTGTCCGGCAACTTGCCGTAGCGTTTTTCTGCTGCACCTTCGGCCATCGGCGCCAGCAGCGGGCGCACCATCTGCGGGTGCCCACCCAAGCTGGTCAAGCCCATGGCAGCAGTGGATTCACGCACAAACAGATAGATGATCAGCAGGCGCCCCACCGTGGCGCGTTCGAAGCGTGCGATCCAGTTCTGCGCATGCAGGCGCAGCCCGTGACGCTCCAGCAGGCCGATAACGGCAAGGGGCAACAACAGGATCAATTGCAGGGCACGGGTCTGAAGGAAGCCATCGCCCATGGTCGCGAGGATTTTTTCCAGTGGGAAATGGGCGGCAAGCCCGGTGGCGATGGCGGCGGCGGTGACCACCAACAGCGGGTTGAAGCGCAAGATAAAGCCAACCACGATCACAAGTACGCCGATCAACGGCCATAAGTTCACAACAGTTTGCATGGCGTGAGGTCCTTAAGTGCGCGCTGCGGCGCCATTACAGCAGGATGTGAACAAAGGGTTCACAGCAAGAAGTGGCGTGCAGTCGGCTCGGTTTTTTATTGTTGACCCGAAAGGTCGAGCGTCAGTGGCGGCAACTTTGCTGCCTGGGGACGCGAGGTGTCCAACAAGAAAAATTGTTGCTGCGAACCAATAATTCTTGTGGGTGATTGGACGCGGTACACGTAACAAGATGTGGACAGACCTGACGGGATTCGCGCATCTTAGCGCCGCCCGTTTCTCAGGCCTTTGCGGCCCTCCCGTTAACGTTGTGGATATGGAAATTCAATGAAAACCCAAAAAATCCTGATCGCTATCTCCTGCGCCGTTGCGCTGTCCATGCTGGGTGGTTGCGCCGCCAAGGTGAAAAGTGGTGGCAGCGCCGCCCTGGCGATCCCGGACGCCGCCAAACACAACTTGGTGGTGAGCATCAAAGGCGAAGGCCAGGTCGAGCAAAACCCGGACTGGAACCTGCTCAAGCGCGACTGGAACAATGCGCTCCAGGTCGAAGCCCGCCAAGCCGGCTTCAATGTCACTGAAAGCTCCGCGGTGGCTCCCAGCGGCGAAGACGGTGTCGGCATCAACATCAATGTGAGCAAGTTCCGTTACATCGAGCCGGGCTCGCGCTACGTCGCGGGTGCGCTGGTAGGTAATGCCTGGGTGTTCTCTCGCGCCGATTACTCTGACCTTAAATCCGGCGCACCGATTGGCTCGCGCACCTACGACACTTCGTCGTCCGCCTGGGAAGGCATTGCCTCGGCCATGACACAGAAGCAAGTACAGGCGATCGCCAAGCAGATGATCAGCGATATCAAAAGCGCCAAGGCCAAGTAAATCGCCACCGTGAGCGAATTTCTAGAATTTATCTGGCGGCTCATCGGCACGCTGTTCAATCTGCTCGAGTTGGCGAGCGATTACACACCACCACGGCGAAAACGCGTGCTCTCATTCGGGTTCGTGATGTTTTTGCTGTTGGTGGCGCTGGTTGAACTGGTGTTGTTGCAGATGTTTCTTGGCGAGACCGGCTGAGGCGGGTTTTAGAAATCCCAGACAACAAAAAAGGGCCCACCTTTCGGTGAGCCCTTCTAGACCGCCCAGCAGAGCGGATTTTGTTTGGTAGGCGCGATTGGACTCGAACCAACGACCCCCACCATGTCAAGGTGGTGCTCTAACCAAC
>Ga0209173_100461_pt1 | contig 20358 bp, 15 predicted proteins | sample SynthPrep_16_END_FD_187206 | JGI IMG/M metagenome (GOLD analysis project Ga0209173, IMG submission 187206) | Synthetic microbial communities from Ohio, USA - SynthPrep_16_END_DS12_MetaG (SPAdes) (version 2) | ecosystem: Engineered > Bioreactor > Aerobic > Activated sludge | place: USA: Ohio... | reverse complement strand
CAGCGGCCCCCTCCCCGCCGGCGCACGTTTTACCGAAATGATCGACCTGCTCGGAGTACGCGTGCCCATGAGCTACCGCGTACAGATCGCCCGGCGTCCCGACGAGTTCAAGACAGTGTTCACCTCACTGGCCGTCGACGGTTCGATCCATTACTTTTTGCAGCCCTTTCGCGACGGCACCCTGTTCAAGCGCGTGCTGACCTATGAAACCGAATTGCAGTTGGCCAGCCTCCATGAACGCATGATCGAGCTGTCGGCGATTGCACTGGACCGGCTCAAGCAACGGATGGAAAACTCGCTCTCCGTATAATTTTGAAACATTAACCCGACGTCCCACGGATAAAAGCAGGGAGAATGCCCGGCTTACTGCCCGTATTGGACGAGACCCCAATGAAAACCCCGTTGCGATTGGCCCTGCTTTCAGCGCTGTTCACCACCACCCTGGCCCAGGCCGCCGACCTGATCCCCATCGATGTGCACCGCGACGCCAATTGTGGCTGCTGCAAAAAGTGGATCAGCCACCTGGAAAGCAACGGCTTCAAGGTCAATGACCATGTCGAAGCCGACATGAGCGCGGTCAAGCAGCGGCTGGGCGTGGCCCCGCGCCTGGGCTCGTGCCATACCGCCGTGATCGACGGCAAGTTCGTCGAAGGCCATGTGCCCGCCGAGCAGGTACTGGCCTTGCGCAAGCGCGACGACCTGCAGGGTATCGCCGCACCGGGCATGCCCATGGGTTCGCCCGGCATGGAAATGGACGGCCATGCCGAGGCCTATCAAGTCATCGGCCTGACCCGCGACGGCCAGGATGTGGTGGTGGCGGACTACCCGGCGCACTGATCGGTGCCGATGGGTTACCTGGGGCTGTTTCTCGCCGCATTTGGCGCGGCGACGTTACTGCCCCTGCAATCGGAGGCGGTGCTGGTCGGCCTGTTGATCAGCGGGCACTACAGCCTGTGGCTGCTGCTGGGTATCGCCACCCTGGGCAACGTCCTCGGCTCGCTGGTCAATTGGTGGCTGGGGCGCTGGGTGGAGCACTTCAAGCAGCGTCGCTGGTTTCCGGTCAGCGACAAGCAGCTGGAAAAGGCCCGCCATCATTACCAGCGCTGGGGGCATTGGACGCTGCTGCTCAGTTGGCTGCCGGTCATTGGCGACCCGCTGACGTTGGTGGCCGGGGTGATGCGTGAACCGTTGTGGCGGTTCCTGCTGCTGGTGACCCTGGCCAAGGGCCTGCGATACGCGGTGCTCGCCGCCGTGACCTTGCAGTGGGTGTTAATCCCCCGTTAATCCCCCGCAAACAGCATCCGAGCACCCTGTTCGGAGCCCCGCCCATGCCTCTATCCCGTGCCTTTTGCATCGCCGGCCTGCTGACGGCCAGCATCGCCCCGGCGTTCGCCGCCAGCTATGGCCCTGAGCTGCAAGGCTTCCAATACCCCTATCCCCTCGAACATTTCCAATTCCAATCCCAAGGTAAATCCCTGCAAATGGGCTACATGGACGTGCCGGCCAAGGGGCAACCCAACGGTCGCAGCGTAGTGCTGATGCATGGCAAGAACTTTTGCGGCGCCACCTGGGAAAGCACGATCAAGGCCTTGAGCGACGCCGGTTACCGGGTGATTGCACCGGACCAGATCGGCTTCTGCAGTTCCAGCAAGCCCGACCACTACCAGTACAGCTTCCAGCAATTGGCCCTCAACACCCACCAACTGCTGGAAAAACTCGGCATTCAGAAGGCCACGCTGCTCGGCCATTCCACCGGCGGCATGCTCGCCACCCGTTATGCGCTGATGTACCCCGAGCAGACCGAGCAGCTCGGGCTGGTCAATCCCATCGGCCTGGAAGACTGGAAAGCCCTGGGCGTGCCCACGCTCAGCGTCGACCAATGGTATGCGCGGGAGCAGAAAGTCAGTGCCGAGGGGATTCGCAAGTACCAACTCAATACCTATTACGTCGGACGCTGGAAGCCGGAGTACGAGCGCTGGGTCGACATGTACGCCGGCCTGAGCAATGGCCCAGGGCATACGCTGGTCGCATGGAACTCGGCATTGATTTACGACATGATCTTCACCCAACCGGTGTACTACGAGTTCAAGCATCTGCAGATGCCTACCCTGTTGCTGATCGGGACCGCCGACACCACCGCCATTGGCAAAGACATTGCGCCGCCGGCGGTCAAGGCCAGGATCGGCAACTACGCGGTATTGGGCAAGCAAGTGGCCAAGCTGATTCCCCACGCCACACTGGTGGAGTTTCCAGGCCTGGGCCATGCGCCGCAGATGGAAGAGCCGGCGAAGTTTCACCAGGCGCTGTTGCAGGGCTTGAACGCCCTTTAATCCAACTTTTTTCGAGGCACGCGTGCATGTCGGTACAGATCGCAGTCATTGATGATTGGCAGAATGTCGCCCGTTGCGTGGTGGATTGGTCGCCGCTGGAGGCCGTGGGGCGGGTGCACTTCCTGCACGACTATCCGGCCGATACCGCCACGATGATTGAGCGTTTAAAGGCGTTCACGGTCATTTGCGTCATGCGTGAACGCTCGACCTTCGACCAAGCGCTGTTGCAGGGTTTGCCCAACCTCAAGTTGTTGGTGACCGGCGGCATGCGCAATGCCGCCATCGACATCGCCGCCGCCAAGGCCCTGGGCATCCAGGTGTGCGGCACCGACAGCTACAAGCAGGCGGCGCCGGAGCTGACCTGGGCGCTGATCATGGCGTCTACCCGCAATCTGCTGGCCGAGGCTAACTCATTGCGCGCGGGTGGCTGGCAGGTGGGACTGGGCGGCGACCTGAATGGCAAGACCCTGGGCATTCTCGGCCTGGGCAGTATTGGCCAGAGGGTCGCGCAGTTTGCCCAGGTATTCGGCATGCGGGTGATTGCCTGGAGTGAAAACCTCACGCCGGAGCGCGCCGTGCAGGCCGGGGCGACCTGGGTCAGCAAGCGCGAGCTGTTTGAGCAGGCCGACATTCTCACGATTCATTTGGTACTCAGCGACCGCAGCCGTGGCCTGGTCGACGCCGAGGCATTGAGTTGGATGAAGCCGACGGCCCGGTTGGTGAATACCGCGCGCGGGCCGATTGTGGATGAGCAGGCGCTGGCGCAGGCACTGACCACTGGTCGCCTGGCGGGCGCGGCGCTGGATGTGTACGCCGAAGAGCCGCTGCCGGTGGATCACCCGTTTCGCCACTTGCCCAACGTACTCGCCACGCCCCATGTGGGCTACGTGAGTGAGCAAAACTACCGGCAGTTCTACGAGCAGATGATTGAAGATATCCAGGCCTGGGCCAAGGGCGCGCCCATTCGGGTGCTTGGCTGACGCACCAATCAGGTGCGACCCGCACTAAGGGTGTGAGCTTAATCTTCGTGGTGAGCAGGCTTGCCCTGCGCTGGGGCGCGAAGCGGCCATGAAAACCGGCAACGGGGTGGCAGGCCGCCAAATTGTTTGGGAGCGCTTCGCACTCCAGCGCAGGGCAAGCCTGCTCACTACAACCTCTCGCCTTCCTCAATTGCATATGGTTACAAGTTTTTTGTCCTACAAAATTCCCGCACAAACCCTACAGGCTCTGGAATCTGTCCTAGACTGATGACCGATGGGTCCCTTCCAAAACAAAAACCCCGCAAAAAATCTAAACTTTCGAACTCTGCCGTAGGTCCAGTTTTAAGGTAGGGCGAGTGCACGCGGTTCACACCCGATGCCCGTCCATCCAATCTATTTAAGCCGACCGTGCAACTGGCATAAGCCTTGCCAGCTTGTATAGCGCTTGTGCGCCTGGCCGCAGGATGCGGTCTTCGGAGCTAGTGGCAGCGGGCCATTAGCCAACCAACATTGGGAGAGAACTATGATCAGTGCCGCTGTAGATACTCAGGGAGAGCGTTTTAGTAAGGCGGCAGAGGGGCCAACGTCACTGGCCGACCTGCCCAACACTGTGCGGCCGATCGTGAGTAATAATCCCAATCGCAAGAAGGTATTGTTCGTCACCTCCGAGTTCGCCGACCTGGTGAAAACCGGTGGCCTGGGCGACGTGTCCGCGGCCCTGCCCCGCGCCATGGCCCACTTGCATGATGTGCGCGTCCTGATCCCCGGTTACCCGCAGGTGATGGAAAGCGACAACCCGATCCATATCATCGGTGAGCTGGGTGGCCACGCCGCGCTGCCGCCGTGCAAGATCGGGCGCATGGACCTCAAGGACGGCCTGGTCATCTATGTGCTGATCTGCCCCGAGCTCTACGAGCGCGAAGGCACGCCCTACGGCGCCAACAACGGCCGCGACTGGCCGGACAACCATATTCGCTTCGCCCGCCTGGGCCTGGCCGCCGCCGACATGGCCGCCAACCTGGCCCAGATCCACTGGTGCCCGGACCTGGTGCACGCCCATGACTGGCCCGCCGGCCTGGCCCCCGCCTATATGCACTGGCGTGGGTCACGTACACCCACACTGTTCACCATCCATAACCTCGCCTATCAAGGCGTGGTCAGCCTGGCCTCGACGCCGGAGCTGGGTATCCCGCCTCACGCCTTGCAGCAGGAAGGCATGGAGTTCTACGGCAAGATGTCGTTCCTCAAGGCGGGCATGGCGTATTCCAGCCACATCACCACCGTGAGTGCGACCTACGCCCAGGAAATCACCACCCCGGAATTCGGCTGCGGCCTCGACGGTTTCCTCGCCGCCAAGACCCAGCAGGGCCTGCTCAGTGGCATCCCCAACGGTATCGATGAAAGTTGGGAAACCTCCACCGACACGCACCTGACCCACAACTTCAATATCGGTGACTGGGAAGGCAAGGCCATCAACGCCGACCACGTGCGCGAGCTGTTCGGCCTGCATGACTCCACCGGCCCACTGTTCGCGGTGGTCTCGCGCCTGGTCTACCAGAAAGGCCTCGACCTCACCGAAGCGGTGGCGAGCTTTATCGTCGAGAACGGCGGGCAGATCGCCATTATCGGGCGCGGCGAGCCGGAAGAAGAACAGGCCATGCGTGAACTGGCGCTGCGCTTCCCGGGCCAGGTCGGTGTGCGCATCGGCTTCAACGAGACCGACGCGCGGCGCATGTTCGCCGGCAGCGACTTCCTGCTGATGCCATCGCGCTACGAACCCTGCGGCCTGAGCCAGATGTATGCCCAGCGCTTCGGCTCACTGCCCGTGGCTCGCAACACCGGCGGGCTGGCGGACACCATCGAGAATGGCGTCACCGGCTTCCTGTTCAATGAATCCACCGTAGAAAGCTACGAAGAAGCCCTGAGCCGCGCGTTCCGGGTCTTCGCCAATAAAGGCCTGCTCAACGCCATGCGCAGCCGCGCCATGACCCAACCCTTCAACTGGTGCCAGGCGGTGGAACCCTACGCCGAGCTGTATGAACAACTGGTGGCCAAGGCCTTGGGGAAATCGACTAAATAATCAAGGGAGGTCTTCATAGATGCCGTTACGGACTTTGGAAACCTGGCCCCACGGCGCAATCATGCTGGACGCGCAACACACGCGTTTTGCCTTGTGGGCGCCAGACGCGTTTTATGTCAGCGTTGAATTGGAAAACGGTAAATCCATCGCCATGCTGCCCCAGGCAGATGGCTGGTTCGAGACTGAAGTGAAATGCCCGGCGGGCACGCGCTATCGCTACAACATCGATGGGGAAATGGACGTTCCCGACCCCGCGTCCCGGGCCCAGGCCTCGGACGTGCATGGCTGGAGCCTGGTGGTCGACCCGCTCGCCTACACCTGGCGTCACGCCAACTGGCAAGGCCGCCCCTGGCACGAAGCCGTGATCTACGAATTGCACGTCGGCGCGATGGGGGGCTACGCCGAAGTCGAAAAGCACCTGCCACGCCTGGCCGAGCTGGGCGTCACCGCGATTGAATTGATGCCACTGGCGCAATTTCCCGGTGAGCGCAATTGGGGTTACGACGGTGTACTGCCCTACGCACCGCAGTCTTCCTACGGCTCGCCCGAGCAACTCAAGCACCTGGTCGACAGCGCCCACGAACACGGCCTCGCCGTGATTCTCGACGTGGTCTACAACCACTTCGGCCCTGACGGCAATTACCTGGGCCAGTATGCCAAGGGCTTCTTCCAGGAAGACGTGCACACCCCATGGGGCGCCGGGATCGACTTCGAGCGCCGTGAGGTGCGGAATTTTTTCCTCGATAACGCGCTGATGTGGCTGCTTGAGTACCGCTTCGACGGCCTGCGCCTGGACGCGGTGCACGCCATCGACAACCCCGGTTTCCTCCAGGAACTCGCGCATCGGGTACGCCAGCAGGTGGATACCGGTCGGCAGGTGTGGCTGGTGCTGGAAAACGAGCTGAACCAGGCCAGCCTGCTCAAGGAGGATTTCGACGCGCAATGGAATGATGACTTCCATAACGTGCTGCACGTGTTGCTGACCGGCGAGACCGATGCCTATTACAGCGACTTTGCCCAGGATCCCACCACCAAACTCGCCCGCTGCCTGGGCGAAGGGTTTATCTACCAGGGCCACACCACCCGCCATGGCCACGAGCGCGGCGAACCGAGCGCTGACTTGCCGCCCACGGCCTTCGTCGCGTTCCTGCAGAACCACGACCAGATCGGCAACCGCGCCCTGGGCGAGCGCCTGCACCAGCTCTGCTCGCCCCAGGCGCTCAAGGCTGCAACCGCCCTGCTGCTGTTGTCGCCGATGATTCCGCTGATGTTCATGGGGGATGAGGCGAACGCGAGCGAGCCGTTCCTGTTTTTTACCGACCACCACGGTGAACTGGCTGAAGCGGTACGCGAAGGCCGACGCAATGAATTTGCCGACTTCGCCGCGTTCCATGACCCCGAGCGCCGTGAACGCATCCCGGATCCCAACGCACTGTCGACATTCGCGCAATCGGCCCCGGTGATCGCCGACACCCCACACGCCGAGCTCTACCGCCAACTGCTGGGCCTGCGCCATCGCCATATCGTGCCGCACCTGCCTGGCGCCGTGGCATTGGGCGCGCAGGTGCTGGCCTACGCCGCCGTCAGTGCGCGCTGGCGCCTGGGCAACGGCAGCCTGTTGCAGATCGACCTGAACCTGAGCGCCACGCCGCTGGATCACCCGGCCACCGCGCCGGTCCTGTTCGAAACGCCGGCCCTGCAAGGTGCGCAACTGCCGCCCTTCAGCGCCCGCGTCACCTTATCCCCTGTTGGAGAGCACCCTTGAGCGAAGCGAACCTGGAAATCCTCGCCAGCCGCGCGGGCCTGGCCGTCGATTGGATCGACGCAAACGGCCGCCCGCAACGAGTGACACCCGACGCCCTGCGCGCGGTTCTCAAAGGCCTGGGCCACCCGGCCGACAACGATGCCGACATCAACGCCAGCCTGCTTGAATTGGAGCGGGCGCAACAAGACAAGCACCTGCCGCCCCTGATGACCGTCGACAGCGGCGAAGGCCTCGACCTGGCGCGCTACTTCGAACCCGACACCCTGTGCCGGGTCAACCTCGAAGACGGCGAAAGCCTGGAACTGCGCCTCGACGGCGATGCCGTGCTGCCCGGGGTTATCGCCCTGGGCTACCACCAGGTGCAGATCGACAACCAGAGCTTTACCCTGGCGGTCGCGCCCACCCATTGCTACAGCGTGGCCGAAGCGGTGGACAACCGCCCCGCCCGCGCCTGGGGCCTGAGCGCCCAGCTGTATTCACTGCGCCGCCTGGGCGATGGCGGTTTCGGCGACACCCTGGCCCTGGAACACCTGGTCCGTTCCGCCGCCGAACGCGGCGCCGATGCCCTGGCGATCAGCCCGATGCACGCGATGTTCAGCGCCGATACCGAGCGCTACAGCCCGTACTCGCCGTCCAGCCGCCTGTTCCTCAACAGCCTGTATGCCTCGCCCGCCTGCATTCTCGGCGAACGTGAGGTGCGCAATGCGATTGAAGCCCTTGGCCTGGAAGAAGAGCTGCGCGCGCTGGAACAGCACAGCCTGATCGACTGGCCGGCCGCTGCGCGAGCCAAACAGCGGCTGTTGCGCGTTCTGTATGAAGACTTCCGTCACGGCCATCACCCGCAGCATGCCGACTTCCTGAGCTTTCGCCAGGCCGGTGGCGAGGCGCTGGAAAACCATTGTCGCTTCGAAGCCGTGCAGGCAGTGCGCGCCGCTGCAGGCGAGGACCTTGACTGGCGCCACTGGCCTGAAGAGTGGCGCTCGCCGCAAAGCCCTGCGCTGGTTGCGTTCGCCGAAGAGCACCACGCCGAGATCGGCTTCTACGCCTTTGGCCAATGGCTGGTCGCCCGTTGCCTGGAGCGCGCCCAACAAGCCGCCAAAGGCAGCGGCATGGGCGTCGGCTTGATCGCTGACCTGGCCGTCGGTGCCGACGGCGGTGGCAGCCAGGCCTGGAGCCGCCAGGATGAGTTGCTGGCCGACCTGACCGTGGGCGCGCCACCCGACATCCTGAACCGTGCCGGCCAGGGCTGGGGCATTTCCGCGTTCTCGCCCGAAGGTCTCAAGCGCAACGGTTTCCGCGCGTTTATCGAGATGCTGCGGGCCAACTTCGCCCATGCCGGCGGCTTGCGCATCGACCATGTAATGGGCCTGCAACGCCTGTGGGTGATCCCCATGGACGCCTCGCCGCGTGAGGGCGCTTACCTGTATTACCCGGTGGACGACCTGTTGCGCCTGCTGGCGCTGGAATCCCACCGCCACCAGGCGATCGTGCTCGGTGAAGACCTCGGCACAGTGCCCGATGGGCTGCGCGAAAAACTCATCGCCCGCTCGATCCTCGGCATGCGCGTGCTGTTGTTCGAACAGGGCCACGATGGCCAGTTCAAGCCGATCCTCGACTGGCCGGACAACGCCCTGGCCACCACCAGCACCCACGACTTGCCGACCCTCAACGGTTGGTGGCACAGCCGCGATATCGACTGGAACGTCCAGTTGGGCCTGATCGATGCGCCCACCGTGGAGCAATGGAGCGAGCACCGCCTGCGTGAACGCCAGGCGCTGCGCCAGGCCTTGAGCCAGGACCCGCAGAACTTCGTCGATGAGATCCGCAATGAAACCGACCATATGATCGACGCCAGCGTGCGCTACCTCGGCCACACCCGTGCGCCGCTGGTGCTGTTGCCGCTGGAAGATGCCCTGGGCCTGGAAGAACAGGCCAACCTGCCCGGCACCACCGACACCCACCCCAATTGGCGCCGCCGTCTGCCGGGCGAGGCCTCCAGCCTGCTCGACAACGCCGGTGCCGCGCGCCGCCTTGAACTGCTGGCCGTCGCGCGCAACCAAGCCTACGAGCGTGACCGATGAAAGCCCTGCCCCTGCGCGCTACCCAGCGCCTGCAATTCCACAAAGGTTTTACCCTGGACGATGCTGTGCCACTGGTGCCGTACTTCGCCCAGCTCGGCATCAGCCATCTATATGCCTCGCCACTGCTGAGTGCCCGCGCCGGCTCGATGCACGGCTACGATGTGGTCGACCCCACCAGCGTCAATCCCGAGCTGGGTGGCGAAGCCGCCTTGCGCCGGTTGGTCGCGGCCCTGCGCGAGCACGATATGGGGCTGATCCTCGATATCGTCTCCAATCATATGGCCGTGGGCGGCGCTGACAACCCTTGGTGGCTGGACCTTTTGGAATGGGGCCGGCTGAGTCCCTACAGCGAATTCTTCGATATCCAGTGGCACTCCCCCGACCCGCTGCTCAAGGGCCAATTGCTCATGCCCTTTCTCGGCAGCGACTACGGCGAAGCCTTGCAGAGCGGCACGCTGACGCTGCATTTCGATGCCGCCCACGGCGCGTTTCATGTTGAGCATTACGAACATCGCTTCCCGATCTGCCCACGGGATTACGCGGCGATCCTCGGCACCGACGAGCTGCTCAAACCCCTGGCCGACCGCTTCAGCGCCCTGGCCTATCAGGATGACGCCTACGCCGAAGCCGCCTGGCTCAAGCAGGCATTGGCCGAGCGTGCCACCGAAGTCCTCGAGCTTATCGAACGCCGGCTGACCGAGTTCGACGGACGCACGCCCGAGGGCTTCAAGCGCCTGCACCAGTTGCTCGAGCAACAGGCCTACCGCCTGGCCAGCTGGCGCACGGCGGCGGACGATATCAACTGGCGGCGCTTCTTCGACGTCAACGAACTGGGCGGGCTGCGCGTGGAGCGCACCGCAGTGTTCGAAGCCACCCACGGCAAGATCTTCGAATTGATCAGCGAAGGCCTGGTGGATGGTCTGCGCATCGACCACATCGACGGCCTGGCCGACCCGCGCGGTTACTGCCGCAAGCTGCGCCGTCGGGTGGATACGCTGTCGCCCGAACGGCACTTGCCGATCTTCGTCGAAAAAATCCTCGGCGAGGGGGAAACCCTTCGCGAAGACTGGCAAGTGGACGGCACCACCGGCTACGAATTCATGAACCAACTGTCGCTGCTGCAACACCATCCCGAGGGCTTTGCGCCGCTGGCGGACTTATGGACGCGTCACAGCGAACGTCCCTCGGCGTTTATCGAAGAGGCGCGGCTGGCCCGCCAGCAAATCCTCAACGGCTCCCTGGGCGGCGACTTTGAAAGCGTGGCCCAGGCCCTGTTGCAAGTGGCCCGCGACGACGTGATGACCCGCGACCTGACCCTCGGCGCAATCCGCCGCGCGCTGCAGGAACTGATCGTGCACTTCCCGGTGTACCGCACCTATATCAGTGCTCGCGGTCGCAGCGCAGATGACGACAAGGTGTTCCAGCAGGCCATGGACGGCGCCCGCACGACCCTTGGCGAGGGCGACTGGCCGGTGCTCGAGCATCTGGAAAATTGGCTCGGCGGCCAACCCTGGCGCAATCGCCCGGTGGGCCGCGAGCGCAAGATGCTCAAGCATGCCTGTGTGCGCTTCCAGCAACTGACCTCGCCGGCAGCGGCCAAGGCCGTGGAAGACACCGCGTTCTACCGCTCGGCCGTGCTGCTGTCGCGCAACGATGTGGGCTTCAGTACCGAGCAGTTCAGCGCGCCGTTGGCCGAGTTTCATGCCATCAACCAACAGCGCTTGCAGGCCTTCCCCGACAACCTGCTGGCCACCGCTACCCATGACCACAAGCGCGGCGAAGACACCCGGGCGCGCCTGGCCGTGCTCAGCGAGTGCGCGCCGTGGTATGTCGAGCACGTGGAGCATTGGCGTACCCTGGCGGCGCCGTTGCGCGACGACGCGGCCACACCGTCGGCCGGCGATGAACTGATCCTGTACCAGGTGTTGCTGGGCAGTTGGCCGCTGGACCAGGCCGAGGACTTCGAAGGCTATCACCAGCGCCTGTGGCAGTGGCAACAAAAAGCCCTGCGCGAAGCCAAGCTGCAGAGCAGCTGGAGTGCGCCCAATGAGGCCTATGAACAGGGTGTCGAGGCTTTTCTCACCCGCCTGCTGCTCACAGAGGAAGGTCGGCCGCTGCGTAGCGCGATCGGCAGCGCCGCTCAGGCCATCGCGCCTGCCGGCGCACTGAATGGGCTGGCGCAAACCTTGCTTCGCCTTACCGTGCCGGGTGTGCCGGACCTGTACCAGGGCGATGAGTTCTGGGACTTCAGCCTGGTGGACCCGGACAACCGTCGCCCGGTGGATTTCACCGCGCGGCAACGGGCACTCAATACCCCGCCGGATATCGGCGAACTGTTGTTCAACTGGCGTGACGGGCGTATCAAGCAAACCTTGATTGCCCAGGTACTGGCCTTGCGCAAGGCCCATCCGCAGGTGTTCCGCAGCGGCCGCTATACAGCGCTGGAAGTGGTCGGCCAACACGCCGGGCGGGTGGTCGCATTCTGCCGCGAACACCAGGGCAAACGCGTGCTGGTAGTGGTGCCACGCTGGTCCCATGAACTGCTTGAAAACGGTGTGCATCCCCAGATCAATGCGCAGGTTTGGGGCGATACACGGGTGAAATTACCGTTCGCCGCACCAACGCAAAACTGGAAGGGACTTTTTCATACAGGCGCAGTCACACCAGACAAGGAGCTGTTGATCAGCACTGCCCTGGGGGATTTCCCGGTCAATGTCTTTATCAATCCTGATGATCAAGAAAGCTGAAAATTTTCTGTGAGGAGCATTGTGATGAGTACTGAAGACAAACGCATACGCGAACTGGCGCATCAGATCTGGGAGTCTGAAGGCAAACCCCACGGGGAAGACGCGCGCCACTGGGAGATGGCGCGCAAACTGGCCGAAGCCGAAGCGCTGACGCCGAGCAAACCCAAGCCCGCCGCCAAGCCCAAGACCGCCCCCAAGCCTGCGGCGAAAGCCAAGCCAGCCGCGAGCAAGCCGGCGCCGCCGGCGGCCAAGAAGCTACCCGCGCCGAAAAAGCCCAAGGCTTAACGCGCACGGCGCCATCGACCTTTTGCCGGCGCGGTCGGCAAAAGGTGATTTCACTCTTCTTATCATCCGCTGAAAACTCGTCAGCACGGCCGCGTTCGGCCCGAAAAAACAGCCTTGCAGGAGCAACTCAATGAGCAAACCCCATAAGACCCCTTCGACGCCGGGCAGCGAGCCGTCGCGGATTCGTGAAGGTTTGCCCTTCCCCCTCGGCGCGACCTGGGATGGCCTGGGTGTCAACTTTGCGCTGTTCTCGGCCAACGCCGAGAAAGTCGAACTATGCCTGTTCGACGACACCGGCGAAGTGGAACTCGAGCGCATCGAATTGCCCGAATACACCGACGAAATTTTCCACGGTTACTTGCCCGACGCCCACCCTGGGCTGATCTACGGCTACCGCGTGTACGGGCCGTATGATCCGGCCAATGGTCATCGCTTCAACCACCACAAATTGCTGATCGACCCCTACGCCAAGCAACTGGTGGGCGAACTCAAATGGTCCGAAGCGCTGTTCGGCTACACCATCGGCCACCCGGACGACGACCTCAGTTTCGACGAGCGTGACAGTGCGCCCTTCGTGCCCAAGTGCAAGGTCATCGACCCGGCGCACACCTGGGGCAACGACCAGCCGGTGCGGGTGCCGTGGGACCGTACGATCATCTACGAAACCCACCTGCGCGGCATCAGCATGCGCCACCCTTCGGTGGGCGAAGACGTGCGCGGCACCTGTGCCGGGTTGATGGAAGATGATGTGCTCAAGCACATCCGCCAGTTGGGCATCTCGTCGGTGGAATTGCTGCCGGTGCACGCCTTCGTCAACGACCAGCACCTGCTGGAAAAAGGCATGACCAACTACTGGGGCTACAACAGCATTGCCTTCTTCGCCCCCGACCCGCGCTACCTGGCCAGCGGCAAGATCGCCGAGTTCAAGGAGATGGTCGCGCACCTGCACGAGCAGAAGCTGGAAGTGATCCTCGACGTGGTCTACAACCACACCGCCGAAGGTAACGAACGCGGCCCGACCCTGTCCATGCGCGGCATCGACAACGCCTCGTACTACCGGCTGATGCCCGATGACAAGCGCTTCTACATCAACGACTCCGGCACCGGCAACACCCTGGACCTGAGCCACCCGTGCGTACTGCAGATGGTCACCGACTCCCTGCGTTACTGGGCCAACGAGATGCACGTCGACGGCTTCCGCTTCGACCTGGCGACCATCCTCGGCCGCTACCGCGATGGCTTCGATGAACGCCACAGCTTCCTCGTGGCCTGCCGCCAGGACCCGGTGCTGCGCCAGCTCAAACTGATTGCCGAGCCCTGGGACTGCGGCCCAGGTGGCTACCAGGTGGGCAACTTCCCGCCCGGCTGGGTCGAGTGGAACGACCGGTTCCGCGACACCGTACGCGCGTTCTGGAAAGGCGATGACGGCCAACTGGCGGACTTCGCCGGGCGCATGACCGCCTCGGGCGAGATGTTCAACCACCGTGGCCGCCGCCCGTACAGTTCGGTGAACTTCATCACCGCCCATGATGGTTTCACCCTGCATGACCTGGTGTCGTACAACGACAAGCACAACGAAGCCAACGACGAAAACAACCAGGACGGCAGCAATAACAACCTGTCCTGGAACCACGGCGTCGAGGGCCCCACCGACGACCCGGAAATCAACGCACTGCGCCTGCGCCAGATGCGCAACTTCTTCGCCACGCTGCTGCTGGCCCAGGGCACGCCGATGATCGTCGCCGGTGACGAGTTCGCGCGCACCCAGCACGGCAACAACAATGCCTACTGCCAGGACAGCGAGATCGGCTGGGTCAACTGGGACCTGGACGAGGACGGCAAGGCGTTGCTCAAGTTCGTCAAGCGCCTGATCAAGCTGCGCCTGGCCTACCCGATCCTGCGTCGTGGGCGCTTCCTGGTTGGCGACTACAACGAAGACATCGGCGTCAAGGACGTCACCTGGCTGTCGCCGGCTGGCACCGAGATGACCACCGAACAGTGGGAAGACAGCCACGGCCGTTGCCTGGGCATGCTGATGGATGGCCGCGCCCAGGAAACCGGGATTCGCCGCGCCGGTGCCGACGCCACCTTGTTGCTGGTGGTGAACGCCCACCACGACGTGGTCAATTTCCGCCTGCCGCCGGTGCCGGAGGGTGAGTTCTGGACCTGCATGCTCGACACCAACGAGCCGGCGGTACGTGGCCAGGAACGCTTCGACTTCGACCACGAGTACGGTGTGACCGGCCGCTCGCTGCTGCTGTTCGAACTGCAGCGTGACGACGAGGTGTGACATGGCTCTGCATGGATTCCTTCAAGGCTTCCAGGGCTATGCGGACACGCAAGACCTGGCCAAGGCCCTGAGGGCACTTCAGGAGGAAGGCCTCGATCAGTTGCCGCTGCCTGGCAGCGGCGACACCCTGGGGCGGTTCAGCCGCCTGGCGCAGGTGGCAGGCCATGACCTGCGCTTGTGCAAGCTGTTCGAAGGCCACACCGATGCGTTGGCGATCATTGCCGAGCTGCGTAGCCCGGCGCCGCCTTTGGGCAGCCTGTGGGGCATGTGGGCTGCAGAACCGCCGAATGCCAAGGTGCAGGTGCGCTGCGAGGGCCATCGCCTGCGTCTGGACGGGCGTAAAGCCTGGTGTTCCGGGGCGGCGGTGCTCAGCCATGGTTTGCTGACGGCGTGGGATGAACAAGGTGGCCAGCAATTGGTGGCGGTGCAGATGGATCAACCGGGCATCACGGTCACCCACGACGGTTGGAATGCCGTGGGCATGGCCGCCACCGGCAGCGTCGAGGTCGTCTTTGACGGTGCCCATGGCCTTGCCGTGGGCGGCCCCGGCGACTACCTCGCGCGCCCCGGGTTCTGGCAAGGCGGCATCGGTATCGCCGCCTGCTGGTACGGTGCCGCACAACGCCTGGCCGAAGTGTTGCGCGATCACTGCAGCAGGCGTTCGGAGCCCCACGCCCTCGCCCACCTGGGCGCGGTCGACAGCACCTTGAACAGCGCGGCCTGTGTGCTGCGGGCCAGCGCTGAACAGATCGATCGCTACCCCAGGGCCAATGCCCGGCACCTGGCCCAGCAAGTGCGCGCGAGCATCGAGGACACCGTCGAGCAGGTCATGCGGCATGTGGGCAGAGCCGTGGGCGCGGGTCCGTACTGCAAGGATCCGCACTTCGCCCAGTTGATGGCGGACCTGCCGGTGTATGTCCGCCAGAGTCATGCCGAACGCGACCTGGCCGGCCTCGGCGAACTGGTCGCCGGGGAACCCACAGGGAGGTGGCAGTTATGAAACCCAACCCTATCGTCGGCCAGGGCACGCCCCTGCAGCGCTGGCAGGACTCGCCGCTGATGGCCGAACTGCCGCAGATCAGCGTCGAACAATTGGTGCCCGAGGGCCACCGCGCGGTGATCATCGCCCCGCACCCGGATGACGAAGTGCTGGGCTGTGGCGGCCTGTTGCAAGGCTTGGCCGAACTGGGCCGGCCCATTCAATTGATTTCGGTCACCGATGGCAGCGCCAGTCACCCCGGCTCCACCCACTGGTCGGTGGAGCGCTTGAGCGTGGTGCGCCCCCAGGAGTCGGCCCAGGCCCTGTATCGCCTGGGTGTGCCGTTGCACAGCCTGAAATGGTTGCGGGCCGGCTTCAGCGACAGCCAGGTCGCGGCGCGGGAAGAGCAGCTCAGCGCCTTTATCCAGCGCCACCTCAAACCCACGGATGTGGTGTTTACCACCTGGCGCGAAGACGGCCATTGCGACCACGAGGCCGTTGGCCGCGCGAGCGCCAAGGCAGCGCACGCGGTGGGTGCGGCCCTCTATGAGCTGCCGGTGTGGACCTGGCACTGGGCGTCTCCCGAGAACAGCCTGGTGCCCTGGCACCGTGCCCGCAAAATCCCCCTGACCTGTGAAGCCGTCGCGCGCAAGCGCCACGCCATCCATGCGTTCGCCAGCCAGCTGGAGGGTGACCCGCAGATCGGCCTGCCGCCGGTGCTGGCGCCCTATGTGGTGGAGCGTCTGCTACAACCTTTTGAAGTGGTATTCGTATGAGTGTGGCGACACCGTATTTCGATCAACTGTTTGCCGGTAACGACGACCCCTGGGCCTTTCGCCAACGCTGGTACGAGCGTCGCAAACGGGCGCTGACCCTGGCACTGTTGACTCGGCCACGCTATGCCTCGGTGTTCGAACCCGGTTGCGCCAATGGCGAATTGAGCTTCGAGCTGGCCCCGCGCTGTGATCACCTGCTGTGTTGCGACACCGCCTCGGCCGCCGTCGCCCTGGCACGCAGCCGCTTGCTGGGCTTTGCCCATGCCCGGGTGGAGCAGAGCCGCCTGCCCGGGCAATGGCCGACCGGCGAATTCGATCTGATCGTCTTGAGCGAGCTGTGCTACTACCTCGACCGCGATGACCTGTGCCGCTTGATCGATCGCGCCCTCGGCAGCCTCACCGCCAGCGGCCAGGTGTTGGCCTGCCACTGGCGCCCGACGATCGACGGGTGCCCGCAGACCGCCGAACAGGTGCATGCCCTGCTCCATGAGCGGCTGGGGATGCCCCTGGTCGCCACCCACCACGAACCCGACTTTCTACTCGACCTGTGGAGCCGCGACGGCACTTCGGTTGCCACCCTTGAGGGCCTGCGATGATCGGCATTCTGATCCCGGTACATAACGAAGAGGCGCTGCTCGGCGAGTGTCTGGAGGCCGCATTGGTGGCTGCCCGTCACCCAGGCCTGCTGGGTGAAGCGGTGCAGATCCTGGTGCTGCTCGACAGTTGCAGCGATGCCAGTGCGGCGATTGCCGAGGGGTTCCCGGTGCAGCGCCTGGAGGTGCAGGCGCGCAACGTGGGCCATGTGCGCGGGGTGGGCGCGCGACACCTGCTCAACCAGGGTGCGCGCTGGATCTCATGCACCGACGCCGACAGCCGCGTGGCCCCCGATTGGCTGGTGGCCCAGTTGGCACTGGGCGCCGACGCGGTGTGCGGCACCGTGACCGTCGACGCCTGGAGCGAAGGGTTCGACCCGGCGGCGCAGATCCGTTACCAGCAGGCGTACCACGCCCGTGACGGCCACCGGCATATCCATGGCGCCAACCTGGGCATCAGTGCCGGGGCCTATGTGCGGGCCGGAGGGTTCGAACCGCTGCCCTGTCACGAAGATGTGCAATTGGTGCGCGACCTCGAGCGCTGCGGGGCGTCCATCGCCTGGAGCCACGCCCCGCAAGTCATCACCAGCGCGCGCCTGGAGGCCCGTGCCCAGGGCGGGTTCGGCGATTATTTGAAGAGCCTGATGTGCGCGTCTTGAAAAAAACGACATTGCAAAATGTAAAAGCGACCAATCCTTGTCTATGCTGATGACGCCTTGCTGGTAATTCAGGGTTGGATTACCACGCGTGCACCACGGCGGAGTCTGTGGTGAATAAATAGAGTCGTCCCGTCAACGGGGCACGACCCAGCATCAATCGACAAGGACGTAACGCCCATGAAGCCTGCCTCCCTCAGTGAAGGCCGTCGCGGCCCCGCGCAAATCTGGAACAGCGCACCGCAGCTGGCGCAAATCCCGCCTATCTCTACCACCTCCCTGGTGCCCGCTGGCGCGCGCGTGGTGATCATCGCGCCCCATCCCGGCGACGAGGTGGTGGCCTGCGGTGGTCTACTGCAATTGCTCAGCACCCTGGAACACCCCCTGCAAATGATCTCCATCACGGACGGCAGTGCCAGCCACCCGGGGTCCCACGTGTGGCCAGCCAGCCGCCTGAGTGTGGTGCGGCCCCAGGAAAGCGCCGAGGCGCTGCGCCGCCTGGGCATGCCCTTGCACAGCCTGAAGTGGATTCGCGGCGGTTTCTGCGACAACGCCCTCGCCGCCCGCGAACCGCAACTGAGCCAATTTATCGCGCGCTACCTGCAACCGGGCGATGTGGTGTTTTCCACCTGGCGCAACGACGGCAATGACGACCATGAGGCCGTCGGCCGTGCCAGCGCCAACGCCTGCAGGCTGGTGGGCGCGCAGCTTTATGAACTGCCGATCTGGGCCTGGCACTGCCCCGCCCGCGAGGGTGCGACGATCCCCTGGCAGCGGGCGCGCAAGGTACGCCTGGACACCTGGACCGTGGCGCGCAAACTCCACGCCGTCCATGCGTATGCCAGCCAGTTGGCGGGCGACCCGCAGATCGGCCTGGCGCCGATATTGGCCCAGGTGCTGCTGGAGCGTATGCGCGAGCCTTACGAGATTGTGTTTTCGTAAACGCCCCACTCGTCTGTACCTGTTACTTCTGACAGTAGCGCCCTGTGCGATGTGTGGCTATGGTGCAAAAAGTGCTGCACAGGTTGAAGTGCAGTCGAGAAAGCCATGCCAACCCTTTGCATTGGCCGGTGTTTTCAGATGCAGGTAACCCGTCGTCCCTGATCCGTATCGCGTTCTTCGTTGCCATGGTCTTTAACCGTGCCCGTCACCCGGCACGCTGGAGATAGGTCGCCTTGAGCGAGGATGGATCATGAGCAAACCACTTTCCCCCTTGGTGCGCCTCTGCATAACGCTGGCCCTGATCTCATGGCTGACTATCGGCCCTGACCGTGCCAATGCCTGCCCGTTTACGATCACCGCAGGGGATGACGTGATCACCTGCACCAGTGGTGCTGGCAGCAATCTCGTTGACACGCAGGGTAACAACAGCCTGATCTTTCCGTCAGGCAACGGCAGCGTGCTGGGTGTGACCTACGGCACAGGCAATGATCTGATCGAGTTGAATACGCCTGACGCAGTGATAGGGGTCGCCGGGGTCAACATGGGGGATGGCGCGAATATTTTTCGGCTGTTTCAAGGGCGTGTCAGCAGCGCGGTTTTGCAGGGAGCGGGTAACGACATTGTACAAATCAGCGGCGGGCAAGCCGGCAACATCAGCCAAGGCGCCGGCGCCGACACGTTCTCCATGAGCGGCGGGTCGATCACCGCGCTGTTCCAAGGAGATGGCATCGATCACTTCACCATGAGCGCCGGCACCATCACGGGCGCCTTTGAAGATGGCGATGTAGCGCTGATGACCGGTGGCAGCATTGGCCGTGTCGACATGAAACTCGACAACAACGTATTTGATATGCGCGGGGGAACCATCGTCGTCAACCTGGTGACTGGGTTTGGCAACGACACCATCCTGGTGTCGGGCATCAGTTACATAGGCGGCAATATCAGTACCAGTGGCGGCGTAGACATCATTACCATCACCGGCGGTACGGTGAATGGGCAAATTCTTGCCAGCGTTGGCAACGATGTTTTCAGTTGGATCGGCGGCGGCCGGATCAACTCGGCGGTGCTGATGGGCGGCGATAACGATACCGCCCTGCTGCAGGCTCTAACGGAAGCCATCGTGGCCCCCACCCCGGTGGTGGACGGTGGCCTGGGTGTCGATACCCTGACGTTCGATAACTCACAGGTCAGCACGCCGACGCGGTATCAGAACTGGGAAACCGTGAACCTGGATAACGGCTCGCAGCTGACCCTTGGCGGCACATTGACCCTGGGTGACACCGGCACCGGTACCGGCACCCTTAACATTCATGGCTCCAGTACGTTGCTGGTCATCACAGGGGTCATCAGTCCGTTTACCGCCGGCCAACTGACCACGTTGAACAACCTCGGCCTGATCGACATGACCACCGCCAGTTCCAGCGCCACCGACACCCTGACGGTCAATGGCAACTACAGCGGCACCGGTGGCCAGCTCGCGCTGCAAAGTGTACTGGGCGCCGACGGCTCGCCCAGCGACAAACTGATCATCAACCAGGGAACCCTCAGCGGCACCACCGCCATCAACGTCACCAACCTCGGCGGTGCCGGCGCGGCGACCCTGCAAGACGGGATCCAGGTGGTGCAGGCCCTCAACGGTGCCACCAGCAGCGGCAGCGTGTTCACGCTCGGCCGCCCGGTGTCTGCCGGGGCGTTCGACTACTACCTGTTCAAGGGCGGCGTAACGGCCGGCACCGCAGAAAACTACTACCTGCGCTCGACTATCCCGGCGGTGCCGCCTGGCCCGGTGATTATCGTGCCGTTACCCACTCCGGTTCCCGGTGAACCACCGCTGCCGCCCAATCCAGACATAAA
>Ga0209173_100457_pt1 | contig 20506 bp, 20 predicted proteins | sample SynthPrep_16_END_FD_187206 | JGI IMG/M metagenome (GOLD analysis project Ga0209173, IMG submission 187206) | Synthetic microbial communities from Ohio, USA - SynthPrep_16_END_DS12_MetaG (SPAdes) (version 2) | ecosystem: Engineered > Bioreactor > Aerobic > Activated sludge | place: USA: Ohio... | reverse complement strand
CGAACCTGAACTTCCGTGGTTTTGCCGGCACCCTGGCCAGCGGCATCGTGCACAAGGGCGACGAAGTCGTGGTGCTGCCGTCGGGCAAGAGCAGCCGCGTCAAATCCATCGTCACCTTTGAAGGTGAACTGGAAAACGCAGGTCCCGGCCAGGCCGTGACCCTGACCATGGAAGACGAAATCGACATCTCCCGTGGCGACCTGCTGGTGCATGCCGACAATGTGCCGCAAGTGACCGATGCTTTCGACGCCATGCTGGTGTGGATGGCTGAAGAACCGATGCTGCCGGGCAAGAAATACGACATCAAGCGCGCCACCAGCTACGTGCCGGGTTCCATCACCAGCATTGTGCATCGCGTGGATGTGAACACCCTGGAAGAAGGCCCGGCGAGCGCCTTGCAGTTGAACGAGATCGGCCGGGTCAAGGTCAGCCTCGACACGGTCATCGCCCTGGACGGTTACGCGAGCAACCGCACCACCGGTTCGTTCATCGTCATCGACCGTTTGACCAACGGCACCGTGGCTGCGGGCATGATCATCGCGCCGCCGGTGACCCATGGCAGCGCGGCGCAGCACGGCAAACTGGCTCACGTGGCCACCGAAGAACGCGCCCAGCGCTTCGGCCAGCAACCGGCGACCGTGTTGTTCAGCGGCTTGTCGGGCGCCGGCAAAAGCACCCTGGCCTACGCGGTTGAACGCAAGCTGTTCGACATGGGCCGTGCGGTGTTTGTGCTGGACGGCCAGAACCTGCGCCACGACCTGAACAAGGGCTTGCCGCAGGACCGTGCCGGGCGTACCGAGAACTGGCGTCGTGCCGCGCATGTGGCGCGTCAGTTCAACGAAGCCGGCTTGCTGACGTTGGCGGCGTTTGTTGCCCCGGATGCTGAAGGGCGTGAACAGGCCAAGGCGCTGATCGGCGGTGATCGTTTGCTGACCGTGTACGTGCAGGCTTCGCCTTTGGTGTGTGCCGAGCGTGATCCGCAAGGTTTGTACGCGGCGGGCGGCGATAACATCCCGGGTGAGTCGTTCCCGTATGACGTACCGTTGAATGCGGACCTGGTGATCGACACCCAGGCGTTGTCGCTGGAAGACAGCGTCAAGCAAGTGCTGGAGCTGCTGCGCCAGCGCGGCGCGATCTAAGCTTCACGCGCACAAAAAAGCCCGCCATGTTGGCGGGCTTTTTTTATGGGGCCTTGGAAACAACTCGGTCAAATGGGGGAGCGGGCTTGCCTGCGATAGCGGTCTTTCAGTGCATGCAGTTTTAGCTGACCCACCGCTATCGCAGGCAAGCCAGCTCCCACATTAAATTGCATCCACATGTTGATCAGCGGCGGGCTGGGAAGTCCTTGTGGAGTTTTTCGAGCAGCACATCCTTCTCTTCCCACAACCGGTTGATCCAGCCCTGGAACTCCAACCGATACTCCCCATCCTGCTCATAATTCTTGCCGATAAACTCGGCCGGAATCTGCACCTCTTCAAACTGCACGACAACGTCCTTCACATTCCCGCACAGCAAATCCCAATAACCGGGGCGCCCACCAGGATAGTGAATGGTCACGTTCACCAGCGACTTCAGCTGTTCACCCATGGCATCCAGCACAAAGGCAATGCCGCCGGCCTTGGGCTTGAGCAGGTAGCGAAACGGTGACTGTTGCTGTGCATGCTTGCCCGGGGTAAACCGCGTGCCTTCGGCAAAGTTGAAGATTCCCACCGGGTTGTGGCGAAACTTCGCGCAGGTCTTGCGGGTAGTTTCCAGGTCCTTGCCTTTCTTTTCCGGGTGTTTTTCCAGGTACGCCTTGGTGTAGCGCTTCATGAACGGGAAGCCCAGTGTCCACCACGCCAAACCAATCACCGGGACCCAGATCAGCTCCTGCTTGAGGAAGAACTTCAGCGGGCGAATGCGCCGGTTGAGCACGTATTGCAGCACCATGATATCGACCCAGCTCTGGTGGTTGCTGGTCACCAGATATGAGTGTTCATAGTCCAGGCCTTCCAGGCCTTTCAGGTGCCAGCGGGTGCGACACACCAGGTTCATCCAGGCCTTGTTGTTGCTGATCCAGGCCTCGTGGGTCTGGTTCATCAGCCATTCGCTGAAGCGCTTGGCAAACGGCAGCGCCTTGAACAGCGCCACGATAAACAGGAACGAGCACAGCAAAATCGTATTCAACGCCAGCAACAGCGAGGCGATCACCCCGCGCACGGCGGCAGGTAGAAAATCCAGCATTTAGACATCCATAGGTCGGTTGGCGGCTTGAATCGCGGTCAATGCGATCGTGTACACGATGTCGTCCACCTGCGCCCCGCGGGGCAGGTCGTTCACCGGTTTGCGCAGGCCTTGCAGCATTGGGCCCAGGCTGACGCAATCGGCACTGCGCTGCACGGCCTTGTGGGTGGTGTTGCCGGTGTTGAGATCCGGGAACACGAACACCGTGGCCTTGCCCGCCACCAGGCTGTTGGGCGCCAGTTGCCGGGCCACGCTTTCGTTGGCGGCGGCGTCGTACTGCAACGGGCCGTCGATCAGCAGCGAGCTTTGGGCTTCGTGGGCGAGCAGGGTGGCTTCGCGGACCTTCTCGACTTCTTCGCCCGTGGCCGAATCACCGCTGGAGTAACTGATCATCGCCACCCGTGGCGTGATACCGAATGCGGCGGCCGAGTCGGCGCTTTGCAGGGCGATTTCCGCCAGCTCCGCCGCGCTGGGGTGCGGGTTCATCACGCAGTCGCCGTACACCAGCACTTGCTCGGGGAACAGCATAAAAAATACCGACGAGACCAGGGTGCAGCCCGGCGCGGTCTTGATCAGTTGGAGGGCCGGGCGAATGGTATTGGCAGTGGAGTGGATGACGCCGGAGACCAGGCCGTCCACTTCATCCAGGGCGAGCATCATGGTGGCGATCACCACGGTGTCTTCCAGTTGCTGCTCGGCCATCGGCGCGTTGAGGCTTTTGGTTTTGCGCAGGGCCACCATCGGTTCGACGTAGCGCTGGCGAATCAGGTCCGGGTCGAGAATCTCCAGGCCTTCGGGCAGCTCGATGCCATGGGCGCGGGCTACGGCTTCCACGTCGGCCGGCTTGGCCAGCAGTACGCAACGGGCGATCCCGCGTGCCTGGCAGATGGCGGCGGCCTGCACGGTCAGCGGCTCGCTGCCTTCGGGCAACACGATGCGCTTGTTGGCCGCCTGGGCGCGCTGGATCAGTTGATAACGGAACACCGCCGGCGACAGGCGCATCTCCCGCGGCGTGCCGCAGCGTTGGTGCAGCCAGCGGGCGTCGAGGTGGCTGGCGACGAAGTCGGTGATGATCTCCGCACGTTCGCGGTCATCAATCGGGATTTCCTTGTTCAGGCTGTTGAGCTGGTTGGCGGTGTCATACGAGCCGGTGCTCACCGACAACACCGGCAGCCCGGCCTGGAACGCGCCACGGCACAGGTCCATGATCCGTGGGTCGGGCAGGGTGTCGCTGGTCAACAACAGGCCGGCCAACGGCACGCCGTTGATGGCGGCCAGGCTGACGGCGAGGATGATGTCGTCGCGGTCGCCGGGGGTCACCACCAATACGCCGGGCTTGAGCAGCTCCACGGTGTTGCGCATGGTACGGGCGCAGATGATGATCTTGGTCATGCGCCGGGTTTCGTAATCACCGGCATTGAGGATCTGCGCGCCCATCAGGTCGGCCACGTCGCGGGTGCGTGGGGCGTTGAGTTCCGGTTGGTAGGGGATGCAGCCCAACAGGCGGAAATCGCCGCTGCGCAACAACGGCGAATGCTCTTTGAGCCGCGCCGAGAAGGCTTCCATGCTTTCGTCGGTGCGCACCTTGTTGAGGATCACACCCAGCACTTTTGGGTCTTTCGGGCCGCCGAACAACTGGGCCTGCAATTCCACGCGGCCGGAGAGTTCGGTCAGCACTTCGTTTTCCGGAGCCGAGACCAGGATCACCTCGGCGTCCAGGCTCTTGGCCAGGTGCAGGTTGACCCGGGCCGCATAGCTGGCGCTGCGGGTCGGCACCATGCCTTCGACGATCAGCACGTCCTTGCCCACGGCGGCTTGCTGGTAAAGGGTGATGATTTCTTCCAGCAGCTCGTCGAGCTGGCCGTCGCCGAGCATCCGTTCGACATGGGCCAGGCCCAGAGGCTGGGGCGGTTTCAGGCCGTGGGTGCGGGCCACCAGCTCGGTGGAGCGCTCGGGGCCGGTGTCGCCGGGGTGCGGCTGGGCAATCGGTTTGAAGAAGCCGACTTTCAGCCCGGCCCGTTCAAGGGTGCGCACCAGCCCAAGGCTGATGGAGGTCAGACCCACACCAAAATCGGTGGGCGCGATAAAAAAAGTCTGCATGCGAATTCTCTGGAGGTGCATGGCTTCGGTGGCGGCCTATGGCTGGCTGCCTACCGGGAATCAGGTGCCAAGGTTATCTTTATCTGAGCCTTGCGCACACCAGCCGCACGTAAAGGGCTTGTCTATTTTTTCAAGGCGTTGCGCCGGGTCCGTGACCCAGGCCCGGGATTGCCAGGGTGGCTGGTGGCGCAGGTGCTGGGTGTGGCCGCAGGAAAGCTCGACGACCCAGTGCCGGTCTTCGTCCTGGTGAAATCCGACGACCGTCGGGTCAGTTGTTCGACCCCGTCCGTCCGGGTTGTGTTCGCTTTCGGGCAAATCCTTGTTTAGACTTGTCCGTTCTTCATTCTTCTGCAAAAGGTCTCGCCCCATGCCGATCGCCGCCAATAAGGCTGTCTCCATTGACTATACCCTGACCAACGACGCTGGTGAGGTCATCGACAGTTCTGCCGGCGGCGCGCCGCTGGTCTACCTGCAAGGTGCAGGTAACATCATCCCGGGCCTGGAAAAGGCCCTGGAAGGCAAAGAGGTCGGTGACGAACTGACCGTTGCCGTAGAACCTGAAGATGCCTACGGCGAATACGCTGCCGAACTGGTCAGCACCCTGAGCCGCAGCATGTTCGAAGGTGTCGACGAGCTGGAAGTGGGCATGCAGTTCCACGCTTCCGCTCCGGACGGCCAGATGCAAATCGTCACCATCCGTGACCTGGACGGCGACGACGTGACCGTCGACGGCAACCACCCGCTGGCTGGCCAGCGCCTGAACTTCCAGGTGAAGATCGTCGCTATCCGTGACGCTTCCCAGGAAGAAGTGGCCCACGGCCACGTGCACGGCGAAGGTGGTCACCACCATTAATTGACTGAGCGACGCTCTGTCAGTTGGAAAAAGGCGCCTTCGGGCGCCTTTTTCATTTGGCGGCTATTCTTGCCGACTTGGCGGCTGTAATCTCGAATGGCCGTTACGAAGAACATGGGATATCTGGAGTTCGTCATGAGTGCTTTCCACGACCTTAAACTCAAAGCCCTGGATGGTCAGGAGCTGCCTCTGGCGCCCTTCAAGGGGCAAGTCGTGCTGGTGGTCAACGTCGCCTCCAAATGTGGGTTGACCCCACAGTACGCCGCGCTGGAAAACCTCTATCAGCAATACAAAGACCAGGGTTTCACCGTACTCGGGCTGCCGTGCAATCAATTTGCCGGGCAGGAACCGGGTACTGAAGAAGAAATCCAGGAATTCTGCAGCCTCAACTACGGCGTGACCTTTCCCCTGGGCAGCAAACTTGAGGTGAATGGCCACGATCGCCACCAGCTGTATCGATTGCTGGCGGGCGAGGGCGCCGAATTTCCCGGGGACATCACCTGGAACTTCGAGAAATTCCTGTTGGGCAAGGACGGCCGGGTGCTGGCGCGTTTCTCGCCGCGTACACCGCCGGATGACCCCTCCATTATTCAGGCGATCGAAAAAGCATTGAGCTGATACTTTCAGCATTGTCGAGTGAGTTTCTGTGGCAAGGGAGCTTCCTGTGGCAGGGAGTTTCCTATGGCAAGGGAGCTTGCTGTGGCGAGGGAGCTTGCTCCCGCTGGGCTGCGAAGCAGCCCCATGCCCTCCCGCTTTTACCCCTTAATCACCCCAATCAATAGTGCTATCCAACACGCTGCACACTCCATATTATCCACATCATAAATTCCTTTCCGATGGAGTGCTCCCATGCCTGTCCAAGCCTTGTTCAAACCGTTCCAGCTCGGTGCACTGCAACTGCCGAGTCGCGTGGTCATGGCGCCGATGACCCGTTCCTTTTCTCCGGGTGGCGTGCCCAACTCCAAAGTGATCGAGTACTACCGCCGCCGCGCCGCCGCCGGTGTAGGCCTGATCATCACCGAAGGCACCGTGGTCGGCCACCCGGCTTCCAACGGCTACCCGAACGTCCCGCACTTCTACGGTGAAGCCGCCCTGGCCGGCTGGAAGAAAGTAGTCGACGCGGTACATGCCGAAGGCGGCAAGATCGTTCCGCAACTGTGGCATGTGGGCAGCGTACGGCGCATCGGCACCGAGCCGGATGCCAGCGTGCCGGCTTACGGCCCCACCGAAAAACTCAAGGACGGCAACGTCGTCGTCCACGGCATGACCGTGCAAGACATCAAGGACGTGATCGCCGCGTTCGCCCAGGCTGCCAAGGATGCCCAGAGCATCGGCATGGACGGCGTTGAAATCCACGGCGCCCATGGCTACCTGGTGGACCAGTTCTTCTGGGAAGGCACCAACCAGCGCACCGACGAATACGGCGGCAGCCTGGCCAACCGTTCGCGTTTCGCCATCGAATTGATCCAGGCCGTCCGCGCCGCCGTGGGGCCGGACTTCCCGATCATCCTGCGTTTCTCCCAGTGGAAGCAGCAGGACTACACCGCGCGCCTGGTGCAAACCCCGGAAGCCTTGGGTGAATTCCTCGAGCCGCTGTCTGACGCCGGCGTGGATATTTTCCACTGCTCCACCCGCCGTTTCTGGGAACCGGAATTCGAAGGCTCCGAGCTGAACCTGGCCGGCTGGACCCGCAAGCTCACCGGCAAGCCGACCATCACCGTGGGCAGCGTCGGCCTGGATGGCGAGTTCCTGCAGTTCATGGTCAACACCGACAAAGTGGCGCAACCCGCCAGCCTGGAAAAACTGCTGGAGCGCCTGAACAACGACGAGTTCGACCTGGTCGCTGTGGGTCGTGCGCTGCTGGTGGATCCGGATTGGGCACTGAAGGTTCGCGAAGGCCGTGAAGGCGACATCCTGCCGTTCAGTCGTGAGGCGTTGACGACGTTGGTGTAAGGGGCGACAGGGCGGGCACCGGTTGCTCGTCCTCGCACACCCCGCGTAATTGGCGCTCAAACTGCTCGATAATCGCCGGCCAACCCTGACGGCTGGCGTGTTGCCGGGCATTGAGCCGCACCCGGCGCAAGCTCTCGCGCTCTTCCAGCAGCCAATTGGCCGCATCGCAAAACGCTTCTTCATCCCCCGGCATCGCCAGCACGCCGCTGTAGCCATGGCGAATGTGCTGGGTTGCGGCCGCCTGGTCGTATGCCACCACGCCCAACCCTGAAGCCATGGCCTCCAGCACCACGTTGCCGAAGGTTTCGGTCAGGCTGGGAAACAGGAACACATCCCCGGACGCGTAATGCCGGGCCAGTTCTTCACCGCGCAAGGTGCCGCAGAAAATCGCCTCCGGCAGTTCCTTTTCCAGCATCGCCCGTTGCGGGCCATCGCCGACGATGATCAGTTTCATCTGGCGCAGTGGATAGGTGTCCTGCAGCGTCTCGAAACAGCGCTTGAGTAACCCGAGGTTTTTTTCCTGGGCCAGGCGGCCGACATGCAGCACGGCAGTTTGCTCACTGGTCAGTGCCCAGCTTTCACGCAACGCATTGTCGCGTTTGGCCGGGTGAAACAGCTGGCTGTCGACACCGCGCGCGAGCATGCCCAGGCGCTCGAAATGGCGCCGCTCCAGCTCCAGTCGCTGGCTGGCGCTGGGCACCAGGGTCAGGGTCGAGCGGTTATGGAACCAGCGCAGATAGTGGGTCAGCACCCGGCTCAGCATGCCCAGGCCGTACTGGTTGGAATACTGCTGGAAGTTGGTGTGGAAGCCACTCACCACGCTGATCCCCAGGCGCCGCGCCGCCCGCAACGCCGACAAACCCAGCGGGCCTTCCGTGGCGATATACAACACATCCGGGCGCTGGCGGGTCCAGCGCCGCAACAGCTTGTGCATCGACGACTGGCCCCATTGCAGCCCCGGGTAGCCCGGCAGCGGCCAGCCGCGACAGAGCATCAGGCCGTCGTCGCTGGGCCGGCTCTGGTCGCTGCCCTGGCGCGGGCGAACCAGTTCGACTTGATGCCCGCGCGCGCGCAAACCGTCACACAGGCGGCCAAGGGTATTGGCCACCCCGTTGATCTCTGGCGGGAAGGTTTCGGTGATCAGGGTGATGTGGAGCGAAGCTGTCGTCATGACCCACAGTGTCGGCGTGGGCCATGTCGCCATTGTGTCTTTTGGATGATGGATTTGTGACGGCTCAGGCCTTTTTAATGGCCATGGCCTCGGCGCCTTGCTCACGCACCCAGAACAGCGTCGCCCCGGCCACCGCTGCCGGTATCATCAGCAGGTTGACCACTGGCACCAGCAGCACCAGGTAAACGATGCCGCCAAAACTCATGCTCTGCCAGCGCTTCTGGCGCAGCCAGGCGAGCATTTCGTTCCAGCCCAGCTTGTGGTTGTCGGCCGGGTAGTCGATGTACTGGATCGCCATCATCCACACACCAAACAGCAGCCACAGCGGTGCTGCCACCAGATTGACCACCGGGATGAACGACAGGATAAACAGGCCGATGGCCCGGGGCAGGAAGTAACCCAGTTTGCGCATTTCCCGGGCCAGGGTGCGCGGGACCATGGCCGCCAGTTCGCCCCAGCTGAACGCCGGGAAATCATCGGTGCCGCGCACCACCACTTCGACCTTTTCCGACAGAAAGCCGTTGAACGGCGCGGCGATAATGTTGGCAAGCATGGTGAAGGTGAAAAACACCATCAGCACCACCAGCACCACAAATAAAGGCCACAACAGATAATTGAGGAAGCTCAGCCAGCTCGGCAGCGTCGGCATGAGTGTGTCGACCCACAGGCTGAACTGATGGCCGGCGAAGTAGATCAATCCGACGAACAGGATCAGGTTGATTGCCAGCGGCAGCAGCACAAACAGGCGCAAGCCGGGGCTGAGTACCAGTTTGAGACCTTCGCGCAGGTACTGTGGGCCTGAAAGAACGGGGGCGGGCATGGATAACTCCGGGCAAAAGGGGCGAACGCGCCGACCTTACCGGCTTTGGGAGTACCGGGAAAGCACGGCCCGCATCGCGACATTAACGGTAACAAAGGTGTCGATTAATAGAGGGCATGGGATAGAGACCACCTATGAGCTGGATTGTTAATCCGTATTTCCTTAATCTTGCCTCCCTCTATACGCTGCACCCATTATTTTCAGGATCTGCGAGTTCAAGCCTTCCCCAAGTGCTTCGCGGTCCTTTTTTATTCCAGCCGTTCTGTAGTCCGGGCGGTCGATAGGAGTGAGTCATGTCTGATACCCGTCATTCGCGAGTGATTATTCTCGGTTCCGGCCCTGCCGGTTACAGCGCTGCCGTCTACGCTGCCCGGGCCAACCTCAAGCCGTTGCTGATCACCGGCATGCAAGCGGGCGGTCAGTTGACCACCACCACTGAAGTCGACAACTGGCCGGGCGACGTCCACGGCCTGACCGGCCCGGTGCTGATGGAGCGCATGAAAGAGCACGCCGAGCGTTTCGAAACCGAGATCGTGTTTGATCACATCAACAAGGTCGACTTCTCCAAGAAGCCTTACAGCCTGACCGGCGACAGCGGTGTGTACACCTGTGACGCGCTGATCATCGCCACCGGCGCCAGCGCTCGTTACCTGGGCCTGCCGTCGGAAGAAGCGTTCATGGGCAAGGGCGTTTCCGCCTGCGCGACCTGCGACGGTTTCTTCTACCGCAACAAGCCGGTGGCTGTGGTCGGTGGCGGCAACACCGCGGTGGAAGAGGCGCTGTACCTGGCTAACATCGCCAGCACCGTGACCCTGGTTCACCGCCGCGAGACCTTCCGCGCCGAGAAGATCCTGATCGACAAGCTGCATGCCCGCGTGGCCGAAGGCAAGATCATCCTCAAGCTCAACGCCACCCTGGATGAAGTCCTGGGCGACAACATGGGCGTGACCGGTGCTCGCCTGAAGAACAACGACGGCAGCTTCGACGAGCTGAAAGTCGACGGCGTGTTCATCGCCATCGGCCACACCCCGAACACTTCGTTGTTCGAAGGCGTGCTGGATGCCAAAGATGGTTACCTGATCGTGCAGGGCGGCCGTGAAGGCAATGCGACTGCCACCAACATCGAGGGCATCTTCGCTGCCGGTGACGTGGCCGACCACGTCTACCGCCAGGCAATCACCTCCGCCGGCGCTGGCTGCATGGCGGCCCTGGATGCCGAGCGTTACCTCGACGGTTTGAAGGACGCTTCGTTCTAAACCGTAGAAACAAAAAAACCGGCTGCGAGGCCGGTTTTTTTATGCACGGGATTTGATGATCACCGCAGTCCAAATGTGGGAGCGGGCTTGCTCGCGAAAGCGGTGTGTCAGTCACCCGATGTATTGACTGACACTCTGCTTTCACGAGCAAGCCCGCTCCCACATTTTGATCTATGTCTGACTCAGGATTTGCGGGTCAGTGGCTGTGCGGCAAACTTCACACCCGCCAACCCATGCTCGATCAGCGCACGAATGTTGCCATGGTCACTGCCTTCAGGCGTGGCCAGCACCGAACGGTAATGCTCGCCAAACGCCAACAGCGCTTCCTGGTCGCTCAAGCCTTCCAGCAGCGCCAGGCCCAGGGTCTTGCACGAACCTTCGTTCTGCCCGGCGGCGTTTTCCACGCTGCCATTGGTGAACGCTTGTGGCTGGTAGTCGTAACCCGCAGCTACAAAGGCCAGGGTATCGGCAAAAACATGTTCGCCACTGTTGAGGCTGGCGCGCAGGGTGTTCAGGTCAGTCATGGGTTTTTCCTTTGGCGAATGCCGCTTGCTGTTCGGCACTGGCTTCTTGCTGGTATTGGGCTTTCCACTCGGCGTACGGCATGCCGTACACCACTTCACGGGCGTCATCGAGGCTCAGCTCGATCTGGCGCTCGTCGGCCTCGGCCTTGTACCACTTGGACAAGCAGTTGCGGCAGAAGCCCGAGAGGTTCATCAGGTCGATGTTCTGCACATCCTTGCGGCTGTCCAGGTGGGCCACCAGCCGGCGGAAGGCGGCGGCTTCGAGTTCGAGGCGTTGTTGATCGTTCATGATGCTCACTGCAAAGGTAAGGGTTAGCGACTGGCCGCCAGGGTGATCGACACCGATTCGGCAAAACGCAACGCATGGGGTTTGTCGACTTCGACTTCGGCGTACAGCACCGATGTATTGCTCATCACCAGGTCGAGGATCTCCTGGGTCAGGCGCTCCAGCAGGGCAAAGCGGTTGCCTTCCACATGGGCGATGATCGCCTTGGTGATGGTGCGGTAGTTCAGCGCGTGGTCGATGTCGTTGTCGCGCACGGCTTCCTGGGCGGCATACAGGATGGTCAGGTTGATCAACACATCCTGCTTGTTGAGGATTTCATCCTCGTTGATCCCGATAAACGTGCGCAGGCACAGGTCCTTGACCCGGATGCGCGCCATGCCTGGCTGAAGTTGTGGCATTGCTACTTGCTCCGTCCAATCAGTTGCAGGAACTCCATGCGCGTGGTGTTCGACTCGCGGAAGGCGCCGAGCATCACCGAGGTGTTCATGGTTGAATTCTGTTTTTCGACACCGCGCATCATCATGCACATGTGCCTGGCTTCGATCACCACCGCCACGCCGGCGGCCTGGGTCACCGTCTGGATGGCGTCGGCAATTTCCCGCGTGAGGTTCTCCTGGATCTGCAGGCGCCGGGCGAACATGTCGACGATACGCGCCAGCTTCGACAGGCCGAGCACCTTGCCGGTCGGAATATAGGCCACATGAGCCTTGCCGATAAAGGGCAGCAGGTGATGCTCGCACAGCGAATACAGCTCGATGTCCTTGAGGATCACCATCTCGTCGTTGTCGGAGGCAAACAGCGCACCGTTGACGATTTCTTCCAGGTTCTGCTCGTAGCCGTGACACAGGTACTGCATGGCCTTGGCGGCACGCTTTGGCGTGTCGAGCAAACCCTCGCGCTCGGGGTCTTCACCCAGGCCCTTGAGGATCTCGCGGTAGTGGTGGGGCAGGGACAAAGTCATACAACATCCTCGCAAACGGCTTACTTGATATGCCGCCCGCCGTTGACGGTCAGGGTGGTACCGGTGACATACGGGTTATCCAGCAGGTAGCGCACGCTCTGGTAAATCACCTCGGGGCCGGGCTCGATGCCCAGTGCCGCCTTGGCCAGGACCTTGGCGCGGTAAGCCGCGTCGTCGCCCTCGTTGAACATCACCATTGCCGGGGCAATGCCGTTCACCTTGATATCCGGTGCAAGCTGCGCGGCAAACGACAAGGTCAGGCTGTCGAGCCCGGCCTTGGTGGCGCAGTAGGCAATGTGCTGGCGGCTGCCCTTGCGGGTCACGTCATCGCTGATGTGCACGATATCCGCAGGCGTGGAGCGTTGCAGCAGGTAAGCACAATGCAGGTTGATCAGGTACGGCGCAAGCATGTGCACGCTGAACATGTCGGTAAAGGCGCGGCTCTCGTCGCCGGGCGCTTCCGCTTCCCAGGCCGAGGCATTATGAATGATCGCCCGCAGGCTTTGGGTGTGCGTCTTCAGTTCGTCGATGAAGGCGAGAATACCGGTCTCGTTGGAGAAGTCGGCAAACACACCGATCGCACCGCGTTCGCGCAAGGCTTGCACGCCGGGACGTTCGGTGCGGTAGCTGAAAATCACTGGCTGCCCTTCGTCCAGCAGGCGCTGGGCGCAATGCAGGCCGACGCGCTGGCCGGCACCGGTGATCAGGATCGGGGCGGGTGTTGAAGACATGGGAGGCTCGAATCGCTGGCAGGCTAAAACTATACCAGCGAGCGGCCTCCCTTGTACTCAAGCAGCGGCTTCGGTGGCCTTTACCCGGGCTGGCGCCGGATGCAGCCAGCCGGCCAGCAGGTGGGTCGACAACGGGATAAAGAAGTAAACCATCAATGGCGTGAGCGCGAGGGTGCTGACCAGCACACGGCTCAACAACCCCAACTCGCTGAGCAGCGGCTCAAGGCCGAAGTTGAACAGCAGCGACACCGGGAAAAATGCCAGCCAGATGGCCACGGCCTGCTTCCAGCGCGGCGGACGTGCGGCGGCGGCGCCAAACCAGCCGTCGATACCGCGTACGCGATGCTCCGACGGCGCAGCAAACAGCTCACTGCCACGCCCGAGCCATGCACCACGGGAGGCGGAAAACTCCCACGCATGCAGGGTTTTTTCGTCGGCGAAGCGGAAAATAATCTGGAACTCGTCATCGTTGGGCGGCGGTGCAAGCACGCCTGAACCCAGGTAACCGGGGAAGTCCGTGGCCAATTGCTCGCCTTCGCGCAGCCAGGCCATCAACTCTTCATAGCGGCCCTTGGCCACGCGGCGCGCAACCATCAGGGTGACGGGGGAGGTAGACATTGTGTATCTCCATAAGGATCAGGTGCACTGGGCCGGGTAGGCGGCGCACGAACGAAGCTGCGGGGTAAGCAGCCACGTTGAAAAAACAGGCAAGGATTATTCCTGTTTTGCAGAAATACACCAGCGACATTGGTCGGCTTGTCGAAGACCTTGAATCGGACAGCTGTATGGGCGTTAAATGGGATCCAAGTTCCTGACAGTATATTGATGCCCTGATGTCTGTAATGACTGCTCCACGTCCCGAAATGGCCCTTGGCAACCCTGCCGATTCCGATGAGCTGTTTCCGATTCGCGAAGTCGCGAGATTGACAGGCATCAACCCTGTCACCTTGCGTGCCTGGGAACGGCGTTACGGGCTGATCCACCCGGTTCGCACCGAAAGTGGGCACCGCCTGTATTCGCGCACCGATATCGAGACCGTTCATCGCATTCTTGACTGGATCGAGCGTGGCGTGGCCGTGAGCAAGGTCGGCAAGATCCTCGCCCGCGACGATCATCAAGTCGAAGCGGCGGCTGCTTCGCCGGCAGGTGCAGAGCATGAGTGGGCCCAATGGCAGGCGCAGTTGCGAACGGCCGTCGGTGCCTTCGACGACCGGCAACTGGACCGGTTGTATGGCCAGATTTTCGCTGCCTACCCGGTCGCGGTGGTGTTCCAGGACATCCTGATGCCCCTCTGGCAGCAACTGTTGCGACACCAGGGGTTGTTTGGCCAAACCAGTGAATGGCTGTTTTTTGATGGATTCCTGCGCAGCCGAACCTGGAAACGCCTGCAGATAGGCTGTGCCTCAGCGGCGCCGCGGGTATTGCTGGCCGCCATTGCGGGGGAGTGCCGAGAGCTGGAGTTGTTGGTCGCAGGCCTGTTGATGAGCGGTGACGAGTTGGCGGTCAAGGTCCTGGCTGTGGGCCAGCCGATGGATGAATTGACCCTTGTCTGTGAAAAAACCAGGCCACAAGCCCTTGTGGTGTTCTCCAATCACTCGCCGGCCAATGGCTTGCCTCGGCGCCTTGAACGGCTGGCCCTGACCCTGGATTGCCCGCTGTTGCTGGCCGGCGATGCGGCGGAGTTGGCGCAGGAACAACTGGCGGGTTCATCCGTCGGCTGCCTGGGTAACGAAGGGCGATTGATGCAGCGCCGCTTGCAGCAGTTTCTGCGCGGTAACCTGGATACCTGACTTCAGGCGTGGACTTCGGGGTGAAACAGGCGATGTTGCTGCAGGATAAACTGGCGCAGGCGCTCGGTCTCATCCACATCGTTCTGGCTCAGGCGGTAGGCGAACAATCCTCGGGCAGTTTCCCGTTCCAGCGTGCCCCGCACCGAAATGCGCTCGTACCCGGACGGACTGAACCACAGCGAAAAGGTTCTTGGCGCCTTGATCCGCCCGCGAATTTCCACCAGCAATCCCTTGAATGACACCTCATGTACCCACAGCGCACCGGGCTGGCCCTTGATGTTTTCCAGCGGCACCGGCTCTTCGAGCGCCAGGCGCCACGGGCGGATCATCGGCCCGTCTTCGAAAATACTCGGTACACCCAGCCGCAGATGCACGGCATGAAACTCGTCTTCCACCAATTGCAGCGGAAACGTCATTTGCTGGTTGTCGAATTGGGCCTGGAGGGTGACATGGTCATGGGCGGCCAGGCGGGTGAGCAGATCTCGAATCTGCGCACCGCCATTGACCGTCAGGCTCGACGACGCGTCCCGCACATTGAGTTGCGGGTTATGGTGCATGGTCTGAATAAAATCCAGCTCGTCCTGCGTCAAAAGCGCGTCGCGTTGCATTGATCTTGCTCAAGAAAAAGGTATTAAAACGCCATTATCTCTTTAAAGACCGCGTTTTCTAGTTTTTGTTAGATCCGCTCGTCGCCTTGAGTGCCGCAAGCTCCGCCTTGAGGTCAGCCAACTGGGCTTCCAGTTGCGCGACACGCTGCTGGGCCTTGACCTGAACGGTCACATCCTTCTGCACACCGACAAAGTAGGTCTGCTTGTCGGCCGGGTTGTAAACCGTCGATAACGACAGCTCGTTCCAGAAATGTGTGCCGTCCTTGCGGTAATTGCGCAGGATTTCCCGGCAGGCGCCGCCACTCTCCAGGGCTTCGCGAATCGCCATCAGCCCCGGCTGGTCACGATCGCCCGATTGCAGGAAGCGGCAGTCCTGATAGAGGATTTCGTCGAGGGTGTAGCCAGTCATGCGCTCGAAGGCCGGGTTCACATAAATCAGTGGCTTGTCCTTGCCTTCGCGCTCGGCGATAACGATGCCGTCGTTGGAAGCGTTGATCACCAGTTGCATCAGCTTGGCGTTAATCATTGAGCGGTCCATGGCTTGTAGTTGGAGTTTGCAGTTTAAGACATGCCGGCAGCCTGTCCATGGGCCCCAGCTGTTAATATCCCAGGCTTTTAGTCAGCTACAGGATCAGATTGATGAAAGTCGCCATCCTTTCCGGCTCGGTGTACGGCACGGCTGAAGAAGTCGCCCGTCATGCTGCAAGCATCCTCAACGCTGCCGGCTTCGACGCCTGGCACAACCCGCGGGCAACCCTCGCCGATGTACAGGGCTTTGCTCCGGAAGCCTTCCTGGCCGTGACGTCCACCACCGGCATGGGCGAACTGCCCGACAACCTGCAGCCGCTGTACTCGACCATTCGCGACCAACTGCCGGCCGCCTGGCGAGGCTTGCCCGGCGCGGTGATCGGCCTGGGCGACGCCAGCTATGGCGACACCTTCTGCGGCGGCGGCGAGCAAATGCGCGAGCTGTTTGCCGAGTTGGGCGTACGGGAAGTACTGCCGATGCTGCGCCTGGATGCCAGCGAAAGCGTGACCCCGGAAGCCGACGCCGAGCCCTGGCTGGCCGAGTTGGTCACTGCACTGCGCGGTTGACCGGGAACTCGCGCAATAACGCCAGCCAGGCCTGGGCGGCTTTCGACAGGTAGGCACCCTCACGCCAGATAAAGGCAATGTCCCAGCGCAGGTAGTCCGGCGCCTTGAGTGTCAGGCGCACCACCCCGGGCCGCACCAGGCCCCGGGCCACCACGCTGGGCAGCAACACCACGCCTTGGCCCGCGGCCACCAGGGCCGCAAGGAAATCCGCCTGGCCGCTGCGACCACTTTCCTTCGGGGTGAAGCCCAGTTGCTGACAGGCCTGCAGCAGGCGGTCGTTCAACACAAAACTGCGTTGGTACATCAGGAACGGCGTGTCAGCCAACTCCTCCAGGCGGATCTGCGCGTTATCGGCCAATGGATGGTCCATCGGCAGCAGGGCGTCCAGCGGTTCATCGCAGAATGCCTGCCAGGCGAATGCCGGGTCGCTGGGCATCAGGCTGCCGCCCACTTCCAGCTCTCCGCTCAAGATCGCCTGCTCGATATTGCGGCTGCCGCCTTCCAGCAACTGGATGGTGACGTTCGGATAACGCCGGCGGTATTCGGCAAACAGCCCGGCGAACAACGTGTCGCCGCCCAACTGCGGCAGGCCCATGCGCAACTCGCCACGGGTCAACTGATTCAAGTCATCCAGCTCACTGAGCAACTCGGTTTGCTGGCGCAGCATGGCCTCCGCCCGCAGCAGCACCACTTGTCCGGCAGCCGTCAGGCGAATCTGCGAACCCAGGCGATCCAGCAGCGGCGTGCCCAGGCTTTGCTCCAGTTGCGCCACCTGCTTGCTGACGGCGGACTGGCTGATGTGCAGGGTTTTGCCGGCCTGGGTAAAGCCGCCGCGGTGGATCACTTCGACAAAGCTGCGCAGCTGTTTAAATTCCATCGACATGATTCCAGTTTGGAATAGCTTGCAGTCTAACAATTCGCTGTGGGGATGCCAGGGGCCTCTTTAAAATGGGAGCCCTGCGAGGACCCAAAGCTCATGAAACGTTTCACCTTCAAAGTCGTCGGTCGGTTGTTGACTGAACTGATTGTGCTGCTGGCCATATATTTTCTGGGCTGCCAATTGGCCGCTTGGCTGAGCTGGCCTATTCCCGGTGGTGTGATCGGCCTGGGCCTGTTGTTGCTGACCTTCGCCACCGGCCTGGTAAAACCGGCGGCCCTGCAACTGGGCGCCGGTGTGCTGATGGCGGAGATGCTGCTGTTCTTTATTCCTGCCTTGATGAGCCTTTTGGACTACGGTGGCCTGGTCAAGCACGACGGCTGGCGGATCATGTTGGTGATCGGCTTCAGCACCTTGTCGGTGATGCTGGTCACTGCGTTTACCGTGGAATTCGTCTGCCGCTGGAAGCTGCGCCATGAAGCTTGAGCTGATGCCGATGTTCTGGCTGGCGCTGACCCTCGGTGCCTACGGCTTCAGCCGCTGGATCTACCGGCGCACCGGGCGCTACCTGCTGTCGCCGCTGATCCTGGTGCCGGCGCTGCTGCTGGCGGTGGCCGTGCCGATGAAAACTGCTTATGCCGAATACGCCACCGACACCCACTGGCTGATGCTGGTGCTGGGCCCGGTGACCGTGGCGTTCGCGATTCCGATCTGGCAACAGCGCCAATTGCTGGTGCGCCACTGGTCAGCGTTATTGCTGGGGATGGTCGCGGGCAGCGCGGCGTCCATCGCCACTTCGTATGGCCTGGCCAAGGCCCTCGCTCTCGACAGCTCGGTGACGATGTCGTTGGTGCCCCGTTCGATCACCACCCCGTTCGCGATGCCGGTGTCTTCCGACCTGGGCGGCGTGCCGGAACTGACGGCGGTGTTCGTGATGTTCACCGGGGTGTTTGGCGCCATGCTCGGCGGCGTACTGCTCAAGTGGTTGCCGTTGCGCACGCCATTGGCCCGTGGCGCATTGTTTGGCGTGGGCGCTCATGGCGCCGGTGTCAGCCGGGCTCATGAGGTGGGCGGCGAGGAAGGCTCCGTGGCGGGCCTGGTAATGGTGCTGACCGGCTTGCTCAACCTGTTCGCCGCGCCTTTATTGGCGTCGCTTCTCTGACACGCGCAGAACAAAATCGAACTATCCTCAGGACTGACCCGTTCGGTCATCAAGCTGGCTGCCAATGCAACTACGGCGGCCTCGAGGTCTGACTAGACTGCCTCTTCTGCCTGGATTGCCCCTTCACTCAGAAAAATAATAAGAAAACGCGCCAAGGAGGTCATTGCCGTGAGCCTAGCCACTGTTCAATCGACACACAGTGTAAAAGACCAGGTCAGCGCGGCCGAATGGCAGGCCCGCGTCGACCTCGCCGCGTGCTATCGCCTGGTGGCGATGCATGGTTGGGACGACCTGATTTTCACCCACATCTCGGCCAAGGTGCCGGGCACCGAAGACTTCCTGATCAACCCTTATGGGCTGATGTTCCACGAGATCACCGCGTCGAGCCTGGTGAAGGTCGATCAGGCCGGCAACAAGCTGATGGACAGTCCCTACGAGGTCAACCCTGCCGGGTACACCATCCACAGTGCGGTGCACGAAGTACGGCACGATGTGGTCTGCGTGCTGCACACCCACACCGCTTCCGGCATTGCCGTCTCCGCGCAGAAACAGGGCGTGCTGCCCATTAGCCAGCAATCGTTGTTCGTGTTGTCCAGCCTGGCCTATCACGCCTACGAAGGTGTGGCGCTGAACCACGAGGAAAAGGCCCGTTTGCAGGCTGACCTTGGCGAAAACAATTTCCTGATGCTGCACAACCACGGTCTGCTGACCTGTGGCGGCAGCATCGCCGATACGTTCCTGATGATGTTCATCTTCCAGCGCACCTGCGATATCCAGGTGATGGCGCAGAACGGTGGCGCTGAACTGATCAGCATTGCGCCGCAGATATTGGCCGGTGCCCGGGCGATGATCGCCGGGGTCACCAAAAGCGCTCAGGGCATGGGCGGCGCGCTGGCGTGGCCGGCGTTGCTGCGCAAACTCGATGCACTCGACCCCGGGTATAAAAGCTGATGCCACTCGCCGAGATCCCGCTGCGCATCTGGCGCCAGCGTGCCCAGAGCTTTGAGTTTCGCGGCCGCACCATTCGGTACTGGGTGGCGGGGCAGGGCGAGCCGTTGCTGCTGATCCATGGTTTTCCCACGGCCAGTTGGGATTGGCATTACCTCTGGCAGCCGTTGGCCCAGCGCTATCAAGTGATTGCCTGCGACATGCTGGGGTTTGGCGATTCGGCCAAGCCGCTGGACCACACCTATTGCCTGCTGGAGCAGGCGGACTTGCAACAGGCGTTGCTGGAGCATCTTTGGGTGCAGCAGCCGGTGCATGTGTTGGCCCATGATTACGGTGACAGTGTTGCGCAGGAGTTATTGGCGCGGCATTACGAAGGGCGCTTTCAGATGGCCAGCGGAGTGTTTCTCAACGGTGGGTTGTTTCCGGAGACGCATCGTCCGGCGTTGGTGCAGAAGCTGTTGCTGAGCCCATTGGGTTGGATGATTGGGCGGGCGTTTGGGCGTAATGCCCTGGCTAACAGTTTTGGGCAGATTTTCGGGCCGGCGACTCGGCCCAGTGAGAGTGCGCTGGATGATTTCTGGAGCTTGATCGAGAGCCAGGATGGGCCGCGGATTCTGCACAAGTTGATTGCGTATATTCCTCAGCGTCGGCGGCAGCGGGATCGATGGGTGGCGGCCATGCAGCGGGGGGAGGTGCCGTTGCGGGTGATCGATGGGGAGGTTGATCCGATTTCCGGGGGGCATATGGTTCAGCGTTATCGTGAGCTGGTGCCGCACGCGGATACGGTGTTGCTGGCGAATATTGGGCACTATCCGCAGATTGAGGCGCCGGTGCAGGTGTTGAAGCATTATTTGGCGTTTCGGGAGGGGCTTGGAGTGGGGGCTTCTCGGGTGGCTTATTCTTGATTGGGGGGGGAGTACATATCCGTTTCTGCGGTAACGGCTGCTTATGGTTCCGCTCTTACAGCGGGTCACTTTTGGCAAACGCCCCAAAAGTAACCAAAAGGTCTTTGCCCCACCACTCGGTGCCTCGCCTAGGCTCGGCATGCCCGCACTCCGGCCCGGTTCCGCGGGCCGCCGCGACGGGCCATCCATGGCCCGGCGCGGCTAAATCGGCATCCTTGCCGATTTACCCGCTCCACCGTGCCT
>Ga0209173_100453_pt1 | contig 20680 bp, 18 predicted proteins | sample SynthPrep_16_END_FD_187206 | JGI IMG/M metagenome (GOLD analysis project Ga0209173, IMG submission 187206) | Synthetic microbial communities from Ohio, USA - SynthPrep_16_END_DS12_MetaG (SPAdes) (version 2) | ecosystem: Engineered > Bioreactor > Aerobic > Activated sludge | place: USA: Ohio... | reverse complement strand
GCGGTGGATCAGTCAATGATACAGTGACTGATCCACCGCATTCGCGAGCAAGCCCGCTCCCACATTGGATTTCTGTTAATACTGGGATTAAGTACTACAGCCCGCCCGTCGCGTTAAACCCAACCCCCAGCACCGTCAGCACCGACAGCGGCAACAGCAGCGTGTCGAGCAAGGCACTGGCCGGCAGGTCGACATGGGGATAGCTCGGCGCCTCGGCCCCAAAACGGTCCATCGCGCAGCACCCGCCCTGAATCGCATACATGTCCAGCCGCGTGCCGGCATACACCACCGGCGCGCCGGGCTGGGCTGCGTCCAGGGTTCGCGCAGTCGCACACCCGGTGAGTTGCAGCGCCAGCAGCACCATCAATAGTTTATTCATCACTGCTCAAATGGTGCTCGCCCCAGCGCGGCAGCATGTCCTGGGGAATGTTCAGCAGGTTGAGAATCCGCGCCACCACAAAGTCCACCAGGTCATCGATGGTCTGCGGCTGGTGATAGAAGCCCGGCGACGCCGGCAAGATAGTCACGCCCATGTTCGACAGCTTGAGCATGTGCTCCAGATGGATGCTCGAATACGGCGCTTCGCGCGGCACCAGAATCAACTGGCGACGCTCCTTCAAGGTCACGTCCGCCGCGCGCTCGATCAGGTTGTTGCAGGCGCCCGTGGCAATCGCCGACAGGGTCCCGGTGGAACACGGCACCACCACCATCGCGGCCGGCGCACCGGAGCCCGACGCCACCGGTGACATCCAGTCTTCCTTGCCATAGACCTTGATCTGCCCCGCCGCCGCACCGGTGTACTCGGTGAGGAAGGCCTGCATCATCTGCACTTTGGGCGGCAACGCCACATCGGTCTCGGTGGCCAGCACCAGTTGCGCGGCCTTGGAGATCAGGAAGTGCACCTCGCGGTCTTCGCGCACCAGGCAGTCCAGCAGCCGCAAGCCATAGGGCGCGCCGGACGCGCCGGTCATCGCCAGGGTGACGCGTTCCGGGCCGCTCACTTCAGGGCCTCGGCGAGTTTGCCATGCAGGCCGCCAAAGCCGCCGTTGCTCATGATCACCACGTGAGTGCCGGGCCTGGCCTGGTGTTTCACGTGCTCGATGATGCCTTCCAGTGAGTCGCGGCAAATCGACGGCACCGTGCACAACGCGGCGATGGCAGGCAGGTCCCAACCGAGGTTGGCCGGCGCGTACCACACAACCTGGTCGGCATCGTTGACGCTTTCCGGCAAACCATCACGGTGGGCGCCCAGCTTCATGGAGTTGGAGCGCGGCTCGATAATCGCGATCACCTGGGCATCACCCACACGCTTGCGCAAGCCATCCAGGGTAGTGGCGATGGCCGTCGGGTGGTGGGCAAAGTCGTCATAGATGGTAATCCCATTCACTTCGGCGACCTTTTCCATCCGGCGCTTGACGCTTTTGAACGCGCTCAAGGCCGCAATGCCCATGGACGGCACCACGCCGACATGCCGCGCAGCCGCCAGGGTGACCAAGGCATTGGCGACGTTGTGCTGGCCGGTCATGTCCCAATCGACGATGCCTTGGGCGACGCCTTCGAACAGTACTTCAAATTTGGAGCCATCTTCGCTCAGCAGTTTGACCTGCCATTGGCCGCCAGCACCGGTGGTTTGTACCGGGGTCCAGCAGCCCATCTCGATAACTCGCTGCAGGGCAGGTTCGGTGGTGGGGTGAATCACCAGGCCTTCGCTGGGAATGGTGCGCACCAAGTGGTGGAACTGCTGCTCGATGGCCGCCAGATCAGGGAAGATGTCCGCGTGATCGAACTCCAGGTTGTTCAGGATCGCCGTACGCGGGCGGTAGTGAACGAACTTGGAGCGTTTGTCGAAGAACGCGCTGTCGTACTCATCGGCTTCGATGACAAAAAACGGGGTGTCGCCGAGGCGCGCCGACACCGAGAAATTCTGCGGCACGCCACCAATCAGGAAGCCCGGGCTCATGCCCGCATGCTCCAGCACCCAGGCCAGCATGCTGCTGGTGGTGGTCTTGCCATGGGTACCGGCAACGGCGAGTACCCAACGGCCTTGCAGCACATGGTCGGCCAGCCATTGCGGGCCAGACACGTACGGCAAACCTTTATTCAGTACGTACTCGACCGCCGGGTTACCGCGGCTCATGGCATTGCCGATCACCACTAGGTCCGGGAGCGGGTCGAACTGCGCCGGGTCGTAGCCTTGGGTCAGCTCAATACCCTGGGCCTGCAGTTGCGTGCTCATGGGTGGGTAAACGTTGGCATCGGAGCCAGTAACATGATGGCCCAGTTCTTTGGCGAGCACCGCCATCGAGCCCATGAACGTGCCGCAAATACCGAGAATATGAATGTGCATAGTCGACCTCGTAAAACATCGAGGCAGGTTAGCGCAGGGAAGGGAAAATCGCACTCTTTAGCTGTAGCACGCAGGCCTTGCGGGTAGCCGCCATTGTTTCTCAGCGCGTAGGGGAATATTCGATAAGTCCGATGCCACAGGATGCATGCATGGCATCGGACCCATCGCCAGTTTGACTGAGCATCATCCATGACTCGAAAGTTTACGCGGGGTAATGTCACACGACTTTTGTTTCTGCTGACTCCGCCGGTAATTCCAGCGTTTTCATGTGCAACAACTTCCCAATAAACTTGATTATTGCTTCGAATTTTTTATCAATAACATCCAGACGGCCTTTATCATCGGTGCCGTCTGCGGTAGTGGCAATGTAAGGCCGGAATACCATGGAGTTTTCGTCCGCCATTTTTTTAAGCTGTTCCTCCGCAGCTTTATACAAGTCCTCAAGCGTTTCCAGGCGTTTGCTTGGCGTATCCGACGAGGTGTCGCTCATCTGAAGTGCCGGAGCACTTGTTCCTTCACGCATTGCCACCATAGTGTTGGCAATGACGTCGATGCGCAACTCGGCCAGGCTCAAACGCGCGGTCGTGGTACCCGCGTCGGAGTCCTGCCCGGCATCGACCGATGTTGTCCCGTCGGTTTTCGCGGCAGGCACCTGCGTGCTTGGGGCCGGCTGGTGAGCCGGAGGGAGCATCGGCGTGTTGTTTGTAAACTGCGCCTTGATTTTCTCCCCAGACCAAACCGAGCCTGCGTAGGTGCCAATACTGAAGGGAGCACTGACCAGACCGGTTACACCCGCACTGATAAAGGCGTCGCGAGTTACCGTCGCCGGGCCGGACTGAGTCTTGAACACCCCGGCTTTGAACAGGCGATCAGCAACCATCAGGTTTTGAGTCACCTGTTCCATGCTTTTCGGCTCTGCGCTGACCTGAGGCTTGAACGGCCGGTTGGCAGGCGTTTGGTTCATCAATTTTTGTTGTGTCAGCGTTTGAAAGGTATTGGTTTTCTCCGATTTGGGTTGGGTTGGTCTTTTTTCCGTGCCCGGATTTTTTCCTAAGGTAGGTTTGTTTTGGGGGCCTTTGGGCGCATGGGGGCTGCCCTGGCTACCGGTACGTATTACCGGAGGATGTGCACCGCCATTGCGCGTGACCGGCCCTGTATTCACTGGAGGTATATTTACCGTGGTGGGCCGAGATCTAGTAATATTCATGGTTATTATCTCACTTGTTGTTACTATTTACGCATAAGCGCTACTATCGAGTTATCGGAACCGCCGACAACCACCAAATTAGTAACTAAACAGACAATTAACGTTCCAGAAGACCGGCACCGACACGCGCAAATATATGACAAAATTTTAATACTGTGCACACCAATTATTTAACGCACTGTCGCCACAACACAGCTTGATCATTCACAGCCGGAGCAAGTAACGCCATCATTACACCTGGCGCGCTATTCCATACTTACGTAACTTTCTATAAAGCGTATTTCTGCTGACTCCAAGCACCGTCGCCACGTGCGTCATATGCCAGCGTTGCTGCACCAATGTTGCCAGCAATGCCTGGCGCTCGGCAGCATCCAGCAATGAGTTTGCCGGTTCACCCATCGCCACCGGCACGGTTTGCACGGCACGAATCTGTGCAGGCAGGTCATCAAGCCTCACCCGCCCGTCCTCACACAGTGCGGCGAGCGTGCGCAACACCGTGCGCAACTGCCGCACGTTGCCCGGCCACGCGAACGCCAACAGGGCCTGGCGGGCCTCGCCGTCAAGCTGCACCGCCTGATCTCCCGCTTCTTCTGCCAGCAGGAAGTCCAGCAGTTGCAACTTGTCACTGCGCTCGCGCAACGGCGGCAAGGCCACTTCCAGGCCATTGAGCCGGTAATACAGGTCTTCACGAAAACTACCGTCCTGCACCCGATCAAGCAGATTACGGTGGGTAGCGCTGATAATTCTGACATCCACCGCTTGCGGTTCACCGCCGATGGGCACCACCAAGCGGTCTTCAAGCACCCTTAATAGCCGGGTTTGCAAAGCCAGCGGCATATCGCCGATTTCATCCAGAAACAACGTGCCACCATCCGCCTGCTGCAGCTTGCCGCGCATGCCTTCCTTGCGGGCGCCGGTAAAACTGCCGCCGCGATAACCGAACAGCTCGCTTTCGATGAGGCTTTCCGGGATGGCGGCGCAGTTGAGGGCCACAAAGGCTTTATCTGCGCGCAGGCTGGCATGGTGTACGGCCTTGGCAAACGCCTCTTTGCCAGACCCGGTTTCACCCTGGATCAGCAAAGGCACATCACGCTCGAACACCCGCAAGGCTCTGCGGAAATCGTTTTGCAGCGCCGCGTCTCCAAGGCAAATGCCCGGCAATCGCGGCCGCTCCGGCAAGGCGTGGGCCACCGGCACCGGTACGCTGCGTGGCTGGCCGCGCAACACCGCGAACAAGCCACGGCCATCGCGGGTACGCAGGGGCCAACTGGCGCTGGCGTTCGCGCTGGCACGCCCGAGCAACTCATCGAGCGAAGAATCGAAAAACGCCTCGACCGGCTGCCCCAACAACCCGCCACGGATTTGCCCGAGCAGGTTCAACGCACTCTGGTTAACCGCGCAAATGCGCCCTTCACCATCAAATGCCAGCAACCCTTCACTGAACAGGCCCATAGATTCGGCCTGCAAATGAAAGCGCAGCAACCATTGGTTCTCGAAGTGCCGCAGGAAGTAACAGCTCTCGATCATCTTCGCCGAAAGATTGACCAGCGCCATGGTGTGGAACTGGCTCTGGCGCGACACCACCTCCCGGGCCGAAGACACATCCAGCACCGCCAGCAGTTCGCCATGAGGGTCGAACACCGGGCTGGCCGAGCAGGTCAGGCCGGTATGTCGGCCGCGAAAGTGTTCATCGCGATGAATCGTCAGGGACTGGCGCTCCACCAGGCAGGTGCCGATGCCGTTGGTGCCTTCGCAGGCCTCGCTCCAATCGGCACCCAGCCACAGCCCGGCACCCTCGAAGATCTTGCGTTCGCTGGGAGCGGTGACGCAGTTGAGGATCACCCCGCGGGCGTCGGTCAGCAGCACCGCATGGCCGGCGCCGGAGAGCTGTTGATGCAGGCTGTTCATTTCATTGCCGGCGATGCTCAGCACTTGTTGCAGGCGTTCGCGGCTTTCCAGCAGGCGGCCATGTTCGAGCACCGTGGGCGCGATGGTCAATGCGGGGTCGAGGTGATAGTCCTCAAGACAACGCAGCCAGGAGCGGGCGATGGACGGATCGCTGCCGGGGCCATGCAGCGGGTCCTGCCCACGGGTGACCGTCAGGACTTGTTGGGCATGGCGACTGAAATGATCGTTTTGCATGTTCTTATTATTCTCCCTGCGTGAAGTACACCGCGCGCGAGTGCCCAGCATCCTCCAGCGTCCCGACCATTGCAATCCCGGGCAGACCCACCGGTCACAGGCTGTACCGCTTATGGCACAAACTGTCACCCAGGCTGTACCAAGCTTGCCACAGCAACGGTTTGCAACAACCTCTAAACCCTTGATTTACAGGCTCTACGAGGCACTGGCCCGACCTTTGCTCTACGCTTTAACAAGCACAACCGTGCGTCCTCCAATAAACACAAAAAGCCAGGAGATACCCACCATGCGTTACGCACACCCCGGTACTGAAGGCGCGATCGTTTCGTTCAAGGCCAAGTACGGCAACTACATCGGCGGTGAGTTTGTCGCGCCGGTCGATGGCAACTATTTCACCAACACCTCGCCGGTCAACGGCAAGCCCATCGCCGAATTCCCGCGCTCCACTGCCAAGGATATCGACAAGGCCCTGGACGCCGCCCACGCCGCCGCTGACGCCTGGGGCAAGACCTCGGCCCAGGACCGCTCGCTGGTACTGCTGAAAATCGCCGACCGCATCGAACAGAACCTCGAACTGCTGGCCATCACCGAAACCTGGGACAACGGCAAGGCCGTGCGCGAAACCCTGAACGCCGACATCCCGCTGGCCGCGGATCACTTCCGCTACTTCGCCGGCTGCATCCGCGCCCAGGAAGGCAGCAGCGCCGAGATCAACGAACACACCGCCGCTTACCACTTCCACGAACCGCTGGGCGTGGTCGGCCAGATCATCCCGTGGAACTTCCCGCTGCTGATGGCCGCCTGGAAACTCGCGCCAGCCCTGGCCGCCGGTAACTGCGTGGTGCTCAAGCCTGCCGAGCAAACCCCGCTGGGCATCAACGTGCTGATGGAACTCATCGGCGACCTGCTGCCGCCGGGCGTACTGAACGTGGTGCACGGCTACGGCAAAGAAGCCGGCGAAGCCCTGGCCACCAGCAAGCGCATCGCCAAGATCGCCTTTACCGGTTCCACGCCAGTGGGCTCGCACATCATGCATGCGGCCGCCGAGAACATCATTCCGTCCACCGTTGAGCTGGGCGGCAAGTCGCCGAACATCTTCTTCGCCGACATCATGAAAGCCGAACCGCAATTCATCGAAAAAGCTGCCGAAGGCCTGGTGCTGGCGTTCTTCAACCAGGGCGAAGTGTGCACCTGCCCCTCCCGCGCGCTGGTGGAAGAGTCGATCTACGACGACTTCATGAAAGTGGTGATGAAGAAGGTCGAGTCGATCAAACGTGGCGACCCGCTGGACACCGACACCATGGTCGGCGCCCAGGCGTCCGAGCAGCAGTTCGACAAGATTTTGTCCTACCTCGAAATCGCCAAAGGCGAAGGCGCCGAGTTGCTGACTGGTGGCAAGGTCGAGAAGCTGACCGGCGATCTGGCCACCGGCTATTACATCCAGCCGACCCTGCTCAAGGGCACCAACAAGATGCGGGTGTTCCAGGAAGAAATCTTTGGCCCGGTGGTGAGCATCACTACCTTCAAGGATGAAGCCGAAGCCCTGGCGATTGCCAACGACACCGAGTTCGGCCTGGGTGCCGGCCTGTGGACCCGCGACATCAACCGCGCGTACCGCATGGGCCGGGCGATCAAGGCCGGGCGTGTATGGACCAACTGCTACCACCTGTACCCGGCGCATGCCGCGTTCGGTGGTTACAAGAAGTCCGGTGTGGGCCGTGAGACTCACAAGATGATGCTTGATCACTATCAGCAGACCAAAAACCTGCTGGTGAGCTACGACATCAACCCGCTGGGCTTCTTCTAACTGACAACCCGCTCCCACATTTGAAATGCAATAAAAATGTGGGAGCGGGCTTGCTCGCGAATGCGGTGTATCAGTTACTAAGTTTTCAACTGACTACCGCATTCGCGAGCAAGCCCGCTCCCACACTTGATCTTCACAAGACCTTGCTACTCATTCGGTTTACTTAAGTAAGCCGGGATAAAACAATAAGAAAGGGATTCCATCATGCCCAGCGAACCGAATGGCGCTCCGGCGTCCGGGTCTTCCGTCGACTTTGAAAAAGTCGGCACCGAATACTTCCAACAACGGGAACTGAAAAAAGGCGCTGCCGGCTGGGTACTATTAGTCGGTCTCGGTGTTGCCTACGTCATCTCCGGCGACTACGCCGGCTGGAACTTCGGCCTGGCCCAGGGTGGCTGGGGCGGCATGTTCCTCGCCACACTGCTGATGGCCACCATGTACCTGTGCATGTGTTTCTCCCTGGCCGAACTGTCTTCCATGATTCCTACCGCCGGCGGCGGCTACGGCTTTGCCCGCAGCGCGTTCGGCCCCTGGGGCGGGTTCCTCACCGGCACCGCGATCCTTATCGAATACGCCATCGCCCCCGCCGCCATCGCGGTGTTTATCGGCGCCTATTGCGAGTCGCTGTTCGGCATTGGCGGCTGGATGATCTACCTGGCGTTCTACATCATCTTTATCGGCATCCACATCTTCGGCGTGGGTGAAGCGCTGAAGCTGATGTTTGTGATTACCGCCGTCGCCGCGATTGCCCTGGGTGTGTTCCTGGTGTCGATGGTGCCGCACTTCAGTGTCGCCAACCTGCTGGACATCCCGGTGACCGAGGCCAAGGGCGCCAGCACTTTCCTGCCCTTCGGTTATGTCGGCGTGTGGGCGGCGATTCCCTATGCGATCTGGTTTTTCCTGGCGGTCGAAGGCGTGCCCCTGGCCGCCGAAGAAACCAAGAACCCCAAACGCGACCTGCCTCGCGGCCTGATCGGCGCCATTGTGGTACTGACCAGCTTCGCCCTGCTGATTTTGGTGATCGCCCCCGGCGGTGCTGGCGCCTACGCGTTGATGGCATCGGGCAATCCGCTGGTGGAAGCCTTGTCCAAAGCCTACGGCGGCTCCACGTGGATGGGCCACTTCGTCAATCTGGTGGGCCTGGCCGGGCTGATCGCGAGCTTCTTCTCGATCATCTACGCCTACTCCCGGCAGATCTTCGCCCTCTCCCGCGCCGGCTACCTGCCGCGCAAGCTGTCGCAGACCAACAAAAGCAAGGCACCGGTACTGGCCCTGGTGATCCCCGGCATCATCGGGTTCGGCCTGTCGCTGACCGGCCAAGGCGATTTGCTGATCCTGGTCGCCGTATTCGGCGCAACCATTTCCTACGTGCTGATGATGGCCGCGCACATCACGTTGCGCATCCGCCGCCCCAAAATGGACCGCCCTTACCGTACTCCGGGCGGCATCTTCACCTCGGGCGTCGCCCTGGTACTGGCCTGCATCGCTGTTGTGGCGGGCTTTCTGGTGGATCCGCGCGTGGTGATTGGCGCCGCGATCATCTATGGAGTATTAATTGCTTACTTTGCTTTCTACAGTCGGCATCACTTGGTAGCGGGCACGCCGGAAGAAGAATTTGCGGCGATCCAGGCCGCAGAGGCCGCCTTGCACTAACTGCCATAAACCTCGACGCGGGCGCTTTACTCACATTCAGCCCGCGTCGACAAGGAGACTCTGTATGGCAAGCTTTTCCCACGCGGTCGGTGCATTGACCTACCGCTTCGACAGCCTCAAGGACGTGATGGCCAAGGCCAGCCCGGCCCGCTCCGGGGATTTCCTCGCCGGTGTTGCCGCGCAGAACGACGGTGAGCGGGTCGCGGCGCAAATGGCCCTGGCCAATATTCCGTTGAAGCACTTTCTTGAAGAAGTGTTGATCCCGTACGAAAGCGACGAAGTCACCCGCCTGATTATCGACACCCACGATAAACAGGCGTTTTCCGTGATCAGCCACCTGACCGTCGGCGGATTACGCGATTGGCTGCTCAGCGACGCGGCCGACGAACAGAGCCTGCGCGCCCTGGCGCCCGGGCTGACACCGGAAATGGCTGCCGCCGTGTCGAAGATCATGCGCGTGCAGGATCTGGTACTGGTGGCGCAGAAAATCCGCGTCGTCACACAGTTCCGCGGCACGATGGGCCTGCGCGGGCGCCTGTCTACCCGCCTGCAGCCCAACCATCCCACCGATGAGCCGGCCGGTATCGCCGCGAGCATTCTTGACGGCCTGCTCTACGGCAACGGCGACGCCATGATCGGCATCAACCCGGCCACCGACAGCATCGCCTCGATCTGCGCGATGCTGGAAATGCTCGACGCGATCATCCAGCGTTATGAAATCCCGACCCAGGCCTGCGTGCTGACCCACGTCACCACCTCCATCGAAGCCATCAACCGTGGCGTGCCGCTGGACCTGGTATTCCAGTCGATCGCCGGCACCGAGGCGGCCAATGCCAGCTTCGGCATCAGCCTGAGCGTGCTGCAGGAAGGCTACGACGCAGGCCTGAGCCTGAACCGCGGCACCCTCGGAAAAAACCTGATGTATTTCGAAACCGGCCAGGGCAGCGCCTTGTCGGCCAACGCACACTTTGGCGTCGACCAGCAAACCTGCGAAACCCGCGCCTATGCCGTGGCCCGGCATTTCAAGCCGTTTTTGGTGAACACGGTCGTAGGATTTATCGGCCCCGAGTACCTGTACAACGGCAAGCAGATCATCCGCGCCGGCCTCGAAGACCACTTCTGCGGCAAGCTGCTGGGCGTGCCCATGGGGTGCGACATCTGCTACACCAACCATGCCGAAGCCGACCAGGACGACATGGACACTCTGCTCACCCTGCTGGGCGTGGCCGGGATCAACTTCATCATGGGCATCCCGGGCTCCGACGACATCATGCTCAACTACCAGACCACTTCATTTCACGACGCGCTGTACGCCCGCCAAACATTGGGTTTAAAGCCGGCACCGGAGTTTGAACAGTGGCTGGCGAAAATGGGCATCTTCACGCAAGCCGACGGCAAGGTGCACTTCGGCAACAGCCTGCCACCGGCATTCCGCCACGCCTTGGCGCAACTGGGATGAAGAAGGAACCGCCCGTGCACATCGACACCCCGGAAAACAACGTGGACAACCCGTGGCTTGAGCTGCGGCGCCTGACCCCGGCGCGGATTGCCCTGGGCCGCACCGGCACCAGCATGCCTACCGGCGCGCAGCTGGATTTCCAGTTCGCCCATGCCCAGGCCCGCGACGCGGTACACCTGCCGTTTGATCATGCAGGGCTCAGCAGCCAATTGGCGGAGCGTGGCCGCGACAGCCTGCTGCTGCACAGCGCCGCCGTCGACCGTCACAGCTACCTGCAACGCCCGGACCTTGGGCGCCGCCTCAGTGATGAATCGGCACAGGCCCTGCGGGACTATGCCGAAGCCAACCCCGGCGGCGTGGACCTGGCGGTGGTGGTGGCCGATGGCTTGTCGGCCCTGGCGGTGCATAAACATACGTTGCCGTTTCTTACACGCATGGAGGAACAAACCCACGCTGAAGGCTGGTCGCTGTCACCGGTGATTCTGGTGGAGCAGGGCCGTGTCGCCGTCGCGGATGAAGTCGGCCAGTTGCTCGGGGCAAAAATGGTGGTGATCCTGATCGGCGAGCGGCCGGGGCTCAGCTCGCCGGACAGCCTGGGGCTGTATTTCACCTACAACCCCAAGGTCGGACTCACTGACGCCTACCGCAACTGCATCTCCAATGTGCGCCTGGAAGGCTTGAGCTACGGCATGGCCGCTCACCGCCTGCTTTACTTGATGCGGGAGGCCTGTCGCCGGCAGTTGTCGGGGGTCAACCTCAAGGATGAAGCGCAGGTACAAACCCTCGATTCGGATGATCCCGACCTGATGAAAGGAAACTTCCTGCTCAGCCCACCGAAGGACTGATCCCTGCACGATTGCGCTTTTTCTCTGCTTTAGGCAGCATCGAGACACGGCCGCTTGTGTGGTCATACCCCATTTGGAAGTTGAGGCCTGGCATGCGGATTACTCAAGCGACCCTGGAACACCTGGACCTGTTGACCCCGCTTTTCGTCAAATACCGCGAGTTTTACGGCGCGCTGCCATTTCCTGATTCGAGCCGCGCCTTCCTGGAAAAACGCCTGCGCCGCAAGGAGTCCGTGATCTACCTGGCGCTGGCCGACGATGACGACAAGAAACTGCTTGGCTTTTGCCAGCTGTATCCAAGCTTTTCATCGTTGTCCCTCAAGCGGGTGTGGATCCTCAACGACATCTACGTCGCCGAAGACGCACGCCGGCAGTTGGTGGCCGACAACCTGATGCGTACCGCGAAGAAGATGGCCAAGGAAACTCAAGCCGTGCGCCTGCGTGTGTCCACCAGCAGTGACAACCAGGTGGCGCAGAAAACCTATGAGTCCATCGGTTTTCGGGAAGACACCGAGTTCAAGAACTACGTGCTTGCGATCAGCGATGACTGACAACTATTAACCAAACCTCATACATCTGTTGTGGGAGCCCCCTCCCACACTGACGCTGTGTCTACAATCAGATCGCTTTCGCGACATTCCCCGCTACAAAACCAGCACGCTTTTCACAACTCTATCCGTATAATGCGGACCTTTCAGGGTCGTAAGAAATACGCCACTACCTTGTAGCCCTTATTACCCGAAGCCTCCGCACAGGCCCGCTGAGCCAGGCCATTCACACAGGTGCCCTCCATGGATTTCAACCCGCTCGACCTTATCCTGCATCTCGACGTGTACCTCGACATGCTGGTGAGAAACTACGGAGTGTGGATCTACGCCATTCTGTTCCTGGTTATCTTTTGCGAAACCGGCCTGGTGGTCATGCCGTTTCTGCCGGGTGATTCCTTACTGTTCATCGCCGGCGCTGTTGCAGCGGGCGGCGGCATGGACCCGATATTGCTGGGCGGCCTGCTGATGCTCGCGGCCATCCTGGGTGACAGTACCAACTACGTGATCGGACGAACGGCCGGGGAACGCTTGTTCAGCAACCCCAACTCGAAGATCTTCCGCCGCGACTACCTGCAAAAAACCCACGATTTCTACGACAAGCACGGCGGCAAAACCGTGACCCTGGCGCGCTTCCTGCCGATCCTGCGCACGTTTGCGCCGTTCGTCGCCGGTATCGCGAAAATGCCTTACCCGCGCTTCTTCGGTTTCAGCGTGTTCGGCACCGTCCTCTGGGTCGGCGGCCTGGTAACCCTGGGCTACTTCTTCGGCAACGTGCCGTTCATCAAGAAAAACCTGTCGCTGCTGGTGGTGTTCATCATCCTGCTGTCGCTGGTACCGATGATCATCGGCGTGTTCCGCAGCCGCTTCGGCCGCAGCTCTTCCGAAGCAAAGCCGCAGTAACCGGCTATGTGGTCCCTCAGCGCCTGGCGTCGCCGGCGCCTGCTGGCCAAGCACCCGATTGCCGATGAAACGTGGCAACGGGTGCGCCACCACCTGACGTTCCTCGACGGCATCACTGCCGAGCAAGACCAGTGGCTGCGGGAAGCCTGCGTGGTGTTCCTCGCCGAAAAACACCTCACCGCCCTGCCCGGCGTCGAACTGCACCAGGAACAGCGCCTGCTGCTCGCCGCCCAGGCACAGCTGCCGCTGATGAACCTTGGCGACCTCGACTGGTACCAGGGCTTCCACGAGATCGTGCTGTACCCCGACGACTTCCTCAGCCCGCAGCGCCATCGCGACGCCAGCGGCGTGGAACACGAGTGGGACGGCGAGCACAGCGGCGAAGCTTGGCAACAGGGCCCGGTGATCCTTGCGTGGCCCGGCGTACTGGCCAGCGGCAACTGGGAAGGCTACAACCTGGTCATTCACGAACTGGCCCACAAGCTGGACATGCTCAACGGCGACGCCAACGGCCTGCCACCCCTGCACCACGACATGCGCGTGCAGGAATGGGCCAGCGTCATGCAAAGCGCCTTCGACGACCTCAACCGCCAGCTCGACCGCAACCCTGACGCCGAAACGGCCATCGACCCCTACGCCGCGGAAAACCCGGCCGAGTTCTTTGCCGTCACCAGCGAATATTTCTTCAGTGCCCCGGATTTACTGGTCAGCAGTTATCCACAGGTGTACGAGCAACTGAGCCACTTCTACCGTCAGGATCCCCTGGCGCGCCTGCACCAACTGCAGGCCGGCGACGTGCGGTATCAGACGGAACGCCAAGCGCCCTACGACGTCTGACGCATGGCATCGGCGTCAGAATATGCCTATAATCGCCGCCACTTTTAGGCCAATCCGGCCATGTTCCATGGCCAACTACGGGGGCAACGCCCAATGAGCTACAGCAAGATTCCGGCTGGCAAAGACCTGCCGAACGACATCTACGTCGCCATCGAGATTCCGGCCAACCACGCGCCGATCAAATACGAAATCGACAAAGACAGCGACTGCCTGTTCGTTGACCGTTTCATGGCCACCCCGATGTTCTACCCGGCCAACTACGGTTTCATCCCCAACACCCTGGCAGACGACGGTGACCCCCTCGACGTGCTGGTCGTGACCCCTTACCCGGTTACCCCAGGCTCGGTTATTCGCGCCCGCCCGGTCGGCATCCTGAACATGACTGACGACGGCGGCGGCGATGCCAAAGTTATCGCAGTACCACACGACAAGCTGTCCCAGCTGTATGTCGACGTGAAGGAATACACCGATCTGCCGCCACTGCTGCTGGAACAGATCAAACACTTCTTCGAGAACTACAAAGACCTCGAAAAAGGCAAATGGGTGAAGATCGACGGTTGGGGCAATGCAGACGCCGCCCGCGCCGAGATCCTGAAGTCGGTCGCTGCCTACAAAGGCTGATACCGCTATTCGCTCTGAAAAAGCCCCGATTAAACGGGGCTTTTTTTGTGGGAAAAATATAAACATCCGGCTACTTTAATAAACATATTTACAGCAATTGTTTAACTAGCTTAATCAACTAGCAGAATAGCCCTGCGATAAGGAAACACCTACATACAGCAACTCAACGCATGGTTTATTTGATCTGATTTTACGGCCAGTAAACTCTGCGTTTATGAATACATCAGGTGATCGCTTAAGAGCGCTATTACGGGAAGTTCATCTTTCCGCTTCCGACTTCGCCAAGAACCGCGATGTTACGCCTCAACACGTAAACAACTGGTTCAAACGCGGCGTCCCCATGGGCCGGCTCAACGAGTTCGCAGAATTGTTGTGCGTCACCAGCCGTTGGCTGCGCACAGGCGAAGGCCCCAAACATCCACCCGCCAACTACCTGCTGGAAGGATCCGATGCAGACACCTCCCACCGTATCGCCCGCGAGACCAGCGGCAACTACATCACCCACCCGGTCTCGGGCCCGGTAAAAATCGACGTGGAGATCCCCCTCCACCCCACCTTCACCTCGACCGAAAGCATCCGCCTCTCCCTGCACACCCTTGAAGCCATCGGTGTAAGCCCGGAGCGGGCGCTCGGGGCCTACATGGTCGGCAACAGCATGATCGACATCATCCAGGACGGAAGTACCCTTGCCATCGACTGTGGTCGCAAACAGATCATCGATGGCGAAATCTACGCGGTAGAGCACGACGGAATGCTGCGGATCAAATACCTCTACAACCGGCCAGGAGGTGGCCTGCGGATGCGCAGCCACAACAGCGCCGAGCATCCGGACGAGTTTTTGACCTATGAGCAGCGGCATGAGCAGAACTTTGAGATTCTGGGTTGGGTGTTCTGGTGGGCGACACTGAATAACCGCCGCCCGCCGGTGCCGCTGGATGAGCATTTATTGGGCTACGAAGGCTCTAAATCGGATCAGACGCTGGGAAATTGAGGCGAATGTGGGTATTATCCGCCGCACATTTGGTAGGGGGCTGGCGTGAAGCCGGTCCGCCCTGCCTGGCGATGCGGAGGAGTTCCCGCTGATGCCCCTTATCACTCAGGCGCGAGTCTGGGTGAACGATTTGAAGGCTGGTGAGGCTTACCAAAAATAAGCTGAACCAGTCCCCGAGAAGCCGGCCACAAGCCGGCTTTTTAATGCCTGGAAGAAATGCGCTACACCTGCCAGGCATCGAGCTATTTGAGAACGCGCCAACCGCTCCAAGGCACGCAAGCCGTCTTTTCCATCCTCAGGACATTCGCCTGATACGTCGCTAAAAGCCCGTTCCAAGAACACGTTTCGCATACCTGTCGTTACCAACGACATGACATCAAGACGTGTCGCAGAAATCAAAATATAGCGACACGTAGTGCACGCATGTTTACACTGACGCCACGAAAGGGCGCCCTGATGAGCCCCTCTTACCTTTAGACGGATAAGTCAAAGACCGAGCCCCATCCATGACCGCATCCCACCTTCCCTGGCAGGCTGACAAGCCCTACAACCAGCTTCCCACTTTGCCACCGGCAACTGTTCTGGAAACCCATGCAGTGCTCAAACGCTGCATTGAGGCCCGCACAGCCCTGGCCGAATTGAAGCAAGCGGCTGAGCTGATCCCTAACCAGACAATGCTGATCAACACCATTCCATTGCTGGAGGCCAAGGACAGCTCAGAGATCGAAAGTATCGTCACCACCACGGATTTGCTTTTTCAGCATGCTCAGGATGGAGATAGCCACGCAGACCCAGCGACCAAGGAAGCACTGCGCTACCGCAAAGCCCTGCAGAAAGGTTATCAATCGTTGGCCGACCGCCCACTCTCCACCGGTACTGCAGTCGAAATCTGCCGCACGCTTAAAGGCGTGAACATGGATATACGCCGGGTGCCAGGAGTCCAGCTAGCCAACGACCGAACCGGCGAGATCATCTATACCCCACCGGAAGGCGAAGATCGCTTACGTGACATGCTCGCCAACTGGGAGCGCTTCCTGCACAACGAGACCGACCTGGATCCATTAGTACGTATGGCGGTTAGTCACTATCAATTCGAAGCCATTCACCCATTCACCGACGGCAATGGCCGTACCGGGCGAGTGCTCAACACCCTGTACCTGATCCAGGAAGGCCTGCTGAATCTACCGATTCTCTACCTTAGCCGTTACATCATTGCCCATAGAGCCGATTACTACCGCCTGTTGCTTGATGTCACTCGCGAACAAGCCTGGGAGCCTTGGCTGCTGTACATGCTCAGCGCTGTGGAAGAAACAGCACGCTGGACTTGTGCAAAAATTGCCGCTATTCGCAGCCTGTCCGAGCACACCACCCAGTTTGTTCGTGAGCAGTTGCCGAAAACCTATTCCCGCGAGCTGGTAGACGTCATTTTCGAACAGCCCTACTGCCGCATCAGCAACGTCGTCGACAAACAGATTGCCCAGCGTCAAGCAGCCTCCCGTTACCTCAAAGAACTAGTCGCCATCGGCGTTCTGCAAGAGGTTCAGGTTGGCAAGGAAAAGCTCTTCATCCATCCCAAGCTGATGCAGTTACTCACTCGCGACAACAACGACTTCAAGCCATACGCCTGAGGGGAGAGCTTTACTCGATGACAATCGTCTGCCGGGATCTGCGCCCCTGAGCCGTGATGATTAGCATTTGGTCAGTAGGTTGCTGACCAAATGCATCGTTACCTCAGTGTCGGCTTAGGATCCTCACCTCGGCTGCAAGCAATCCAACGCCCTATCCACCACCACCTTCGACATCTCCACCAAATGCATCACCGCCCGCTGCGCGCCGTTCAGCGGCTCGGTCGACGCCTGGGCGGTCGCCACGGCGCAATGCAATAACTCGGCAGCATGGGCCAGGGCATCTTCGAAACTCAGTTCGTCATCTACGGTAAACGGGTTGGGTGAAGGCGGTACTTCAGGTGCTTTGAGGTAGTGATCGATAGCGCGCCGAGTGGCGTCATTGTCGCTGAGTAAGGCTTTACGGAAAGTGGGTGGATCGGGGGTAACTTTGACCATGGTAGAACTCCTAGCAGTGAGTTGAACCACTAACCTCTCGCGACTAAACGATCAGAAGGTGGCAGCTGTACGCAGGTTAGTCGACCGGCCGCTAGGCACCGGCGCACCCGAAGGTGCCCTGCGCACAGCCACCATAAAGTGCAGGCGATAAATACCTGGCTTTGAGATGGCGCTGTACGCCTAGCGTTGTCCGGGCGACTAAACCCGATCACTGAATAAGCAGTGACGGAACGCAGACTAGTCGCGGGATTTTGCTGGCGCAAGCGCTTGGAATTCTCTAGGAAACGTCCTGCAAATGAAAGGGATCAGTCTTCCTGGCCATTCCCAATCACTGCCATTTCTTGACTCTCCCCCTAAGGTCACACCTCACCCTGAAACCCTAACTTTCAGGACCCCAACACCATGAGCCAACGCATCCTGGTCATCCTCGGCCACCCTTCCCGCACAAGCTTCTGCTCTGCCCTCACCGACACCTACATCACCTCGGCCAAAACCGCCGGTCACGAAGTGCGCGTTCTGCGCCTGGGCGATCTGACTTTCGATCCCATCCTGCACAACGGCTACAACCAAACCCAGCCCCTGGAACCCGACCTGCTCAATGCCCAATCCGACATCCTGTGGGCCAATCACCTGACGTTTGTTTTCCCCATCTGGTGGGGTGGCATCCCGGCCTTGATGAAGGGGTTCATCGACCGAATTCTCCTATCCGGTTTCGCCTTCAAATACCGCAAGGGAAAGGCCTTCCCCGACAAACTCCTGAAGGGCAGAACCGCGCACTTGCTGGTGACCCTGGACACGCCGCCGTGGTATTACAGGTGGTTCTACCGCATGCCCGCGCTGCACCAGATACGCAAGACGACGCTGGAGTTTTGTGGCATCCAGCCGATCAAGACGTTGCAGTTCGGGCCGGTGTTGGGCTCTACGCCAGCACAGCGGGAACAGTGGCTGAAACAGGCCGGCGAACTCTTTGGGAAAAGGACTTTTCATGTACATCGGCAAAGCCGCGCAACTGTCTGGCACAACCATCAAGGCGATTCGTCACTATGAGGCCATCGGCCTGTTGCCTCCGCCGCAGAGGGAAGGTCGTTATCGCATTTACTCCACGCAAAGTGTCGAGTTGCTGACGTTCATCAAGTGCGCTCAGCAGTTGGGTTTCAAGCTCAAGGAGTTGCAGGCGATTCTGGGTGGGCATCCCGGTGGTGGGTTGCCCTGGGAGCTGGCGGACAAGGCAATCACCAACAAGAAGCAGGAACTGGTGAGGCAAATCGAAGCGCTGCAGAAGATGCACGGGGGATTGGTCGAGTTTGAGGCCAGCCTCAAGGATGCTCAGGGTCAATGCAGCGCACCACTGAAAACGTCACTGCCTTCAATGAGCTGAATCGCCGTTTTACGTAGTGCCGGGCAGCCGCTCGGCACGGAAAAAATCGCCCTCCTCGTAAGCCCAATCTGATTTTCCGGACCACTCGTCCAACCCCCATTTTGCTGTTGCAGACTCCGACGCCTCCCCTTTGCAGAGACGTCATGGATGACTGCTTCTTCGTCCCACATTGCCCATATCGAACACGAACTGGATGGCTTCCATCAGAGCCTGGCGGTGTATCGCCAGCAGGTGGGCACCTGGTATTCGCAAGCGCTGGACAAGGTCAGCCATGCGGCAGATTTGCCGTCTTTGCTGGGAATGGACCGGATCATTCGGGTGGGCGATTCGAGCACGTCGTTGAGCATGACCGATGACAATTTCTCGACGGTGGCGCGCTGTGAGGAAAGTGGCGTACTGGAGATCGAGAGCAAGTTCGAATCGGTGTATGACGTGCCGCTGGGAGGTATCCCGGTTGAGGTGATCGGGCTGGATGACGGCAGTTCTACCGTCATCATTCTCGATGAACAGGGGAAAGGTTCTCACCCCTGTGTGGCCGGCAAGCGTTACCGGGTGCGGGTGCAAGGCGGTGTTTCGGACGAGCAGGTCGAGGCGCTGTTTTCGTCTTACGACGGTTTGACCGCTGACCTGGAAAGCTGGCTGCGCAAGCAATGGGGTGGTTTCAGGCCGCACTGGGAAAGGTCCACTTCAAGCGCGATTGGCAATGGGGTGCTGGCGGGAAGTTGGGCGGCGATCACCGGGGTGTGGGACGCCATCAAGCAGGTGCAGGAGATCTTCAAGGATCCGGGCAAGCTGTTCGAAAGCCTGGGAGCCAAAGCCAGCGAGCTGATGGAGCTGGCCCGCACTGCGCCAAAGGTGATGGAACAGGCCATGTTACTGGCCAGTGATGAGGCGGCGCTGTACCTGATGCTGCGCACGGCGATGATTTGGCTGTCGGCGTTGCCCCCCAGTGAAGTGGCCGGGAGTACCGCCGAGTCGGTGGCCGGTTTTGTGGTGTCGTTGCTGATTGATTTGTTGGTGGCGGCTTTGCTGACGGTTGTTTTGCCGGCGGCGGGCATCGCTTATCTGAGTTCGCGTGCGCTCAGGTATGGCGCCCGGATTGTTGAGGCAGCCATTGAGTTTGTGAAGGGTATTTTCGGCGCTCTTCAACGTTTTATGACGGCAGTGAATCGCTATAAGGCCGTGGCGGTTCGGGGCGCTGTGCAGGGGTTGAAAAAAGGTGGCGTGCAGATGCGCTGGGGGCCGCGTCAGAACACGGCGGTTCGACAGGGAGCGCATGTGGATGATGCGCCTGCTTCGGCGAAAAACCCCAATGGGGATGCGTCGGCTTGTGCAGTAGATACCTGTAAAAACGGCTGCCCGGTATCGATGGTTACCGGTGAGGAGCTGCTGACCCTGACGGATGGCTCGTTGGAAGGTGTGCTGCCGTTTGCCTGGACGCGGTTGTATCGCAGCAGTGCCGTCGAAGTGGATTGCGGGTTGGGGTTTGGCTGGAGCCATTCGCTGGCGCAACGGTTGGTGGTGAGCGGCGAATCGGTGGTGTGGACCGATCACGAGAACCGCAGCACCACCTTTCCCCTGCCCTCTGCTGCACGGCCGGCGATCACCAATAGCCTGGCGGAAGCGGCGATTTATCTGGGTGCTTTGCCGGATGAATGGGTGCTGGCTCAGGCGTCGCTTTTCTACCACTTCCGTGACGGTGTGCTGACGGCGATCAGCGATGCGTATGACAACCAACTGCGCATTTCCCGCGACTATTCCGGGCGGATTCATCGGATCGATAACCATGTTGGCCAGGGATTGCTGCTGCGGTATGACCGGGGGCACATCGTTGCGGTCGACTATCAGGTGCAGCGGGAGCCGGGCTGGGTCACCGAACAGA